>JAEEGL015395301.1_pt1 | contig 14209 bp, 15 predicted proteins | sample 9134231 | NCBI WGS metagenome assembly JAEEGL01 (sample SAMN16246548, study PRJNA631951) | gut metagenome | biome: gut microbiome; feature: rumen; material: fiber-attached | host: Bos | place: Iran: Karaj | collected 2018-10 | reverse complement strand
CATCAGGCGATGAAATGCTTGCTTTATGGGGATATCAGGATGTGAATTCGGCATCGCCAACAGCCAGGTTTTTCTATAAAAATATTAATTCCGGAAATGCGATTTTTTGGACAGCAGAGGATGAGGGAAAGTTCATTGGGGAACTGTATGTGTTTCTGAATCTTGGTGATAAGGATTTCGCAGATGACATTAAAACAGCTTACTTATGTGCATTCCGCGTGGAGGAGAATTATCGCAGACAGGGCATAGGAACATCACTAATAGAGACGGCGGTAAAAGAGCTGGCAGAAAGAGGCTTTACCGGGGTAACCATAGGCGTAGACGAGACAGAAGAACTTAATATAAAGCTTTATAGGCGTCTTGGCTTCAATACTAAGATTAAGGATTGCAATGTGGATCCCTGTGCAATGAATAAGGATATGGAGCCGGATTCCTGCGACACATTTTGGCTATTGTATAAGGATATTTCAGGAGTAGAAAATTTGGATAAAGTAAGCTTAACCATCATGACCAGAGAACTGTGTCATGAGCTATATAAAAACTGGGAAAACGATGATTCCATATATATGGATATGTCGCTGTTTAAACCGTATAATTATAGGGAGGAAGCGGTTGACAGATACTATGATTCCAAACAGGAAGCGTCCCGCAGATTGTTTGCCATAATGCTTGAAGATAAGCCTATAGGCGAGGTTCAGCTTAAACAGATCGATCATGACAAAAAGGAATGTACTCTTAGCATTCACATGCAAAACGATGCTGTCAAGGGAAAAGGATATGGGACGCAGGCCGAGCGCTTGGCTATCCGGTTTGCATTTGAAGAGCTTGGAATGATGGCTGTAAACGCAGATACTGTAGTAAAGAATGTAAGAAGTCAGCACATACTTGGTAAACTGGGATTCTGGTTTATCAAAGAGGAAGGCGATTTCAAATATTATAGATTGGAGCGAAAAGATTATGAGTACACATATAGAGCCATTTGAGGCAATGGATTCCAGTATAGAGGGATTGAAAATAATAAATGTAAAAAGCGCTACGGATGATCGCGGAACTGTTCGCGAACTGTTTCGCAGCAGCATTCATTCGGAAGTCCTTCCCAGAACAGTGACCGGATGGAAGCAGATTAACCTCACAAGAACAAAGAAGGGAGCTGTTCGCGGACTTCACGGAGAAGCAATGAACAAGCTTGTTACCGTGGCTTATGGCTCTGTTTTTGGTGCATATGTGGACACAAGACCTGGCAGTAAAACCTTTGGTGCAGTTCAGACTGTTTATATCACTCCCGGGGTTCAGGTATTTGTTCCACAGGGCGTATGTAATGGATTCCAGGCCCTGGAAGATAGTGAATACCTGTACTTTTTTGATAATGAATGGGCACCCGGAATGCCGGGAACAGCACTTTGTCCGTTAGCTCCTGAGCTTGGCATTAACTGGCCCATTGATATTGACACAAATGATTTAAATCAGATCTCGGAGAAGGATTCAAAGGCTCCGACACTTACAGAACTTCGCAGTAAGCTTGGTATGGATTAAATTATTGCGAATACATAATTTTCTGGCGAATCTATGGAAATTATGTAGTTTACAGGTATGCTTTCAGAAAGAACAGTGCTATAATTGCAATGTTGCTGTCGATAATTAGTAAATTATTTTGGAGGATATCGATATGGTTATGTTTTTAAAGCTTCGAAATTTCTAATAGGCATGAGACCTTAATAAATAGTTTCGTGCCTTGTAATCAGGAACAATAAACTATTTAATTTAAGGAGATTACAAATGGAATTTCAAGACAATATAATAAAAGAGTATTTACGAAACGTTTATTTTATTACAGGTACACCTTGCGGAGGAAAAACCACTGTTTCCAGAGCACTGGGAAAGAAATATGGCATACCAGTGTATGACATCGATGAGCGTTTTCCGGAGCATCAGGCTATTTCAGACAAAGAACATCAGCCCAACATGAACAAGGTTTTCAGAGATGCAGATGAGTTCTTTGGAAGAAGCGTTGAGGAGTACAAAAAATGGCTTCTTGATAACACCAAAGAGCAGCTGGATTTTGTGATTTTGGATCTTATGAGACTATCTCAAAATGGACGTATTATCTGCGATTGTCATCTGACATTGGAGCAGGCGGAAAAATTAACTGATCCATCAAGGATAGTGTTTATGATTCGGGAACCTGTCAATCTGATTGATGAGTATTGCAACAGGCCGGACCATCAGGATTTCAAGGAATTTATAGAAAGTGCTACAAATCCGGAAGCAGCCAAGGCTAACTGTAATGAGACTTTATGTAATCTTAACAGGAAAGTTTACGATTCCATTAAGAAGAGTGAATTCAATTGGATAGAGCGGGATAATAGCAGATCTGTAGATGATACGGTAAAGCTTGTTGAAAACTGCTTTGGATGGAATTTGTAATAAGATTTTGTAATTAAGAGTGAAAGGAGTTATGCAGAAATACATGACTCCTTTTATTTGGCTAGTGAAGCCTATGAGTACGGGCCCGGCAAAAACGGTATGAAAATGTATATCTGAAATCATAAATAATAAAAAGGGGAAAACATGCAGGAAACAACAGAGAAAGTACAAACGGACGATTACAGCGAGCAGCACAAAAAAGCATGGGAGTTTGATGCCTATAACTTCTGGGTTAGGACAGCGGGAACTCCTGCTGAGAGAGCTGCTAAGGATAAAGCTGACCCGAAAAAAATGCTAAAGCAGCATGCCGGTTATTTTGATTCTTTTGAGGGAGTAAAAGTTGCAAATATCTGCGGATCCTGCGGAAAGAAAGCCATACCGCTGGCACTTCTTGGATCTGAGGTTACAATATTTGATATTTCTGAGGACAACAAAAAATATGCCATGGAAACCGCAGCTGCGGCAGGGGTATCAATAAGTTTTGAGGTGTGTGACATCCTTAAGATTGATATGGAAAAGTATGCAGGGTACTTCGATGTGGTATTTATGGAAGGCGGTATTCTCCATTATTTTCATGATATAAATGAATTCATGAATATAATGCATACCCTCCTTAAGCCTGGCGGAAAACTGATCTGTAGTGATTTTCATCCCTTCACCAAGATATCCGATATTTTGAAATTCGGTCAGCCTACTCCCGGGTATTTTTATTCGGAGGTATTTGAAGGTGAGATGGCTCATGCCAGGTTCTATGATGAGGAGATTCGCAGACAGATTCCTAAATGTAAGTACAGGAAGTATACGATTAGCGAAATTATAAACGGTATCATTGGTGCAGGATTCACACTGGAGCGCTTTGACGAGCATCCTGCATGGGAGGATGACAAGATTCCCGGCGAGTTTACCGCTATCGCCAGAAAAGCATAAAGAATTGTAGAAAATTGCAGATTCAATTAAGGTGTTAGTGGTTACTGATTACCGGTAATAAATACGCAGATTGGGAGAAAAAGCAGAATGGATTATTGCAGAATTTTAAGCGACAAAATAAACGAACTATGGGAATTGCAGAAGGCCTACAAGAACGAAATAGGCGAGGATGCGCCTTCTGAGCAGGATATGAAGGCTTTGGGAAAAGCTATCGAAAGAGAAGTAATAGAATTTTACGGAGCCTTCGATGGTGAAACTTTGGCCGGCTGCTGCTCTGTTACTAAGGGCTTTTCAACCTTTAACTATGCTGTCAGCGGTGTCTTTGAGGACTTCTACATTACACCCAAATACAGGCACAGTGGAATTGCAAGAGAATTAGTAAGCTATGCATACGCTGAGAGTAAGGTTGGTTCGTTGACAGTAGGCTGCGCCGATTGTGACGTAAAAATGTATGAGGCTCTCGGCTTCTCTATCCCTCTTGGCAATATGCTTGCCTACGAATAAATGAGGCGATGCTTGCTAAGTCAAATGGAATCTTGAAGCTCCCAAAGGACCCGGGGATGTTTGTTGCCTCAAAATAAGAATAAGGTTAAAATATCGCTATGCAAATTTAAAGATAGGTATTAGGCCTGAGGATGATAACATGACAAAACAGATTGGTGTAATTGGAGATATACACAGTAACTATACTGCTTTCAAAACAGCGGTCCAGTATATGACAGAAAGAGGAATAACAGAGTTTATTCTTCTTGGAGACTATGTTTCAGATACCACGGATACTGCTGAAACCATGCAGCTTATTTACGAGCTTATAAAAAAATATAAGGTGACTGCCATTCGCGGAAACCGCGAAGATTACCTTTTGGGGCAGAGAAAAGTCATTCGCGGTGAGTCGGATGCACCTTTGTGGCTATATAATTCTGCCAGCGGAAACCTTCTTTACACATATGAGCTTTTGACAGATGAGGATTTGGATTTCTTTGAGTCGCTTCCAATCAGTTATAGATATAAATGTGAGGGATACCCTGACATAATCTGCTGTCACGGATCTCCGGTTAACAATCGTGAGCTTCTTTTATTTCACGACGATACTGCGAAAAAGTGGCTTGAAAAGATAGATGCAGATTACATTGTTGGAGGTCACACTCACGTTCAGGGCGAATGCCACCATAATGGGAAGCACTATTTCAACACCGGATCTACAGGTATTGCCATAAGTGCACCGGGGTTGGCGCAGTGTCTTATTTTGCATGGTTTTGATGAAAATGAACCGGAAGGTCCTTCCTGGGAAGCAGAGTTTTTGAACCTGCCCTATGATGTGGATTATGTAATAGATGCCCTTTATGAAAAAGGACTTATGGAAAAAGGAAAATGGTTTGTAGTCAATAATGAGCACATATTAAAAACAGGGAAGGATGTAACCCCTGAACTTATTAATAAAGCCATGATTCTTCAGGAAAAAGAAACAGGAAACCCTGTAGACTGGCCGTATATCGAAGAAGAATACTTTACACAGGCTGCAAAGATTCTTGGAATTCCAGACTACAGGATTCCCCGTAAGGATGCTATTTAAAGCATTTAATTCAAAATAATATCAACGTTTTGCTGCGTCGCAAATAAGGTCTACACTTGTTTCGATTCCAAGGGATGAGCTTTTTACGCAAAGGTCATAATAAGCCGCATTACCGAATTCGGTATGAGTGTAGTACTTGCAGTATTTTTTTCTTGCCTTATCTACTGAGTGAAGGTGTTCAAGAACCTTATCCTCAGACAGATCGGGCATTTTTTTCTGCATGCGCTCAAGTCTGAAGCGTTCTGAGGCGGCGATGAAAACGTGGAGAGTTCTGTCAAATTCCTTAAGGATAATATTGGCATTACGTCCAACAATTACGCAGTTGCCTTTTTCGGCAACTTTTTTAATTGCTTCTCTTTGTGCTACGAAAAGTCTTTCATCAAGAGGCTTGTTGTAGAAATCAAAAAGACTCTGTCCAAAGCCCCATTCTCTTGGAACTCGCTCGTCATAGTAGCGAACCTCTTCAGGTGAAAGTGAACCGCTCTCCATGGCTGCCTTTAATATCATATCCTTGTCGCAGTAGTAGTAGCCAAGTCTGTCGGCAACTGCCTGACCTATTGTGCTTCCACCTGCTCCAAATTGTCTGCTGATTGTAATAATATTTTTCATGAATCAATCTTAAAGAACCTTGTTCAGGAAATCGATGGTTCTTTCCTCCTTTGGATTTAATAAAACTTCCTGCGGAGTGCCTTCTTCTACGATGAAGCCTCCATCCATGAATATGACTCTGTCAGCAACTTCTCTGGCAAAGCCCATCTCGTGAGTAACGATAACCATGGTCATTCCGTCTGCAGCCAGGTCCTTCATAACCTGCAGAACTTCTCCGACCATTTCGGGATCAAGAGCTGATGTAGGCTCGTCGAAAAGCATTATATCGGGCTGCATGCAAAGTGCTCTTGCAATTGCAACACGCTGCTTCTGACCGCCGGAGAGCTGACTTGGATAGCTCTCGGATTTATCTTCAAGTCCAACCTTTTTAAGCATGTTCTTAGCTCTTGTTACTGCTTCCTCCTTAGAGCATTTTTTCAGCTGTACGGGAGCAAGTGTAAGGTTGTCCATTATGTTCAGATTGTTAAAAAGATTAAAGTGCTGGAACACCATTCCGATGTTTTCACGGACACGGTTGATATTAACCTGTTTCTGAGTAATGTCATTTCCATCTATCACAATTGTGCCGGAAGTGACCTTTTCAAGCTTATTGAGACAACGAAGGAAGGTGGACTTACCTGAACCGGAGGGACCGATTACACATACCACTTCACCCTTTGTGATCTCTGTAGAAATGTCCTTAAGGACTTCAAGATTACCAAAGCTTTTCTTTAAATGTTCTACTTTAATTTTGATTTCGCCTTTATCTGCCAACGCTAAGCCTCCTTTCAACCACCTTTGCACTTCGTGAAAGGATAGTGATAACAATCAGATACATAATTCCAACGATAGCCCATGTCTGGAAGGACATGAAGGTGTTAGCCTGAACATTTTTGGCAGTGTTAACAAGCTCCGGGAATCCGATTACTGACAGGATGGATGTATCCTTCAGAGTGATAATAAACTGATTGATGAATGTAGGAATCATTGTGCGGATAGCCTGAGGCAGTACGACCTTTCTCATGGCCATTCCGTATGTAAGACCAAGAGAGCGGGCTGCTTCCATCTGACCCTTATCTACTGACTGAATACCTGCGCGGACAATCTCTGCCATATAAGCACCGCAGTTAAGGGCAAGACAGATGGTACCTGCCTGAAGTGCAGTGAGACTTATGGAAAAACCGCCGATTATCGTATTAAAGAAATAGGGTATTCCAAAATAGACAAAGAACGCCAAAACGATCATCGGTACGCCGCGGATCACATCGACGAAAATCTGGGAGATTACATTGCATACTCTGTTTTTCAGAACACCCATGATTCCGAAGATCATACCGATTATACATGCAAAGAACAGACCTAAAAGAGCAAGCAGGAGAGTTCTTCCGAGGGCTACAAGAAGCATCCCTCCGTAAACTGAAATAATTTTAACCATAGAATAAATTCCTCATAGAACCGGGCAGGAAAATCCTGCCCGGCTGATTTGTTGAAACAGCAAACCTATTATTCACCAAGATACTTTGCAAGGATCTCGTCATAGGTTCCGTTTGACTTGATGTTTGCAAGACCCTTGTTGAACATATCAACAAGCTCCTGGTTGTCTGCATTGAAAATAGCGAAACCATAAGCTGCAGGATCGTTGCCTGTGCCATCAACAAGCTTCATGGAGATGCCTGTGTCCTTGATGTTAGCTGCCATGATCGGTGTGTCATCAAATACAGCAGCAACCTGTCCGCCTACAACTGCCTGATACATGGTGGGTGAATCCTCAAAGTAAGTGATTGTGAAGCCATACTGATCAGCAAGACTCTCTGCGTATGTAGCACTCATGGAACCTGTCTTTACAGCAACTGCTTTTCCATCAAGGCCGTCAAAACCTGTGATATCTGAAGATGCCTCAACAGCCATGCTCTGGTTTGCGTTATAATAACCATCTGAGAAGATCCAGCCTGACTCTTTTCTCTCATCTGTGATAGATGCGCCTGCGATCATACCATCAGCCTGTCCGGCCTGACATGCAGCGATTGAAGCGTCCCATCCAAGAACCTGTACTTCATATTCAAAGCCCTGGTCCTTAGCAACTGCATCGAGGATATCCATATCGATTCCTACGAAGTTGCCGTTGTCATCAGTGTACTCAAAGGGTTTGAAAGCTGTATCTGTTGCGATTTTCCAAACCTTGCCTGAAGCGTCAGAAGTTGTAGCTTCTGCAGTTTCAGTAGCTTCTGTTGTCTCAGCGGCTTCTGTTGTCTCAGCAGCTTCAGTCTGCGCAGCGCCATCAGCGGGTTCTTTTGTTCCGGAACCACCGCAGCCGGTTGCAGCTACCATTAAACAACTCATTACCAGTGCCAACATTCTTTTTTTCATAACTATATACTCCTTCCTTTTCTGCATTCATTCACGAATGCTGTTACTATTTTCACGCTTTCCTCATTATTATAATAGGAAAACTCCGGGTGCCATTGCACCCCTATTGCAAATCTGTGGTTATTCACAGCGATTGCCTCAATAAGTCCGTCTTCTGAAACGGCCATTTTAGTGACTTCCGGAGACAGTTCCTTAATAGCCTGATGATGGTAGCTGTTTACCTCGTGGATTCCACTTCCGATAATTTTGGCTAAAAGCGTGTTGTCAAATACTTCTACATTATGCGCTTTTCGGTCATAGGGCGGGGACATGTGGTGTTCTGCACTGCACTGATATTCAGATGGAAGATCCTGATACAAAGTGCCTCCAAGATGTGCATTTAAGAGCTGAATTCCGCGGCAGATACCAAGAAGCGGTTTATCATCACGAAGACATTTGTCTATGAGATAACACTCCATTGTATCCCTTGTGATGCAGGGCTTTCCGCAAGTCATTTTTGTGATTTCACCGTACACTTCGGGAGACACATCATGACCGCCTGTAAAAAGCAGACCATTACAAAGACTATATGCTTCATCAAGCTCATCTTCGTCAGTTGTAAGCGGCAGCATGATTGGCAGACCGCCTGCATCTTCGATGGCTTTCATATAGCCGGGAAGCATCCAGTAGCTCTCTTTATCATCATCATAAAGCGGAATCAAACCGATAACAGGTCTCAAGATACCCCTCCTCCCCAATAAAGACTGTAAGGTCTATAAATCCAAAAAAGGCGCCCACTAATTCTAGCAGACGCCTATGTCTTTATTAGTGAATAATATACCGAATTCCTGAATGATTTGCAAGGTTTTTTAAAGTGCAAATATATTTTCTACTATTTGCTTTGCAGAGCGGTAGATAATCAAATATAATGAAGTTCTGGGTTAATTTTTCTTGTAGGGGATAAAGAGAAAAGTTAAGGGGTAATACAAATGAATAACAAATCTTTTGATTCGAAAAGAATCGCTGAGGGTTACTTGAAGAGGCCATGGCTCCATAAAAGCGTAATGGACAGATTGCTAGAGGATTTAGAACTCTCTGAAGGCTATCTTTTCAGAAACGGTCTGGATGTTGGCTGCGGAGCGGGACTTTCCACAAAAGCACTTAAGCTTATCTGCGAAAAGGTAACCGGAACGGATATCGCTGATTCAATGGTAGAGGTGTGTAAAGAGATCTACAGCGATAAGGCTTTTTCATTCTATGTGGCTAAGGCTGAGGAGACCAAAGTGCCGGATGAAAAATACGACATTGTCACGGCAGCAGGCTGCATAAACTGGGTTGATGAAAAGCGGTTCATGGAGAATATGAAAGAGGTAGTTTCTGATAAAGCTCTGATAGTTATCTATGATTTTGGTATCACTGATAAAATGGCAGGAAACAGCGCTTATACAACATGGTACCAGAATGAGTATTTTAAGAAGTTTCCCAAACCACCAAGAAAAGAGAATAAATGGAGCCAGCAGGATCTGATTGACGGATTCAGAATGGAAAAGCAGACAGAGTATGAGATGGAGTATGGTTTTACTCTTGAAGACTTTGTAAACTTTATGCTTATCCAGTCCAATGTTAATGCCAGAATTGAAGGCGGAGAAATATCGGAAGATGAGGCCAGAAGCTGGATGACGGAGTCACTAAGACCTGTTTTTGAAGACCTTGAAAGGAAGCTGATTTTCTACGGCTACAGCTGGTATATAAGGAAAGAATGATGTTATGCATTTTGTAGATGCAAAAGGAATACTCATAACAAGCGACGGGCGCTGTGGTATGAACATTTACAGAGGATGTACCCACGGCTGTATTTACTGTGACAGCAGAAGTAAATGCTATCAGTTCACACATCCCTTTGAGGATATCGAGGTTAAGCAGAATGCACCGCAGCTTTTGGAGGCTGCCCTTAAATCAAAGAGGAAAAAGTGCATGATAGGCACAGGCTCCATGTCTGATCCATATATGCACTGCGAAGAAGAGCTGGGATTAACAAGGAAGTGCCTGGAGATAATAAATCAATATGGATTTGGCCTTGCTATTCAGACAAAGTCCGACAGGATTCTAAGAGACATCGATCTTCTTGATGAGATAAACAGGAAAACAAAGTGCGTTGTTCAGATTACACTTACTACCTTTGATGATGAGCTTTGCAGCATTTTGGAGCCTAACGTATGTAACACCAAAAGAAGGATAGAGGTTTTGTCTAAGATGCAAAAAAGAGGGATTCCCACTGTGGTGTGGCTGTCACCGATTCTTCCTTTTATAAATGACACGGAAGAAAACGTGGGACAGATACTTGATGCCTGCGTACAGACAGGGGTTAAGGGCATCATCAATTTTGGTATGGGACTTACTCTGAGAGAGGGCGACAGAGAGTATTATTATGCTGCTCTGGATAAGCATTTTCCGGGGCTCAGGCAAAAATACATTACTACCTATGGTAATGCCTATGAGGTTCCAAGTCCCAATTCAAGTGCACTGTTTGCGCTTATGCGAAGGGTTTGCAAAGCTAACAATATGATGTATAAGCCGGATGATTGCTTTTCATATATGAATGAGTTTCCGGAAAAATTTAAACAGATGAGTCTGTTTGATTTCACCTAAGATAAACCACAGAAAGAAATAGTAAAAAATAAGACAGCGAGGTTTTACAGTATGGAATATGAAATAGTAAATCTTCCAAAGGAAGAATGGCAGGGTACTCCCATTATGATGAGAAACACCAGCGAGGAGTATTACGACCTTGAAATAGAGGAAAGTGACGACGTATTCTCAGCTAAGATGGTTAAAAAGAAATTTGACGTACCGGTTACCCACACGCCTGAGGAATATGATTTTCCGGACAAACTCTATCAGGAGTTCTGGGAAGGAGCGGAGGCCTTTGGAATTGTGGCAGAAGAAAACGGTGAGAAAAAGCTTCTTGCCTGCATCGAAGTATGCCCTGAGGAGTGGAGTAACAGGCTTATGGTTACAGAGCTTTGGGTAGCAGATGAGCTGCACCGTAAGGGAATTGGTACAAGACTTATGAATGTTGCCAAGGAAAAGGCAAAGGAGCAGGGAAGACGTGCCATAACCTTGGAGACCCAGTCCTGTAACGTTAGGGCCATCACCTTCTACAGGAAGCAGGGGTTTAAGCTCATGGGTTTTGACAGATGCTGCTACACCAACAAGGACATAGAGCGCCGCGAGGTTCGTTTTAATTTTGTATTTTTTATGGATGACAGAGAAGGAAGATTTTAATAGAAAGGATATTGGGGTAAATAGAAGTGAAAAAGATAGTAATTAAGATAGCAAAAATCATTTTAGGTGTATTGTTGGTGCTGATAATAGTGGGCACCATAGGAATGGCAAAGCTTGTTACAGACGGCGTGTTTTATCAGAATAAGGGCAACGATACCCAGGGAAATTCGATTAAACAGATGGCAACATATGGTTTTGATCTGGATGGTTTTAATGCAGCACATAAAGGCGTGGAGATTTCTGCAACAGCAGAGGATGGAAATGTTGTTCCGGGAACATATTTTGATATGGGCAGTGACAAGTGCGTAATACTTGTTCACGGCGCAGGCGGAGACAGGGTAAGTACCTATCCTCTTGCACAGCAGTACTTAGAGAGAGGCTATGATGTAATTGCTTTTGATGACAGAGGTCACGGACTTAATCCTGATGAAAAGGTGACCTTTGGAGTTCATGAAGCGCTTGATGTAAAGGCTCTTGTAAAGTATGCAAGAAATGATCTTGGAAACAGTGAAGTCATCGTTCATGGTCAGTCCATGGGAGCTCAGGTTACAGCGGTTTATGCATCAAATGTAACACCCGGCGCAGAAGATGCGGCAGATGCGGTTATCTGTGACAGCCCTGTTCCCGGTATGGAGTATATGATCAGAAGTGTTATTGCAGATGATGATCCGGTAGAGATGGAGTCATTTGTGACATCATATTTTATAGAAACAGGGAAACTTTACTCAAAGCTTTTCTATCATGTTAACTGGGATGATGGCGATACAATCAAGGTTGTAGCAAATGATCAGCTCCCCACACTGATTTTTGTATCAGAAAAGGACACAGTCTGCCTTCCTGAGATGGTTGAAAAAGTATACGAAAATGTAGGAAGCCAGGTAAAGAGTATTGCATACGTAAACAGCGCTCACATTGAAGGAGTAATTGATGATCCTGCAGGCTACATGGAATATGTCGATAACTTCCTTGCTAATGCCGGATTATAAAGGGCAAAAAGCGAAATTTAAGAAATATAAAGTAATTTGGAGTTTAGTAATGAAAGAAAGAGAATCAATTGGAAGCAGATTGGGATTTATTCTGCTTTCTGCAGGGTGCGCAATAGGAATCGGTAATGTGTGGCGATTCCCATACATGGTTGGAGAAAATGGCGGCGGTCTCTTTGTACTTGTCTATGTATTGTTTTTACTTATTCTTGGAGTGCCGATAATGACCATGGAGTACGCCATAGGAAGATCAAGTCGTCTCAGCGTACTTTCAGCATTTAAAAAGCTTGAGCCTAAAGGCAGTAAGTGGCATATTTACGGATACTTTGCCATCGCAGGAAACTATATTCTTCTTATGTTTTATTCCGTAGTATCCGGATGGATACTCAGATATTTTGTGCTGGCTTTGATGGGAGCTTTCCAGGATCAGAGTCCTGAAAAAATAGAAGAGCTTTATGGCACAATGATGAGCAGCCCAAGAATACTGATATTTTTCATGGGTGCCACAATGCTGATAACTGTGTTCATCACTTCCATGGGTCTTGAAAAGGGAGTTGAAAAGATCACAAAGATAATGATGATAATGCTGATCATTATAATGATCGGACTTGGTATCTATTCGCTGATGCTTCCGGGCTCTATCGAGGGTGTTAAGTTTTATCTTATGCCCAACATGGAAAATGTCAGAAAAGTAGGTATCGGAAACGTACTCTACGGCGCTTTGAACCAGAGCTTTTTCACACTTAGCCTTGGAATGGGCGGTATGGAGATTTTTGGCAGCTATATAAAAAAGGATCGAAGCCTTGTGGGTGAGGCTATGCTGGTGGCAGGTCTTGATACCTTTGTTGCAATAGTTGCAGGTCTTATCACTATTCCTGCCTGCTTTGCATACGGAGTAGCACCGGATAAGGGACCAAGCCTTATTTTCATAACCCTTCCCAATGTGTTTGCATCAATGAGGGGCGGCAGAATAATCGGAAGTCTCTTCTTCCTTTTCATGTACTTTGCAGCTCTTTCCACTATGGTTGGCGTATTTGAAAATGATGTAAGTTTCTCAATAGACCTTTTTGGATATGACAGAAAAAGGGCAGCAGCCTTTGCAGGCCTTGTTATCACTTTGGGATCAATTCCCTGTGCCCTTGGCTTTAACTTATGGAGCGATTTTCAGCCTCTTAAAGCAGGCAATTGCATAATGGATCTTGAGGATTTTTTTGTAAGTAATCTGGTGCTTCCTATAGGATCACTTATATGCTGCCTGTTCTGTACAAGCAAGTACGGCTGGGGCTTTGATAATTATATTGAAGAGGTCAACAGCGGTGTTGGTATCAAAATGAGTCTTGCCCTTAAGTGGTACTTTAAGCTGGTACTTCCCGTGATTTTGGTATTCCTTACTGTTTACGGACTTTGGAGCTATTTTGCATAATACATAACAAATCATTTAGAATATATAGAACTTATTAACCTTGGTTTTTTGGAAGGAAAAATAATGAGCATTTTGAACGTTGAGCATCTCACACATGGTTTTGGTGACAGAGCTATTTTTGATGATGTATCATTCAGACTTCTTAAGGGCGAGCATATAGGCCTTGTGGGAGCAAACGGTGAAGGTAAGTCCACCTTCATGAATATCATTACAGGTAAGCTTATGCCTGATGCCGGTAATATTGAGTGGGCCAAAAATGTTAAGGCGGGCTATCTTGATCAGCACGCAGTACTTAAGGAAGAAATGACAATAAGAGACGTGCTGGCATCTGCTTATGAGCCCCTTTATGAGATGGAGCGCAGGATGAATGAGATCTGCGATGCCATGGGCGAAGCGGATGAGAAGCAGCTTGAAGCATTGATGGAAGAGCTTGGTACCATTCAGGATCTTTTGACCAATCATGATTTTTATCTTATAGATTCTAAAATAGATGAGGTATCAAGAGCCCTTGGTTTTCTTGAGCTTGGTCTTGACAGGGACGTAACAGAGCTCTCAGGAGGACAGCGTACAAAGATACTTCTTGCAAAGCTCCTTCTTGAAAAGCCCGATATTCTTCTTTTGGACGAGCCTACCAACTACCTGGATGCTGAGCATATCGTG
>JAEEGL014666993.1_pt1 | contig 14209 bp, 8 predicted proteins | sample 9134231 | NCBI WGS metagenome assembly JAEEGL01 (sample SAMN16246548, study PRJNA631951) | gut metagenome | biome: gut microbiome; feature: rumen; material: fiber-attached | host: Bos | place: Iran: Karaj | collected 2018-10 | reverse complement strand
TTTTCAGGAGTAAAGATGGTCGAGATCGGCCATCTTTTTGAGAACTGGGGATGGGTATAGTGGGGTTTGTCATAGAGTATTATTTCAATTAAGGTTCATATGCGTAGGTGAAGATAAGGGGTAATGGGTGTGAGGGAAATGGTGATAGCATACAAGGTTGAGGGTTTGACGGAGGTTCGCTTTTCGCACACCAGCCATTGGCTGACTTATGCTGCTCACTCCGTCGAGCTGGCGGTTAGGGTTGAGGGTGTAGGGAGAGGAAAAGAAGTGGGCTGGCAGTGAGGCCAGCCCTGCAGGATGTCCTTAGAAGTTAATCTCAAAGATTTTGAATAAAAATAGTTTAATTTACACTTTGTTGTTTGGGGTGACCTCGTCTTTCTCACACATTACAATATCATTCATCATAATATTGTTTTTGTTTATTTTGAATTTGTTGTAATAGTATCTAAAATAAAAGAATATTACTATATAGTTCACAGCTGGTAACATAAACAGAAACCATTTACGCCAAAACATATAGAAAAGGTAGAAAAGTGCTATTAATAATGTATTATATGCCAAATATAAACCCAATATTAGTTTATATTTCTCTGGCATTTTTATTTGAAAAACAATTGCAGTAACAAGCAAACCTAATAAAAGTGATGACGCACCACCCGCAACAGCTAAAGCCAGCATCAGCAATGCTTGAATGGCAAAAAACGTAATAAAAATGTTTCTTATCATCTTTTTATAATATGAGTGTTTTCTTTAATTGCCTTATAAATAGAACTAGGAAAATAAGTGTCCCGCTTGATTGGAGTGTAAAATCCTGGAACATACTTAAATAAATCATAATCAATGATATGTGTATCAATGCCAATAGATTGTACTGCATTTTTAACAGCTGTTCCACAATTATTTGTAATTATATTATATCCTAAGGAAACAGTCTTGATAAAAGTATCACGAATTAGCTCATCCTGTCTTTCATTTGTTGGAAAAACTAAAGCTTTGTCATACCCATACCCATTAACTATTCCAGAAGACCTTTCGGCATAAGTACCTTCTCTGTTATAATAAGAATCTAAAAAAGCAGCAACACTGTTAAAAGGACCATTTCCTAAGTTGTGTACAGATAGACCTCCAATTGACCCCGAGGATAGAATATAAAAACCTGTTCCATTAAAAGAATAATAATACCACTTTTTGTCAGAATGCTGAATCAAAAGAGCAATGTGTTCCCCATTGCTATAACCTAAAACTGCAGTGCTATCTCCATTAATATCAATACAGTTCATCGGGTTGCCGGCACACCAGAGGTAGGGGGAGAGGTTATAGTATTTCTCTGCCAAAGGGTCTTGAGTGGTGGTTCGACCGATGAGCGGGTCGTACATACGCGCCTGGCTGTCGTACCAGTCGAGGCCGTTCTCGCGGTCGAGTTCCTTGCCGCCGTACTTGAGGGGCTGAACGCCTGTCGCCGGGGCACCCGTGATGCCGCCGTAGGGATAGTAGCCGTTCACCTCCTTGAGCACGCCGTTCTGGCTGATGACCGCACGCACATTCCCCTGATAGTCGGCGATGCGGTAATGGTAGCAGCTGTCGGCCCAGAAGCCATACTCGTTCTCGATGCGCTCCAACACGCCATTCCTGTAGATGTGGCCACTGCAGTAGTCACGCGTCATCAGTATTTGCGCTTCAAGCGGCTCATCTGGCTCATCAATCTGTATTGGGTCGCCCTCTCCGCCATCTCTCAGACCGTTGGGGGTGCCTCCTCCTGACAACATACCCGCCAATCCGCCAAGAGGCCCTTCGGGAACTCCGGGGTCATCGGGGTCGGGTGCCGGTTCCTCGATACCACCCTCATCGTCGACAATGGCATAAGGATTGAGAATATAGCTCACATGCAGCTTGCGCCCGTCGGCGGCGTAGGTATAATCCACCTCATGACCGTCGTAGTACTCGATGCACGCAGGCAGGTTCAGCACATTATAGCTTATCTGGTATATGCCCTTGTTGCGGTCCTGGGTCATGTTGCCGTTGGCATCCCATTGGTATTCCTCCGTCTTGTCGGCACCGTCCTTGAAGTTCATCGCTCCCGCGTAGGTCGGGTCGGTGCACTGGTCGGTGGCCTTGAGCAGCCTGTTCCCGTCGTAGATCATCGACAGGTGGTCGATCTCACCGAACACCCAGATGGTGCTGTTCATGTTCACCTTGCGACCCACCCCCTTGCGAGTGAGCGACGTGATGTTGCCGTTCAGGTCATAGTCATAGGTACAGCTGTAGTCAGGCTCGTTCATCAGCACCAGGCTGCCCGACCAGTTGTCATAGTCCACCGCCTCATGAGCGGCGGCTGTGAGGCGGTTCAGCCCGTCGTAGGTGTAGGCGTAGCTGTGCCTGGCGGGCTGCGTGGCAATCAGCGCGTCGAGCGACTCCCACTCCATGGCGCTCACATTGCCGTTCCAGCAGGGACTGGCGGTGCCGTAGGTATCTTGATAATGGAGCCACTGCTTGAAGGCAGTGCTCGTGATAGCCGTTGGCCAGCCCCGTACATTGTAGGTGTAGCTGATTAGGCCCTGCGCCGAAGAGCCCAGCGAGTGTGTCGCCAGCTGGCCTAGGCTGTTGTAGGTGTTCTGGCACAGCGTCACGGCAGATGCCCCGTCGTGACGCACGGTGGCCGTGAGCAGCCGCTCCATGTTGTCGTAGGTGTACTCGTAGATGTCGGTGTTGGTTGTGTCGGGCGTGGTGTGCACATGCATCACCTTGAGCGGCTTGCCCGTGAAGGTGAGGTGGTAGTAGTAATGCTCATAGCCTCCCAGGTGGTTCTGCTCGTGGCTCTGGATGACATTGCCGTGCAGGTCGTAGTACATGGACCGCACCAGCAGGCCGCCATTGCCGCTGGTGTTCAGCACACGTGTTGCCGTGCCCGTGAGCATGCCCCGGGCAGATACCGCGTCACCTGCGCCCTGATATTTATTGTCATATCCGTTCATCACCCTGTAGGCCAGAGAATCACTATGTGCCGTAAAGATACTCAAAAAATCGTAACTGTCATAATAATTCACCTGCAAAATGTCGCTGGCCTGCGCGCCCCAGCCCGATGTGGTGCTGTAACCGATTGTACCCGTGCCACTGAAGTAAGAGCGGGGAGCGGCATACCTGAGTGCCGTTCGGATATCCTCGATGCTTCGTGTGTCGGTCACTTCGGCGATGAATGCCACCCTGCCCAGGTTGTCGTAAGAGGTGTAAGTATAGCGGCCATGTTCCCGCTGGTTGCCGTCCTGCGAATAAGTGGGCAGGTCGGTCTTGTCGTAGGCATAATATATTTGTGCACAACCCGGCAGTTTCTTCTCGATGAGTCTGTTCCGATGGTCATACTTATAGATATAGCCGTACTGGCGCAGCACCCTGCAAGTGTCGAGGATGGCTGTCATGTTATCAGTCACAAGTCGGGCTGACGCCTCGGGTGACAGTACATAGCATAAGTTCCCGCGCAAATCGTAAACATAGTAAATGTCAGCATAGGTACCGGTACTGAGAATCCTCCTCACAAGCACGGTGCTGTCATTCATGTCAGTAAACCTGAGTGTGATCAGGCTGTCCTCGTCGATGGTCTTCACCACGCGATATAGCCCATTGCAGTTGGTCATTGCTGTAATCTGTCCAGTAATATCAGCGGAGAGTCTTGCGCACCCTAACTCTCCGTAACCAGTATTGGCAAGATATTCAACATTGACAGCCTTGTGGGAACTATGCCAGTTGTACCCTTCTCCATAAGAGGCTGAGACCCTTTGTAGAGGGTCTGGAGCATAAAGTGTAAGAGCATAGGGTTGCGAGTCGTTATAAGCAGATAAGGCACCTTGGCGAAAATCGTTTATTGATATAGCACTCCCCTGACTATTGAACGGAGCCGGCAGCCAATCGCAGGAATCCAGCCCCATTCTATCATACATCTTCATGGTAACAAGATCATTACCATTTGTGGATGCATTTCTTGTCAGCGACTGATAAGGTCTTCCTATGCCATCATAATAATCAACTTGCAGCAATGTGTCATTGGTGGAGAGCGGCACACGAGTAGCAATATAATTGTTTGAGACATCCTGGCCACTCACCGAAATGGCTGTTATCATCAGATATGTTATCATATGGAAAATCTTTTTCATATTCCTAATCATGGTTTAATCCTGTAATTGTACTGAAAACTCTTTAATACCCGTTGAGCGTCGTCAGTAATCCTGTCCAGCTGCCACAAGCTATCATAGTGGTAGTAGGTCGTCGCTCCGTTTGGGTCCGTGATGGAGGTGATGCCTTTCAACGGGCTGTAAGTATAGAAAGTAAGCATCATGGTCTTTGAATAATTATATCTATTGACCACCAATTCCTGTGCCAACTCATGCATTAATGAGGGATTGAACACCACTAAATCGTTAAAACTATGATCCATGAAGGTGGGGAAATGATCTGTTATCTTGCAAGCGAGATAATTTCCGTTAAGTTTCCACACAAGCATCGTATATATTCCTTTTGAGATGTAGCTTTTCAGATTTCCTTCAGGCGAATACATATAGAAGTGGGTCAGCGTATCGGTTGATACTCCTCTTTTGACCATTTCATATTTCGGCATGAGTAAATTCTTTCCATTGACAGTCTGTTGATTGTAAACAGTCGTGTCGGTTTTGACCAGAATATTGTATGAATACGTCTTTGTCGCAATAGGCTGAAGGAGATGGTCCTGATTCAGTAATGGAGACGCATCATGTTCTGCGTCAAGCGGATAAACATATTCTTTGGTCATTGACTGGTTACCTCGAATAGTAGTTTCTGAATTCATGCATCTGAAATTAACAAAATGGTCGTATGGTGTGAAAACATGGATATTAATATCACTTTTACGATAGGAGACAGAGTCAATCGTTTGGTTTCCATTGTCCATCCAGTTCCTCTCCGTCTTTGAAACCACATCATATTTAGGCCAATACAGGTTATAAACTCTGCCAGGAAAATATGCAAATACCGAGGAATTAGATCCCGCCTCAAAGCGAAGATTCGATGCCAATGCATAATTCTGTTCCACATTGTCGGTGCGATAATGCAAAACAGTTTCCTTCACCTTGTTACCTGCTGAATCGAGGCTGCATGAAGAGAGCAATCTTCCACGTCTGTATTCTCTGCTGCAGAGCTTGTCATAGGGAGAGCGTGCTGAAGTGTTGAAGGCCGGAGTGACAATCAGCGAGTCCATCGCTTGCTCTCTACTGCTATAGCTATAGACATTCTTGCACCCATTGGAGAACCTTTCTTCCACATGGGAATAGCCTACGCTGGGTCCAAACGAGTTGGAGAGCGGTATGATAGATGTGGTACGGAAAGTTGTCACATATTTTGTTGTGTTTCCGCCGTTTTCATTCAAGGCCTGCCATTCTTTCCAGAGATAGGTGGGTTTCGCAAACACAGAACCGCTTGATAGACCCGTTGCTGGGTCAGTATATGAGAACGACTTGCGTTTCAAGAGCATGGTGCAAGCGGAATCCTCGTATTCGGTGATGCTCTTGATTCTCATCCCGCCCCATGGTGAAGTCTGAGGTACTGGTGGGCGATGGGCGGGAAACTCAACAAACGAATAACTGTTTTGCTCATATTCCATCATGCTTGCACCTCCTGTAGGGTAGATTATTTTCTTCAATGCACCATACTGCAGTGTAGTAGGATTGGCGTTTCGCTGGAGATGGAATGTGTCGGCCTGCTGGTAATTCATGGGTAGTGTATAACTGTGGCCATTATAATAACCCCAATGGTCGCATGCCTGAGTGAGGCAGTCTGTGGGCAACATATCATAATTGTCATAAACCATTCTGTATATTTTTCTGTCACCCCCTACAGGGCCAGTCATTTCGGTGACACTTGTCAGGTGCATCCTGCCAGTGTAGTCATAATGAAGTCCAAATGTCTTATATGTGGAGTTGTCATAGGGCGAGGCAATCCTTATGCTGCCCAGCACCATCAACCCTGTCCTGTCTAATATCTCCTGGGTGTCGCCATAATCGAGTGTCCCAGTTGTGGCATGATATTGTGAGAATTGACTGTTTTGAAGGTAATAAAAAGGACCGCTTGAACTACTTTTAGCTACTCTTTGATTCAGTCCTGTCTGAGCACAGAAGCTCTCGTAGAGTTCTGACATGATTACTGGAGAGGATTGAACCTGAAATGACATGGTTACTCCATTGGATGAATGAATCTTATTAAGATAGACTGGCGCATCCAGCTGCATCTCATAAGGAAATTGATTGATACCATAGTTACAGTAGCCACCACTCTCACCATAGTTCCAGATGCTTGCCTGATCATGCTCTTTATATGAAACGAACATCGCGGTGTTGTAGATTTGTGTCATGAAATGTCCTCTGTTATATTCCAAAGTAAAAAGTACATTCCCAAGCCTGTCACGCACACTGGTAAGATACCAGCTAGTCGCTAGCCATGAAGCTATATCCTCCCTGTCTCCAGCCTCCAAAAACGGGGTAGTGTATTCGATAGCATCAGTGAATCCTCCAAACTCATAGACATATCCCTTGCTATCACGAAGCTTGAATCCCGCAATGGTCTTAGGCTGATTCCTGTCAGCAGCATACTGATAAGGGTATTTGTCTATGAAAGGAGAAAGAAGTTGGGATTCATAATCTGTGACATCGAACAACACTTCAATATCCTCATCACACTGAACGCGCCACCTGCCGTTATTGTCAAGAAAGAATTTCCCAGACTTGCCCATGAAATGGAATGTGAAGATGTCAGGCTCAAAGTCATATTTAGCATAAGTTAATGAAGACCTTATGCTGTCATTCCATCCATAACGGAGAAATTCGGAGAGTTTTGAATGGCAACTAAAATAATTCTTAGGAGTTCCCACCACAGTATTAATGGCCTGTTCTGGAAATATGTATTCGTCTGGTCGTCCGTTAATGCTTCTTGTTATTACCCCACCGGCATTGAGTGTCCAATTGTACCCTGTCCAGCTAGGCAGCACATTCATCTGCACACCCGAAGATTCATAATCAAGGCTTACAGGAAGTTCCAGTCCACGTGATACCATTGTATATAGTGGAATTGAAATGCCAGGATTACCTGTATAATAAGAGACAGGAAGGTCTCCATATCTGCCAAGTGATGCTGCTGTCGGAGTGGGAATTTTATCGGGAGCCAAATCCTGTGCTGATATGGGTGTTGCTGTAAGCATTGCCAATGTCAGCAGAAGATATATCGACATCAGTGATTTCTTGTAATAATTCGGTCTGTTCATGACATTGTTTTTATTGTTTGTTTATTCATATTTTTATGCGTAGAAGTCATTTCACTCTGATAAGATGGGTGGAGCGCTCACCGTTCACGCTCACACTCAGCAGGTAGTTGCCAACAGGTAATGCTCCGCACTGAATCTGTTCGCTTTGACGCCCTGACGAAGCGTTGTGCCGTGCAATGGAGCCATAGACTCGCCCCTGGAGATCGGTGAGCACAGCCTCGGTCTGGGCACCCTCTCCGCTGATGTCATAGTCAAGCGTGACAGCTGTGCCGCTGTAGGATGCCGACAAGTTCTCGAGACTACCTCCCGTGACCTCATTGCCCAAGCCCGGAAGATGACCACCTCCAGTGCCGTACCCTTGCATAGTTGCCAGCATACGGCGCGGACTGTTATCTAGGGCATACTCCTGCGCATCGGGCGTGAAGATATAGGACACCTCGTGACGGCGCACCTCGTTACCCTGCGTGTCACGATAGACTGAACAGATGCTCTCTGCAAGGGGATAGCGGTAGTCGGAAGAGTACCACCGCCATGCTGTGACGGTCTTTGTCATCAGTGTATCATTTTCCGATATGGGAGCCATGTCCATGTCACGGTCTATCTTCACCTTGGCTGTATATTCAGTTCTGAGGCGCATCACATCGGGTACCGTGTCATCGGGCAGGATGAGCGTGCCCCTGCCGTCGGCCGCCACGCGATATGCCCCCTTCAAGGCAAGGGCGTTGTTGCCGCAATAATCTCCCTGAAAATAGAGTGGGGTCACGATGCTGTCGCCATAGTTCAAGGGGAACCGCATAACCAGCGGCGGGATGGAGTCGCCCGCCTTGGTGGTGGGGTTCTCATAGCCGAGCCATAGCACAGTGTCGCCGCTGATGCTGTAGCTGTACTGAGATTCACCTTCAAAACGCACCAGTATAGTATCCCCGATGGCAAGATACATCACCTGGTGATGCTCGTCGGTGACGATGGCATGACTGAAGTCCCACACGGCACTGTCGCCCGCAGCTCCCGGAGCAAGCCATTCGGTCTGCCACTTACTGAATCTGTCATTGCCCATCGGCAGGTGAACAGTCTTGACTACACCTCCTTGCGCTACAAGACCTATTGTAGTGGCCATTAATAGGATGAATTGTTTTATATTCATGATTTAATTTTAAATAATATGTGAATTTTCCGATAGGGTGACACGAAGTGAGGTGGTAATAATTAGGGCACCGTGAACTCTCCCTCATACTGGTTGTTCCAGGATGTGGAGATTTCAATGACATAGTCGCCACTGGTGAGAGAGGAGACGTTGATGGTGCCGCCACCGGGTTTGGTGTCGGTGAGTACGGCATTCCACCAGTCATCGTAAATCGTTACATAGTAAATAACATTTGCGTAATCAACAATAGTGATTACGTCTAGTTCACTGTCATAATAAACATCTGGCATGTCAGCCGGGATGTTCCACTCATTGTAGTGTTTTTTGTCTTTTACTTCGATATGATCTCCTGTTGGATTCCTATCAACAAAAGCAAATGCCATAAGAGGCAATACGCATAAGATAAGTGCAAATCGTTTCTTCATAACTACATAATTTTGGGGTTAAGATTTGCTGCAAAATTAGAACACACAAACATCCACAACCAAATTTTAAAGGTTATGAAAACGCTCTGTCTACAACTGATAATCAGGCAGTTAGGAAACCAAAGTACCTGAAAGAAAAATAAAGCCTTGAAATACAGAAAATTACATATAAGACCCTCGTTTGCTAATTATTGTGAAATACCTCCCTTATTTTGTAAATAGCTGTTAATAAAATCGTCGATATTCTGCGTTTTTCCAGTCACTCTATTCACAATATAGGTTTTATAAGAACTCACGGTTTTAATATTATAAAGGTCAAGACACACCTTTATCACCTCATTTGACAGCCTAAGGCAAGACAAACCGATGAATCTGATTTCGTTTTCTGACGCCTCGGGATAATTCTTCCTGACATAAGAAATGATGCCATTGAATCCAAGATTTGCTACCTTTTCCACATTTATCCAAAAATCTTTACTCAACTCCTTTATGGTGAGGTTATGCCTTTTCCTTTTAGAGAAAATGGCTGAAAGGAATGATACATTTTCGTCATCACACTGCAGTTTTTCAGTCAATTCACGTAGCACGGCATGATGGCAGGCAAGGAGTTCTGGGGTATTAGCATCTTCCTTGTTTATATTAGCTATCAGTGACGCTTGAGCAAGGGCACGCTCACTTTCCTCCTTTTCAATCTCTAAACGTTCTTTATCGGATTTCAATTGCCCTTTTTCTATTTCCAGCTGCTCTAATCTCATTTTAGCCATTTCCTGTTCAAGGGCAATGCGTTGCATTTCAGACTCAATTAGATTCTTCTCTGAATTTGCCTCCTTGATCTGTCTCTTGATGATGCGGTAACGTTGAAGCAAAAGCAACATCACAAGAATCAGAAGTGAAAGAGCAGAAATGAGCAGCAGCAAGTTGAATTTAAGTCTTGAGTTGTTGAGCTTCAGCACGGTGTTGTTGTATTTCTCTTCGGCATCTTTTAGCTGTACCTGATAGGAGTTGAGCATCATCATATCGGCAATGCTGTCACTCTTGATGGCGAAAGCTGAATAGTTGTTGTAATCCCTTTTAGCATGATAAATTTCAGCAAGATCATTTAACCATTTCATGGAGTCGACCTGTGATTTTGGTGACGGTAACATCTTGAAGTAATACTCTGCCGAATCAGTTATTCCTAGTTTAGCAAAAGACCTTACACCATAGGAAAGATAATGAGTGCCATCATACGCTCCTATATTCTCTCGAAAGATCGTACCAGCCAAATCCTTTGATTTAGTATAATCTTTCTTATAGTAATAGAGACCACAAAGCTTGTCAAGGGCATCAAAATAATTATAGGTAAGTCCATGTTCCTTGGAGAAACTGATAGCTTGCTGCAAGTAATGTAAAGCACTATCGTTGTTGTGGGTGCGGTAAAGTCCACCTATACCTGAAAGGCATATGGCCTGATAATAAGTATCACCAATAGCCTTGAAGTGTGGTAATGCCTGCTTGAATCGAATAATATCGGTAGAATCAGTAACATACTCTCCCTCATAGAGTTCTGCAATACGGAGGTTGATATAGCCGAGGTTGAAGTGGTCGTTGGGTTCGGCGGTGGACTCGGCCTCGAGGTAGTATTGCATGGCCTGCTGGGGGTTGCCGAGTTCTTCGGCTACGGTGCCACTGTAGATAAGGGCGCGGGTGTAGCGTTCATGGTCGGCCGCACTGTCGTGATGTTCAGCATAGTAGTTGCGGGCAATGCTGATAAGGGTATCATTTGAAGGAAACTGATAGCACTTGAATTGTGCCTGAGTTAGCAGCAGGGCGTGGCGGGCACGCAGGGCCTCGTCGGCCTGCAGGGCGCGGGCGGTGTCGAGCGCGAGCATCTGACGCAGAGCCGCACTGTGGGCGGCGGTATCGCTGGTGCGCAGCAGCGAGTCGGCACGGTCGAGCTCTGCCATGACGCGCGCATCGTGACTGCCCCCACAGCCCACGAGCAAGGCCGCGAGCAACGACAGCAGGGTGAGCGATATGACACAACGGGTTCTCATTTTATTCACATTTTCATAGATAGGTTCAGAAGGCGTTCTTGTCGCCGAAGATGGCCTTGTAGATGGTGAGGAAGATGATTTTGATGTCGAGCATGAAGTTCCAGTTCTCGGCATACCAGACGTCGTATTCCACGCGTTTCTCCATCTTCCAGAGTTCGTCGGTCTGTCCGCGATAGCCATTGACCTGTGCCCAACCAGTGATGCCAGGCTTGATGGTGTGGCGCAGCATGTACTTGTCGATAAGCTCGCTATAGGCTTCGGTGTGCTTGATCATGTGCGGACGTGGCCCCACGACCGACATCTCGCCTTTGAGAACATTCCAGAACTGCGGCAACTCGTCGATGCTAGTCTTGCGCAAAAAGTTGCCAAGGCGTGTTTTGCGGGGGTCGTTCTTGGTAGCCTGCTTGGTGTCGGAATCGTCGTTGACGCGCATGGTGCGGAACTTGTAGCAGACGAAGGGCTCACCACGCAAACCCGTGCGCTCTTGCCTGAAGAAGATGGGCCCCGGCGAAGTGACCTTGATGGCGATGGCAACAGGAATGAGGACCAGTGGCGACAAGATGAGCGCAATGAGGGAGAGCAGGATGTCGAATGTGCGCTTGAGCATAGCATTGAAGGGATTGCTCAGCGGGTTAGGCCTCACCGAGAGGATGGGAATATTGCCTAAGGAGTAGAGTTCGAATCGACGTGTCACATAGCGTCCCAGCTGGGGCGTGTAGAAGAAGTCGACGGCATTGCGCTCGGCCATTTTCATGAGTCGCAGCACCTCGTCGTTTTCACTGGCCGGAATGGCGCAGTACATCTCATCGATGAGGTTCTCTTTCAGGAAGGGTTCGAGATCCTCGAGCGTGCCTTTATAATTCTTGAGGCTTCGCGCCTTCTTGTTGTTGTCGAAGACACCCTCGATGCGATAACCGTAGCCAAGGTCGGATGCGAGCTCTTGCATGAGCCTATTGGCCACACTACCGCTACCAATGATGACAATGCGCTTGTAGTTGTAACCGCTGGTGCGATACATCTTGAGCAGGCGCCGCGAGAAAATCCACCATAGCGACAGGACGACGAAAAACGCTACGTAGAACTTGACAATGGTCTTCCACGAAACGCTATCGTAGTTAAGGAAATAGATGAGCGAGAGGAAGATGACGGCATGGAGCATGACGGCCTTGACCACCTGCATGAGCACCTGGTCGGCATAGACCACGCGGCGCTCATGAATGTCGGAGAAGAAATAGGCCACGACAAAATAAGACAGATTGAGCAGCAACCACACGGGCCGCGAGAAGAAGATGCCATTGACCGGCTCAAGCCAGCATATCATCAGATAGATGACATTCAGGATGAGAAAGTCGATACCAGAAAAAATCCAGCGAATGAACTGTCCGTATCTGCCCTTGCCTTTCAAAGTTCTGATGTTGGTTAACAAATCACTCCCTGCAAGCCTCAGAAGCATTGCAGAGAGTGATAGAAATCTTTATTTGAGGTTAAATTTTCTCGTCGATGAGTTTAATTTTTTGCTCAAGCATGGCAATGTCTTCCTTGATCTTGCCAATCTTGCGCTCCATCTCCTTGACGATGGTGTTACCAGTATTAGAGCGTGCGTTGAAGAAGCCGAGGTTGTTCTCAAACGTCTTCAGTTCCTGGCACTTTTGCTCATAGGTGCGCACGAGGCGCTCGCGCTCGTGATAAACCTTGTCGCTGCCAGCCATCTGGTTGAGCGACGACTCGAAGTTGGCCATGCGTGCACGGACAGCCTTCATGTCGAACTTCTCGAATGCCTTGTCGATGGCTTCTTTATACTCGGCATAGATTTTGTCCTTTTCCTTGTAGGGCACATGACCTACCTCTTGCCACTGCTGCATGAGTTCACGCACCTTGGTGGCCGAATCATCGTCGGGTTCAGCATCGAGAATGGCGTTGATAGAGGCAATGATGCCCTTCTTGGTCTTGAGGTTCTGGTGCTCCTGGGTGTGCACGTTGCTGGTCTGTTTCTTCTTCTCTTCAAAGAAATAGTCGCAAGCGGCAATGAAGCGTTTCCAGATGGCGTCGCTATGCTTCTTGACGACGGGGCCAATGGTTTTCCACTCCTTCTGGAGTGCCACCAGTTCGTCGGTAGTCTTCTTCCAGTCGGTTGAATCCTTCAGGGCCTCGGCTTTCTCGCAGAGTTCAGTCTTCTTGGCCAGATTCTGCGAGAGTTCTTCCTTCATCTTCTTGAAGAAGGCAGCCTTCTGTGCAAAGAAGTCGTCGCACGACTTGCGGAAGCGAGCAAACAGGTCGGTATTCACCTTGCGCGAGGCGAAACCGAGTTTCTTCCATTCTTCCTGCAGGGCAATGATCTGCTTGGTGGCATTATCCCAAGCCGAGTAGGAATTGAGACCTTCGGTAGAGATGGCCTCGATTTGCTCGCACAGCTGGGTCTTGGCATCGGCATTGGCCTTCTCGCTGGCTTTACGCTCTTCGAAGAAGGTCTGATACTTCTTGTTGATGACCGACGAAGCATTCTTGAAACGAGCCCAGAGTTCTTCTCTGATTTCCTTGGCAACAGGACCTGTCTCACGCCAAGAATTGTGCAGGGTCTGCAACTTCTTGAAGGCATCGACCACATCGGTCAGGTCGTCGAGTTGCTCGGCATCGGCACACAACTGCTGCTTGATTTCAAGATTCTTCTTGAAGTCGTAGTCGCGCAGTTCCTTGTTCATCTTCAGCAGGTCGTAGAACTTCTCTACCACCACCTGATATTTCTTCCACACTTCGGTGACATTGGGAGCAGGGACTTCGCCAACGGCCTTAAACTCCTGCTGCAACTGCTGCACCTTATTGTATTGACGATTAACGTTATCGGGATCGCTGGTGATTTCGAAAATCTGCTCGATGATAGCCTGTTTCTTTTCAAGATTTGCCATTTTGATAGCTTCTTGTGCTGCATTAAACTCGGCTTTCTTTTCCTTCAGCTGGTTGAGCAGTTCTTTCACCTTGAGTTCGTCGGCATCCTCGGCGGGAGCAAATGCAGCCTCCTCATTGCCATTGGCGAGGAAAGCCTCCTTCTCCTTGGCAATCTCATCCTTACGCATGGCGAAGAACGCGGCCTTGAGTTGCGCCACGGCTTCTTTCACACTGTCGATGGGCTGCTGGGCCATCCATTCGAGGTGTGCCACCAACTCTTCTTTGCTGAATTTGGTGAAGTCGACATCTTCTTGTGGCTCATGAGCCTGTTCAACAGCAGCTGGAGTCTCCTCGGCAGGTTTCTCCTCCACGACGGGCTCGGGCTCTGCCATGGGCCCGGGTTCAGGAGCCACTTCGGGTGCAGGTTCCTCGGCAGGAACTGGCT
>JAEEGL012816233.1_pt1 | contig 14209 bp, 7 predicted proteins | sample 9134231 | NCBI WGS metagenome assembly JAEEGL01 (sample SAMN16246548, study PRJNA631951) | gut metagenome | biome: gut microbiome; feature: rumen; material: fiber-attached | host: Bos | place: Iran: Karaj | collected 2018-10 | reverse complement strand
CTTCGCATGAATATATTTTGACTGCTCATCCTCACTGAGAACCGAAATCACCGAGTTTTCGTATGCAGGGCGAATTTCGATTTCCTTGCGTGAGGCGTATTGTTTTGCGTCTTTAAAACTGCCGTTCAGGACGACCGGGAATGACCAGACTGTAGAGAATTCGCCGTCAACACGGGCGAAAGTCTTGTTTTTTCCGCTCTGGAGTGATTTTTGGAAAATCGCATAGAGTGATTTTCGAATTTCCTCGTTGCGGTTGAATTCCTTCATCTGGATAAAGCCGAGCGCACTGTTCATGTCCGGCAGGATGTCGGTTTCCGGTGCCTCGTCAGTGAATTTTTTGAGGACAATCCATTCACGGCGTTTAGGCGTAATAAGGATTGCGCCGCCACCTGCCGTAACAGTGTCGTTTGCCTCAAGGCCGAGTATTGAATAAAGCCCCGCCATTCCGGCTTTTTTAGGCAATACGTTTTTCTGAGTATTCTGAACCGGCTGAGACTGCTCCACTTCTTCATCGCGGTTTTCAGGGAGAACTGCCCCGAACGAATGAGAAATATCTTCGATAACTGGAACGCCGATTGCAAGGATTTCTTCGAGATTTGGAAGAATTCCCATTGTCTCGTGCAGAAGAAGAATTCTTCCGCCGTTTTTTACGCCTTCCTGAACCGCTTCAGCAGTCACAAGACCGTCTTCTTCGTTTACATCGAGGACGAGAGGATTGAAACCAAGATTTTTAATTGCAGTGTAATGCCATGCAGGTGCAAGGGCAGAAACCATTACAGATTCCCCCGCCGCTAAATCCAATGCCTTTGCAATGTAAGAAAAAGCGATGGCCGGGCTTCTGAATGCTACAGCACCGTCACAACCCGTAAATTCTTTTACGGTTTGAATTAATTTGGCGTTCAGCTCGCCTGGTCCGAGTTTTTCATCGACCATGCAAGTCAGAACGGCATCCATTTCTTTTCTGCGGATAGTTGAACTGAAGGTCTGAATCATTATTCTTGACCGCTACCTTCGCCCGGATCAATAATCTTCTGGAGTTCCTTGGCGTTGAAGAGTCGGCGAATGTCAAGCATGATAAGGTATTTATCGTCCTGACGGATAACGCCGTGGATATACTCAGTTCCGATTCCGCTGATCATCTGTGGCGGATCCTTGATGTCCGCAGTGTCGATTGTGACGACGCGGGCGATTCGGTCAATGATGATGCCGATGCGGTTGTTTTCGATGTTGAGGATAATGAATCCACCCTCAAGTTCCTCATCGCCATCTTCAACGACGAGTTTTTGAATCTGGAATCGCTTGTGAAGGTTGATTACGGGAATAATCTCGCTTCGGAGATTGAAAATTCCTTCGACATAATATGGAGCATTAGGAATCGGGCGCACTTTCGTGACTTTTACGATTTCTTTTACATCCATGATGTCAACGCCATAGATTTCACCGCCAAGCTGGAATGTAACCAATTGAATCTGAGTGTTTTCTGCCATATATCCTCCAAGTCCGTTAAATCAATTTAATATACCCAATCGCCGCACGGATGCGGCGTTAAGGCAGAGAGAATTTTGAACTACTCTCCAAGCAATTTTTTTGCTTCGAGGAATTCAGAGATTCCCACAGCGACTTTTTTTGCCTCGCGCATTGCGAGAACGACAGTTGCTGGCTTGTGAACGACATCACCGCCGGCGAATACGCCTCGTTTTGTCGTCATGCCGTAAGGCTTCTGTTTTGTAACGACGAATCCACCCTCGTCAGCATCGATTCCCTCGGTTGTGCTGATGATTCGCGCAGCCGGTCGTGAACCAATTGCGATAAGGATTTTGTTTGCAGGCAAGATGACCTCGCCGTTCGGTGTCTGGCATTTGAGGCCTGTTACGACTCCGTTCTCACCGACATACTCGATCGGGGCATGTTCCCACTTGAAATCAATTCCGTCTGAGAGAGCGCCGTCGTACTCTGCCTTTGCGGCCTTCATGAAGTCAACTGTTTTGCGGTATGCGACTGTGACTTTTTTAGCCTTCATGCGGATTGCGGTGCGGCATGCGTCCATAGCGACATTTCCGGCACCGATAACGATAACCTCATCTCCCTCGTCGATAGGTACTTCGCTCTTTTCGACATTGCCGTCCTGATAGAGGCGAACCATGCGGAGAAGGTAGTTTGACTGAATGATTCCCTTGAGTTCTTTGCCCGGGATATCCAAATCCTTTGAAAGGGCTGTTCCTGTTCCGATGAATACTGCGTCGAAACCGTTTGCAAAAAGCTCGTCGAGAGTGATGTCAACGCCGACCATTGTGTTCGTTACGAACTGAACGCCAAGATCAGCGATTTTTTTAGTTGTATTTCGGACAACATCTTTTGGAAGACGGAATTCAGGAATACCGTAGAGAAGGACTCCGCCCGGCTCGCTTTCGCCCTCGTATACGACGACTTCGTAGCCTTTGCGTGCCAAATCACCTGCAACGGTGAGGCCGGCAGGGCCTGATCCGATGACGGCAACTTTTCCGCCGATTTTTTCGATTTTCTTTTCGCGGTTGAGGTTCATTTCTGTGTCGAAATCTGCGATAAAGCGTTCGATCATACCGATTTTGATGCCTTTTCCGGCCTTAGAAAGGACACAGTGGCCTTCACACTGGTTTTCGTGAGGGCATACGCGGCCACAGATTGCTGGAAGATTGCTTCGCTGAGCGATGATGCTGCGTGCTTCGCCAAAATTACCCAATGAAACCGCATGGTTGAATGCGGGAATATCGTTCTCAATAGGGCAGCCAGTGCGGCACATTGGCTTAGGGCAGTTAAGGCAGCGTCGGGCCTCTGCGATTGCCTCTTGAATTGTGTATCCTTTAATCTCTTCTTCCATAGTTAAATAAACCTCATTAAAAAATATTACTAGTCCTTACAGTATAACGATAGATTTGTTAAAATGCAAATCAAAAATTCAATATTACTTTTAATCTACGATAAATAAAGTTATGGAGAAGACCTGTTTTACGCCAAAAGACTTAAGTTCCCGGGCACAGGCCTCAAGAGTGGCTCCGGTCGTGAGCACATCGTCGGCAAGAACCACGACATCAGGGATTTCAGTGACGATTTTCCTGATTTTTTTCTTGTCCTTAAGCCGATAAGATGAACCCATTCCCTCGATTCTCTGAACACGGTCAAGTTTTTTCTGCTGGGTATGACTCAGCCTCTCAAGCAGACGAAGGATTTTTACGCCCCAACCTTTCTCAAGATAAAAGCATAATTCCTCAATCTGATCCCAGCCACGCTCCCGAACCTTCCCGCACCTCGGCGGCACTGGCACCACAGGAATCAAACGGCCAGTCTCCTCTTCAAGCAAGCGCAATTTTTTGTAAAAAATCGCGGCAAAATACGGAGAGAGTGTTCGTTTGTCCTCGAGTTTCCACGCAAAAAGCAGGGACTTCTTCCATAACTGATAGCCATGAAGAGAAAAGGCGCCGTCTACACTTCCGAGCATAGGAGACTCCCGGCAGTAAGAACAAAGACCGATTTCGCTGATAAGCTCACGGCCGCATTTCGAGCAGGATTCTGAAAAACCAGGCGACCAGATTTGCGGAAGACATTTTTTGCACAGCGGAATCCGAAGCGTCCTTTTTGAGCAGCAAAGGCATTTTTCGCCGCCGAGCAAAAACGAAACGAGATTCTGAGCGAATGTCATTATCACAAACCAAAACGCAAAAATTCTGTTCTGAAATGCGAAGACTCTTTCCCTTTCAACCATCACCTATATATTGTGAAAATTTTTGCATTTTCGGCAGTAATGAAAGATAAATTTTTGTTATATTTGATTTTTTTTGAGGAAATCATGGGGGATCTTAAGGGGTACGCCCCTTAGGCGAAGGGGGTGTGTGAGCAACGAAGTGCGAACCAGGGGGAAGGCTTTTTCCCCCCCCCTCCTATCTTCCACTGAGACTTTTTTTCCAGCGGTCGATTAAATCCAATGCCTGGCGCGGAGTCATGTCGTCGGGATCGCAGCTCAGGATTTCGTCAAGGACAAGCTCCTCGTCAGAGAAAAGGCCCGGCATTGAGACTGATTTTTCAAGAGTCTTTTCGTCGGCGGTCTGCGCGGTCTGGATGTTCTCGACATTCACGCCTGTTCCGTTCGCACCCGAATGGAGGCTTTCAAGAATCTCGTTGGCACGACGGATTACGCTCTGGGGAACACCGGCAAGAGACGCGACATGGATTCCGTAAGAATTCTCGCTCGCACCGACCTTGATTTTACGAAGGAATGTGACTTTGTCGTTCTCCTCGCTGACTTCCATGCACAAAAGCTGGAGCCGCGGATGATTGAGGCGGGTAAGCTCGTGATAATGAGTCGCAAAGAGGGTCTTGCATTTGAGGGCGTTCAAAAGATACTCGGAGACGGCCCATGCGATTGAAAGTCCGTCCTCAGTGCTTGTTCCACGGCCGACCTCATCCATGATGACGAGGGATTTTTCAGTTGCGGTACGAAGGATGTATGCGGTTTCCGTCATCTCGACAAGGAAAGTTGACTCGCCTCGGGCAAGGTTGTCGCTGGCACCAACGCGGCAGAAAATGCGGTCAACGACACCGATATGTGCCTCGCGGGCAGGAACGAAAGAGCCGATCTGCGCAAGAAGGGCAATAAGTGCATTCTGCCGGAGATAAGTTGACTTACCGGCCATGTTCGGGCCTGTAATCAAGCCGAAGTATGGCACGGAACTTTCCTTTTCGGCTGAAATTTCAATGTCATTTGGGACAAACTCGCCGCTCGGAAGGTGAAGCTCAACAACCGGGTGACGGCCAGAGCGAACTATGAATTCCTTTGAGTTGTCGACGAGTGGTTTTACCCAGCCGTGAAGGATTGAGGCGTTCGCAAGGGCACAAGTGACATCGGCATAAGCGATTTCCTTTGCGGTTTGCAGAAGATAATTTGTCTGCTCTGCGATTTTTGACCGGACTTCAAGGAAAAGAGCCTTCTCGGTCTCGATGATTTTTAAGCTCGCCTCGTTGATTTGCTTTTCGATTTCCTGAAGCCGGGCTGTCGTGTAGCGGTCGGCGTTCGTAAGTGCCCGGCGCATGATGAAGTGTGCGGGAACCTGATTCGTTTTTCCGCGGGTAATTTCAATGTAATAGCCTGAAAGAGAGTTGCTCCGGATTCTGAGGTTTGCGATTCCTGTCGCCTGTTTTTCTTCCTCGGCATAATCCTCGAGGATTTTGTTCACATTGTCATGGATCCGTCGGTACTCGTCGAGCTGCGGTGACCAGCCTTCCTTTATGATTCTTCCTTCGTCGAAGGCAGTCGCCGGATCTTCAAGGATTGAGTCTGCAATCAGTTTTGCGATGTTCTGCGCGACAGTCTTATCCGTTTGGGTGAAGCCGAAGTCATCAAGCTGCTCGCGGACACGAAGCCAGCTTTCAAGACTCGCCCTAAGCGCCTGCAAGTCCTTGGCGTGCGCCCTTTCCATTGCGATTCGGCCTGCAAGCCTTTCAACATCGAGAATATCAGCAAAAATCTCGTAAACATATTCAAGGAGATTTCTGTTAGCTACAAAAAGCTCGACATGATTCTGACGGCTGTGGATTTCCTCGACATTGGTGAGCGGATACAAAAGCCAGTTCCGCATCATTCGCTTGCCCATCGCGGTCTGAGTGTGGGAAAGGCATTCAAGAAGCGAGAATTGTGTGGTTCCGTCACGAAGATTCTGAACAATCTCAAGGTTCCGGCGGGAAGAATCGTCCATAATCACGAACTGACTGTCCCGGTAAATCTTGATTCCGGTTACATGCGGAGAATTTGACGTGGTCGTTTTTTGAAGGTAATCGAGCAAAAATCCTGCCGGAGCGACTTCCGGTGAAGACTCGTTGAGAGAAAAACTCTGAAGATTCGCGGTATTGAACTGAGTGCAAAGCCTCTTGTAGGAAAGAGCCGAATCAAAATTCCAGTCAGGGTAATAAGAAACCGCAATGCGCTCGTTCTGCTCGAGGGCTGACTGGATTATCTCGTTTTTCTCAAGGTTCTGCGGAAGAAGAAGCTCACGCGGGTGACATCGGTCGAGTTCCTTTGCGAAATTCTCGGCCATGTCCTTTTCGTACCAGCTGGTCGCAAAAAAATCAGATGTGGTGACATCGATGTATGCGAATCCGACCTTGCCTTTCTGGGAAACGACACAGGCAAGGAAGTTGTTCGAGCCGCCTTCAAGATATTCGCTTTCAAGGGCAGTTCCCGGAGTGATTACTTCGATTACCTTGCGCTCGGTGAGTGTCTTTCCGTTCGGCTCGCCGATTTGCTCACAGATTGCGATTCGTTTTCCGCACCTCAAAAGACGAGCGATATAGATTTTTACTGCATGGAAAGGAATTCCGCACATCGGGGCTGAGCCACGGTGTGTGAGCGTGAGGTTTAAAAGACGAGAGACTTCAATCGCATCATTGTTGAACATCTCGTAAAAGTCACCGAGACGATAAAAAAGAATCTCGTCCTTGTGCTCGTCTTTGATTGAAAGGTATTGAATCATCATCGGGGTGAGCTCTGCGCTCTCCGCCCGACTCTGAACTGTTCCCGCTACGACAGCATCCCTGTTGCGTGCCATCTTACAATCCCAGCTCGGCGATTACTTTGTCAGTGACATCGACAGAAGAGCTGTACCAGAGAATGGCGTTATTCTGCTGCAATGAGAGAATCATGCTGTAGCCCTCGTTTTCGGAAACCCGTTCAAGGACTGAATAAAGTTTTTTATAGAATGAATCTGAGTTCTGAAGGTTGCGCTTCATTGACTCAAGCTCGATGTTCTTTGCGTTGGTGTATTCGGTGAGTGCGTCTGTCTTTTTGATGATTTCGCTGTCAATCCTGAGCTCAGCGCTTTCATTTCCGGAAGAAGCAAAATCAGCCTTTTCCTGCTTGAGCTTCTGGATTTCCTCGGTGCGCTTGTTGATTTCACGCTGAAATTCAGCCTTCTTGTTCTCGTAATTGCGGATAGGAGCCGAATTGCGGAAATAAGCCTGATAGACCTTTGCAGTATCGACGACACCGAAGCGGGTAATCTGCTGCGCGAAAAGGCCTGAGGCGAAAAGTGCTGAAAAAACTACGACAAACGAAATCTTCTTTATATTCATAGGACTCTCCAATTATTTGTTCGCGATATTGAATGAGAGAACAAACTTCCAGTTTTTATCCCAGTGCCATTCTCCGTCGCCCTTTCCGTATTTGTCGGAAGAACTGATGGAACCGAATTTACCGGTGTTGGCAAACAAAAGACGGAGCGGGAACTGCGGAATCGTAAAGCGGATTCCAGGACCGAAACTGAAGAAGAAGTCTTCTTTTGTGATGTCCGCAAGCATGCTCGGGCTTTCCTTGATGACCGCTGCATCAGCAAACAAGTCGAGTGCAAGAACGCCAGGAACGAGAGGCATACGAAGCTCGAGGATGTTGCTCCACAATGCTTTTCCTCGGAGCTTGTTGTAAATTGAAGTCCATCCACGTCCGTTGAACATACCGTCTATGTAAAGTCGGCTTGAGTCTCCGATTCCAGTTCCAGGTTTCGGGAACTGCATTGAAAGGCCTGTGTAAGCCATGAGTACCATCTTGAAGTTCCATGTCTCAGAAACAGGAACCTTGAATAAGGTGAAGTATTTTTCAAGCTTGGTGTCGGTTCGGAGGAAGTATTCGGTTTCGATTGGTGTGAGACCGTACCATGTAAACCTCTGGCTTGCGAACCAGCCGCTTGAAGGATCGTAGTTAATGTCTCGGTCATCGATTGAGACTGAAGTCCAGATTGAGTTCTGCCATCCCCAGCGGTTTGAATATTCGCTGACGGAAGCATCGACCGGAGTCCAGATTTTATCGTCATACTTGTTGTTTTTAAGGCTTCCAGTGATACCACCAGCCCATGAGATGATTGCAAAGTCAGGAGTCCATCTTCGGCCGAGAGAGAAGCCCGATGTCCACTTCCACTGCTCGTACTTCATGTAATAAGTGTCATCGTTTACGAGACCGTTTCGGTCAATCTTGTTACGAAGGGCAGAAAGGCTTGAATGTGAGATTTCCGTGCTGATTGAAGTGCTGATTGGCAAATCCTTGAACCAGTTGGCACCGTATCCAAGGCTGAGTGACTGTGTATCCGTTGCGACCGTTGAACTTGCGCTGATTGAGCGGCCTGAGCCACGGACATTTGAATCCTGCCATTTTACGAAAAGAGCAAACGGAAGGTCGTCAGGGTCTGAAACACCGCTGAATGTAACGCCGAACTCGATTGATGTCGTTGACTGCTCTTCGACAGAGACAATCAAATCAACAAGGTTTTCTTCGGAACCAGGAACGATGTCAGGAACGACGGCACTGAAATACTGAAGGTTGTACAAATTTCGCAAACCAGTCGTGACTTTTGCCTTTGAGAAGATGTCACCGGCCTCGATTGGAATCTCACGGCGGATTACCTTTTCGTTTGTTTTTGTATTTCCCTTGATGATGATGTTTTCAACATGAGAGCGGACATTTTCCATAATCATGAACTGATAGGCAATTGTCTTTTTCTCTGTGTCTTTCTGAGGAACCTGCTGGAATCTGTTGGCCGTGTAGCCGTTCTCGTAGTACAAGTCGGCGACAGCCATGAGCCCTTCGTTGAATTTTGTCTGATTGAAGATTGTGCCTTTTCTGAGCTTTACTTTGGCCTGAAGCTCGTCGTCAGAGAAAATCTTGTTTCCGACGAACATTACGCCCTCGTAAGTATACTGAGAGCCTTCTGAAATTACGAAAGTGACTGTAAGCTCATTTCGGCTCTTCTTTTCGTTTACTTCGGTTGACTGCGTTACATCGACAATGGAAGCGTCAATATAGCCCTCGTTTGCGTAGTAAGCGAGAATTGCCTGCTTGTCGGCCTCGAGCATTGACTCCTGGAACGCGCCCTTGCTCAAAATTCCGACTTCCTTGAGTTTGAGCTTTTTTTTGAGTGTCTTTGACGAAATTACCTTGTTGCCAGAGAAATTGATGTGTGCGATTACAGTTGAGCGGCCTTCATCAATATTGAAAGTAAGTTCGATTCCTTTTGAGGTTTCTTTTACGGAAGAAGTGACCTTGACCTCAGTGAAGCCTTTTTCGAGGTAGTGATCACGGATTGCGCGCTCGTCAACAGAAATCTTTGAAGGAATGTAGATGTCCTTTTCTTTTGAGGAAATCGCATCCTTGATTTCGGTGGTGCGGATCTGGCGGTTTCCGTTGATGTAGATTCTTGTTACGGCAGGCTTTTCCTTTACTGTGAATGTGATTGCGACAGTGCTTCGTTTCATGTCGCCCGGAAGAGCCTCAGGATTGATTTCATCGAACAAATCGAGGGCATAGATGCGGTCCATCATGTCGGCAAAAAGCTCGTCTGTGAATTTCTTGCCGTAGAAGCCTGAAACGATACCGTCAACTTCCTTATTGCTTACGCTCTTGAGCCCCTTGAATGTGACTGACTTGATTACTGCACCGTAATACCATGTGTCGCTGTATTCCTCGCGTGAAGAGGCGCTCGTGGTGGCGGAACTTTCTGCCGCTCCTTCTGAACTCTGAGCAAATAAAGGTGCAGAAACGCACATAACAACTGATACAAAAATCGCGGCGATACGCAGACGGATTGACATAAAATCCCCTCAATAAATTTTTAAAAAGCAAACTTCCAGGACAGCGTCATAGATGTTGACGGAACCCATGTGTTCAAAAGCCCCTTCTGCAGCGAATCAATGTCCGGCGCTACTCCAAGACGAATGTTAACGAACGGCGAGGTCATCTCAAAACCAAATTCAGGCTGGAAGATGATTCCGTTTACCGATGTTCCGTTATTTATCTTGTTTTCGTCATAAGACCAGTGAAGCATGGAGTCAACATAAATTGAACTTCCGAAGTACTTTCCCATATAAACAGTTGAATTGTCGATAAAGTTACCTACCGTAAGCTGTTTATTCTTGGTATTTTCTTCCATACTCAGCTTCAATGAATTCTGCAAGACATTGGTACGAATGGAAAATATATCAAAATTAAGCAATTCACGCAATGTATTTTCTACACGGCGCATAACCGTAGACTGAATGAAGAAGTCACCGCTCGAACCGAGAATGTCAGAGACACCGCTTGAATCCGCGGAAATTACCTGACCGAGAAGCTGCATGATTTCGCGCTCGGATTTCGCAGGATTCGCGGAGAAAGTCGGATTGAAGGTGCTGAAAGGCTGATTGTTTGCGGCAAGGATAATAGTAACCATATTGCCGTTTGCATCGCGCTCTCGGGTTTCAGCCCTTACGGTTATCTTCGGGTCAATAGAATCCTGAGTCTCATTGAAAATAACACGACCTTCCTTCATATAGAAGTTTCTGTTGAGCCATGCAATCTCTCCGCCACGAAGAACGACATCGCTTTCAAATTTCAAGTCTCCGGAATAAGAGTCGAAATAAATCGAAAGCGGAGTTCCAGGGGCGACGACACCACGAAGGAAAGGATTGAACAAAAGCTGAACTTTCTGACCTACGATGATGTCGAAGTCAACGTTCACATTTATGTTTCCCTGTTTTTTAGAAGGAACTGACGCGAGGATATTATCTATAGAAAATTGATTCTGGAGCGGAGTTGCGACAATCTCTACATCGGTATTGTCAGCAAGAACGAAGCCCGAAATGCTGACATCACGCGGAATCGTAAAGGCAAGGTTCAGATGTCCGCTCGCAAGTCCCTTCGCATGAATGAACGGGAACGACAAATCAAGCGGAACTTTCCTGTTCTCGTCGATGTTGATGTCAAGCTCCAGTGAATTCGGAACCCATCGGTTGAATTCCATTCTATATTCTACAGTCGCAAGACCTTTTCCAAGCGTAACGAGTGTCGGAGGAACGACAGCCTCGCCCTGCCCCACCGTCATTATGACTTTCTCGGCATGAAGATAATTCTTCGAGATGAAAGGAATCACAAAATTCGGATGGGCGACACTGAAGGCTCCCGTATACTCAGGATCAGTCGTAGGCCCCGTAATTCGCAAAGCGCCCGTGAGAAGGCCAGAGTTGAAGCTTACGAAAGGAATTTCCACCTCCGAGCAGATGAAACGCATGTCGGCGACGATTCCCTTGAGGTCGAGGTTGAGCCTGTTCTGCTCTATGGCACCGCTCAAATCAAACTGAACCGGGCTTCCCTTGCCCGCAACCGCGGTGATTTGTCCGTCTTCAGTGAAAGTCGCCCTGAAACCGTTATCGACATCAGTCACGACATCATACCGGCCAGGGGTTCGCATCATCACGAGTTTCAGCGGAAAATCGCTCTTTATGAAGTCTCCGGTGACTTCATCGCAGCTGAGTGTCACAGAATAAAAGTCAGGGACGGCGAATCGTTTTCGAGGCTTCTCTCCCTCAATACGAATCTCAAGAGGCGCATGAATTGTCTTTTCCATCAAGTTCGCGTCTATGATCATAGCCGCAGAGCCGTTGAATTCAGAAGGATCGAAAGAAGCGTGGGCATCAGAAACATTAAGCACAGACCAGTCAAAATTGAATTCGTCCATGTGAACGCCTGTATCATCAAGAGAGAATGAACCGCTCGCAACGAGAGGATAACCATAAAGCAGGACCGAAGAACGGTGAAGCTGCATAGAGACGAAAGGATTGCTCAAAGTTCCGCTGGCCGTAAAATCCGCAGAAACCGTGTTCTCTGGATTCTGCAGTGAAAGGAAGCGTGCCGACGGGAACGAGCTGAGCTGAGCCTCAAGCGAGAAGTAGAAATCATTCTGCAGCGCTTCTGAAGAGAACGGAAGCTGTGAAGGGTTCGTCAAATCCATGTTCACGGAGAGCTTTTCAGTTGAAATCGGACTTTCAGCGATAAGCGAGGCATGAACAGAATCAAAGATGTTTTCGTTCATGTTCCAGACGATGCTTCCCGTTCCGTCAAGTGAAGAAACGGCATCCGAATAAGCAAGGGAATTGAGGACGAAACCGTACTTGCTGAGGCTTCCTGAAAGGGCTAAGTGCGGGCCGAACTGAAGGTAAGCGGAAGGCTCCTCAATCTCAAGGCTCACGATGTCAACTTCAAAACCGCTCTCCGAATCAAAACGAAGAATTGAGCTTGAAGAAGCGGAGAAAACGAACTTGCCAACACTGAACGGAAGCTGGCTGAACTGCACGGTAGCACCAATTCCATTGTCGAGGGAGATGATGGCATCAAAATTGTAGTCGCCTGAAATTCCAATCCAGTTCTTGTTGAAATTTCCAAAGAAATTATACGGAACGGAATTAACCGTAAGCGCACTGACAAACGAGAATTCCTGAAAACTGTCCGAGAATTCAATCGAAGTGTCGGCGTGCGCAGTCTGGTTTCCGAAAATCAAGTCAAAATCAGAAAGCTGCATAGCCTCTTTTGAGCCGTCGAGGGCGAAACTGACGATCTGACGGTCCCGCTCGGTGTTAGCGAAGAGGCAGTAAGGAGCATTCAGAGAGAAATCCTTAAGGTCGCTTGAGAAAAAGACATCCGTTGTAAGGATATACGGCCTGAGTTTTTCAGACACCTGCTTTATCACCTCTGACTTCTCGGCTGGCAGGAAGAAGGCCGTTGTATCCGCTATGCTGTCCGCAAAAATATTTGATACGGAAAGGTTCGCCTGAATGAAATTTTCCCTTCCCGTCAGGAAACTTCCGTCAATCTGGATTCGTCCGGTCTCCTCATAGTCCGCATGTGCGAAATCAAGAAGCTCAAACTGGAAGTCAAGGGAATTGTCTCCAGGCAGGGCCGTAAACTGAACGGCAGTGAAGCTCTTCTCGTTCATGAAAATCTGCGGCGCGACACAGTTGAATCCGTTTCTGTAAGGGTCAACGAATATCTCTGTTGAAATTATACCGCCATTTTTGAGCGTGAAATGGTTCAGAGTAAGAAGGCCGGAAGGCTGCATGGTCTTTATGTTGAAATTTCCACTGAAATCAGCATCGACAAAAGAACCTTTCGCAGAAAGATTTTGGAGGTTCACCATGTCCTTGTTTCCGTCACATTTGAGGCTGACATTCAAAGCCTCTCCGAGAAGTTTCGGACTAAGTCCAACCGTTATGTCAGACTTGTACCCCAGAGAATCCTTCGACAGGTTTGCGGAAAGAGAGCCTGAAAGATGACTTCCCTCGATTTTTCTGAGCAAGTCAGGCTTTTTCCGCACAGAGACAAGCTTCAACGGATTGAATTTATCGAAATCACCGGAAACGGCAAAGGCTCCTTCGGCAAAATCATAGCTTGCGTAAAGAGAGAACGGAAGAACGGTGCGCATTGTACGAACCTCAAGCTTTTCTTCCGCATAGTTTACGAGCATGTCGAGTCTTGAAATCGAATAATCCGCCCCGCTGCTTCCCGAGAAACTTAGAAGAACAGAACTTCGCTCAAGGTTCTGGTACATGGTACCTGAAACCGAAAAATTGCTCGCGAATGACGACCATTTTCCGCCAGTCTTGAAAAGCCCGGTCTTATAACTGATTTTTCCTGTGGTGTTCAGCTCGATGCCCTTTGAGAGGCTGAAATCTGCGATTTTCAGCGAGCGGAGTGTCACAAGCGCATCATTCATCTTGTCGGAATAATGAACCGAAAGATTTTTTACGACGACATCAACAGGAATGTCAATTTCCTTTCCTGAAAGAGTGAAGTTTTTGTCTTTTGCCTCTCTGTTTTCTTCAGTCTTTTCTGTCTCACCTTCCCCATTTTTTGAATTAAGCAGATTCTTTATTTTAGAATTGAACTGCGTGTCCTGAACCGCGTCATACTCGATGCTGAGACCGTTGAGTACAAGTTCCTTGAGAGCGACGGTAGGATTTTTTGAGAAAAAGCCGAGCACATTATAGCTGAGCTGGGCGCGCTTTATGCCGATGACCTTGTTCTTGCTCTCGACATCATAAATCGACACATTCTTGAAATTCACACCGATGAAAACCGAAGGAGAAAGAGACTGGTAAGAGAATGCAAGGCCCGTTTTTTCCTCAAGCTGCTCGGTCAGATTTTTTTCAAACGAAGACAAAGATTCCACGATGCTCAAATACACTGGACGAACAATCGCAAGTGTCGCAATCAGGAGAAAAATGAAAATAGTACTTCCGAGGCCTACGCCGAAAATCTTTGACTTCATAAAAAAATTTAAAGACTTTTCCTCTTCCAATATCGGCAGAAATCGAGTTTTTTACTATAATAGAATTTGAAACTAAAAAAAATATGATTCGGGGTTAGATACATGATTTTAAAAAATTT
>JAEEGL012603489.1_pt1 | contig 14209 bp, 9 predicted proteins | sample 9134231 | NCBI WGS metagenome assembly JAEEGL01 (sample SAMN16246548, study PRJNA631951) | gut metagenome | biome: gut microbiome; feature: rumen; material: fiber-attached | host: Bos | place: Iran: Karaj | collected 2018-10 | reverse complement strand
CAAAATATCCCTGAACAAGAACTACCGGTGTGCCTTTGTCTCCGGAACCTGAGGTCAGGTCACAGAGGGATCCGATTAGATCAGTCAGCTGTCTCGGAGTAGTACCTTCGCTTGCCATTTTGCCGACCAGATCCTTATCCTTTGCTTTGATACTGTCTGAAATGGCTTTCTTTAATTCCTCACCTTTAAGATCTGCAAAATCGTTGTCTGCCAGATACTTGAGCTTCAGTTCATTTGGAGTACCTATGAGTCCGTCAGTGAAGGCTGGAGATACCACAGGATCTGCGAGCTCCCAGATCTTTCCCTGAGGATCCTTGAAGGCTCCGTCGCCATATACCATGACTTCGACATGCTTTCCGGTCCTGTCGAGGATATTCTTTTGGATCTGAAGTACCAGGTCCTTGCATTCTCTGGGGAAAAGCTTTACCTGATCCTCAGTGGCTTTGTTGGAGCCCAGGAGACCGTAAGTTTCGTTGCATCCGCTTCCGTCTACAGGAGCATTCATGATCTCATCAAGACCGAAGACCTTTTCTGCTCCGGCAGCAAGGAGTATCCTTTTTGTTCTTGCCCTTGTGTGGATATCACAGTTAATGACATTCTTTGTATGATCAAGGATGGCTCTCGGCTGATTAGCGAAGATAATCTCTACATCACAGCCGCTTTCCCGTATCAGATCACCATAATATGAGACATAATCAACACCGGTAAACTCGTGTTTGTTTTCTCCGAAAAGCTCTCTGTATCTTTCAAGAGAAAGCACATCGCTGTATGGATTGACTCCGGCCTCGTCGATCTTATCCAGACTTACGAGACAGTTTCCTACTTCATCCGAGGGATAGGAGAGCATAAGCACAATCTTGCTGCAGCCCTTTGCGATGCCCCGGAGGCAGATCGCAAAGCGGTTTCTGGAAAGTATCGGAAAAATGACTCCCACAGTACCGCCGCCGAGTTTATTCTTCACATCCTTCGCAATGTTGTCCGTAGTGCAGTAATTTCCCTGAGATCTTGCGACCACTGACTCAGTGACGGAGATCACATCCCTGTCCTTTATGGTAAAGCCCTCTGCTTCGGCAGCCTCTAATACAGAGTCCGTAACGATCTGCGCAAGGTCGTCCCCCTGTCTGATGATAGGACATCTTATACCCCTTGATACAGTACCCACTCGTCTTTCTGACATAGCTAACCCCCTTGTTCAATATAAATCCGATCACTGAAGGACGGCGGAGATGAATGCTTAAAATATGGTGTTTCCGCTGCCGTGATCAAGTCAGGTTTTTAATTTCGTGTATCATTATAATAAAGGATAAAAAATATGTAAAATACATTATTCACTTCGTGCATTCATGCTATAATAATCCGACGAACCAAAAATGATCCGGTTAAGGAGCTTCCGAGGCGGTATGGGGGGGCGGCACTACAATGAATGGAGGATAAGGTGATGTACCAGGCAAAAGAAGACAGATATGAAAAGATGAAGTATAACCGTACGGGGGCGAGCGGCCTTCTGCTGCCTGCTTTATCACTTGGGCTTTGGCATAATTTCGGTGATACCGGTGATTATTCCAATATGGAGCAGATGTGCTTTACAGCCTTTGATAACGGCATCACCCATTTTGATCTTGCCAATAATTACGGTCCGGCATACGGAAGCGCCGAGAGAAATTTCGGAAAGATCCTTAAGGAGCATTTCTCCGGCTACCGTGATGAGCTAATAATCTCTACAAAAGCAGGTTATGATATGTGGCCGGGACCCTATGGCAACTGGGGCAGCAGGAAGTATCTGATTGCGAGCCTTGATCAATCCCTTGAAAGAATGGGGCTTGAATATGTGGACATATTTTACCATCACAGGATGGATCCCCAAACTCCTCTGGAGGAGACCATGGGAGCTTTAGCTCATATAGTGCAAAGCGGCAAGGCTTTGTATGCCGGTCTTTCAAATTATGACGGCGATCATCTCCTCAAGGCTTCTGCGATACTTGACGAGCTTAAGGTACCCTTTATCATCAATCAAAACCGTTACAGCATCCTTGACCGTACAGTCGAAATGAACGGACTTAAGCAGACCGCGAAGAAGCTCGGGAAGGGGATAATCTGTTTTTCTCCTCTTGCCCAGGGTCTGCTTTCCGGCAAATATTTAAATGGAATACCTGACGACAGCAGGATCAGGACCGATGGGAGATTCCTTAACGCTTCAAAACTGGATGAGGCAACCATGGAAAAGATAAGAAGACTTGATGAGATCGCAAAGAAACGCGGACAGTCTCTTCCGTCTATGGCGCTTGCCTGGCTTTTGAGACAGGAAGAGATCACATCGGTATTGATAGGTGCATCAAAGCCTTCACAGATCACTGATAATATAAAAGCACTTGATAATACGGAATTTACCGATTCTGAATTAAAGGAGATAGACGAAATTGGGAAATAAGTGTCGGAAAGTCAGGCTTTTTCTGATATATCTGGTATTTGTCCTGATAAATATGGCGGTCAACCGTCTGGTAAAGGCTGCCGGACTGCCGCTCTATGTGGATAGTATTGGCACGCTTCTTGGAGCTGTGCTCGGCGGATATCTCCCCGGAATCTTTGTTGGATATGTTACCAATATTTTTAATGCTACAGCTGATATCAGCAATCTTTATTATGCGGGCATAAGCGTTCTTATTGCGTTAACTGCGACTTTTTTTGCAAAGAGGGGATTTTTTGACAAGTTCTGGAAATCACTTATAACGATTCCGTTCCTTGCATTCTTCGGCGGAGTTGCAGGATCTGTACTGACATATTTTATTTACGGTGCGGGTGAGCTGACATTCTGGCAGCAGATCCTTGCAGATTACAGACTTGATCTTATTGACAAGGCGATCACGGTGGTCGGATTCTATGTAGTGAAGAGTCTTCTGCCCGATAGATTTATCGCTATGCTCAATCTCACTGACTGGAAACAGAAGCCTATGTCAAATGACGAGATAAGGGAATCCAGAGGCGCCAGCAAGAGAGGCTTCTCATTAAGAAGAAAGATCACGCTGCTTATCTGTGTGATCATGCTGTTTGTAGCCGTAGTGACTACAGCGATCAGTTATCTTCTGTACAAGAATTATTCCATGCAGCAGCATACAGCTATCGGCAGGAGCATAGCTACTACTGTGGCGATAACAATAGATCCTGACAGAGTGGATGATTATCTCTTAGAAGACGGGACTTCGGAGGATTATAAGAAAACCGAGAGGGATCTTTACCGGATCAGGGACAGTGCGGATAATATCGAGTACATATATGTATATCAGATAAGAGAAGACGGATGTCATGTGGTGTTTGATCTGGATACCGAAGAGGTTAAGGGGAATCCTAAAGGGACTATCATACCATTTGACGAATCCTTTAAGTCGTTGTTACCGAAGCTTCTTGCAGGTGAACCTATAGATCCTATTATAACAGATGATACTTATGGATGGCTTCTTACGGATTATGAGCCGATCTATGATTCCAACGGAAAATGCGTCTGCTATGCCTGTGCTGATATAAATATGGAGGATATCAGGTCCGGATGCATCAGTTTTCTTGCCCGAATCGTGTCACTTTTTGCAGGCTTTTTCATTTTGATCCTTGTATTTGTCCTGTGGTTTTCGGATTATCATCTAATATACCCGATCGATGCCATGACCTTTGCATCAGGTGAATTTGCCTACAACAGTGAGTCAGATCTTGAGCTGAGTGTTAAGCGTCTTAGTTCTCTTAAGATATCGACTGAAGACGAGATAGAGAATCTGTACAGTGTTCTCGTAAAGACGATCAGCGACACAGTGGGCTATCTGGAGGATGTGAAGCAGAAGGGTGAACAGATCGAAAATATGCAGAACGGTCTTATCTATATACTTGCTGATCTTGTGGAGAGCAGGGATAAGTGCACCGGCGATCATGTAAGGAATACAGCGGCCTATGTAAAGCTCATACTTGACCTTCTGCAGGAAAACGGACTTTATGCCGACGAGATAGATGAAGAGTTTGTAAAGGATGTTTATAACTCGGCGCCTCTTCATGATGTAGGCAAGATCAAGGTTCCGGATGCCATATTGAATAAACCCGGGAAACTTGATGATGATGAATTTGCCGAAATGAAGAAGCATACTACCGCCGGTAAGGAGATAATAGAGAGCGCCATGGAGCTTGTAGGAGAGTCAGGCTATCTCAGCGAAGCCCTTGATCTTGCGACCTATCATCACGAAAAGTGGAACGGAACCGGATATCCTATGGGACTTAAGGGAGAGGAGATACCGCTTTGCGCGAGGATAATGGCAGTTTCCGATGTTTTTGATGCATTAATGTCGAAGAGAAGCTATAAAAAGCCGTTTACCTTCGAGCAGGCGATGAACATTATAAAAGAGGGATCCGGATCCCATTTCGATCCTGTGATAGCAGATCTCTTCGTGGAAAACTCTGACAGAGTTAAGGCTCTTCTTGAAGAAAATGAAAGGGCGGCGGAGCAGAAGAATGACTCTGAGAGATCTTGAGATAGGAAAAAGCGCAATAATTGAGACAGTAGGCGGAGAAGGGGCTCTGCGACAGCACTTTCTTGATATGGGAGTGATACCCGGAGCTGAGGTGACCCCCATCAGGCTCGCTCCCCTGGGCGACCCCATGGAGCTTCGGATCCATGGGTATGAGCTGACACTTAGGCTTGCCGATGCTGAAAAGATAGAAGTAAGGGAGAGTGAAAAGACAGAAAGGCACCCTGAGATCAGGAAGAAGAGCAGAAAAGAGCATCCCGGTCTTGGTGAAGAGGGAAGATATCATTCAAGGAAGGATGAGAAGCCTCTTCCTGACGGTACTTTGCTGACCTTTGCGTTGGTTGGCAATCAGAACAGCGGCAAGACTACACTTTTCAATCAGCTTACCGGATCCAATCAGCATGTGGGAAATTTCCCGGGAGTCACTGTGGATCGTAAAGACGGACCTATAAGAAGGCACAGTGATACCATGGTCACGGATCTTCCCGGTATCTATTCAATGTCACCTTACAGCAGTGAAGAGCTTGTTTCCAGAAATTTCGTTCTTGATGAAAAGCCCATTGCTCTTATTAATATAGTCGATGCGACGAATGTCGAGCGGAATCTTTATCTTACGATGCAGCTGATAGAGCTTAATATCCCGATGGTCGTAGCTCTCAATATGATGGATGAGATGACGGCAAACAGGGGAGCAGTGGACATCAATGAGATGGAGGCACTTCTTGGAGTTCCCGTGGTGCCGATCAGCGCTGCAAAGAATGAGGGTGTGGATGAGCTTGTAAAGCATGCCATACATATTGCTCATTATCAGGAAAGACCTTCAAGACAGGATTTTTGCGACGAAAATGATTACGGGGGAGCTGTGCACCGCTGTCTGCATGCTGTCATGCATCTAATAGAAGATCATGCTTTGCAGGCCGGGATACCACTTCGCTTTGCGGCTTCAAAGCTGATAGAGGGTGATGCACTGATACTGGAGAGACTCGAGCTTGATCAGAATGAAAAAGAAACTCTGGAACATATAGTGCTGCAGATGGAGAAAGAGAGAGGCCTTGACAGGAGTGCTGCCATAGCCGATATGCGCTTTCAATATATCAAAAAGGTCTGCGACGCTTCTGTGACCAGGCCCGTGGAGAGCAGGGAACATACAAGGAGCCAGAAGATAGACAGGATACTTTCCGGTAAGTTTACTGCAATACCGTTTTTTATTCTTATTATGGGGCTGGTATTCTTTCTTACCTTTAATATCATCGGCGCCTTTTTTCAGGATCTTCTTGCAAACGGCATAGATATCCTGAAGGCGGCAGTAACGGATGCGCTTCTTGATATGCAGGTGAGCAGTGTATTAAGAGGGTTGATCATTGACGGTATTTTCGAGGGAGTAGGGAGTGTATTGAGCTTTCTTCCTATTGTAGTAACACTTTTCTTCTTTCTATCCATTCTTGAGGACAGCGGCTATATTGCAAGGGTTGCTTTCTTTATGGATAAGATGCTGAGGAGGATAGGACTTTCGGGAAGGAGTATTGTGCCGATGCTGATAGGCTTCGGATGTACAGTTCCCGCCGTAATGTCCACAAGGACCCTTCCCAGTGAGAGAGACAGAAAGATGACGATTCTTCTCACGCCCTTTATGAGCTGCTCTGCAAAGGTGCCGATCTACGCATTCTTCGTCAGCGCCTTCTTTCCGGGAAGGGGAGGGCTGATAATGACAGGACTGTATTTTCTTGGGGTTGTAATGGCAGTACTTATCGCATTATTGTATAAGCGCACTCTTTTTAAGGGGGAGGCGGTGCCTTTCGTTATGGAGCTTCCGAATTACAGACTCCCTGCTCCGAAAAATGTATTGCAGCTTCTCTGGGAAAAGGCAAAGGACTTTTTGCACAGGGCATTTTCGGTGATATTGCTTGCTACCATTGTGGTATGGTTTTTAAAGAGCTTTGATATCAGACTTAATTTTGTTGAGAATGAGGAGCAGAGCATAATGGCTCTTATAGCGGGAGCCGTTGTTCCTATTATGAAACCTGTGGGACTCGGGGACTGGAGAATATGTACATCTCTTATCTCCGGATTTATGGCAAAGGAGAGCGTGGTATCCATGCTGGAGATGCTTTTTGCAAAAGAGGGCGGGGCTGCTGCGGTACTGACACCGTCTGTAGCCGCATCGATACTTGTATTCAGTCTTTTGTATACTCCCTGTGTGGCGGCAGTTAACTCTATAAGGTGCGAGCTTGGAAAAAGATGGGCTGCTTTTGTTATCGTGTGGCAGTTTGCTGTTGCCTGGGCGGTTTCCTTCGTTGTCTACAGGTTTTTTGTTTAGAAGGGATTATGGATAAATTTGAAAAACTTAAAGAACTGATAGCATCATATGAAAGCGCGGCAGTGGCTTTCTCGGCAGGAGTGGATTCTACCTTCCTTCTCTATGCTGCCCATGAAGCTCTCGGAGATAAGCTTGTTGCAGTTACAGCTTCCTCCTGCTTTTTCCCTGAAAGTGAGGCAGAGGAAGCTGAGATCATATGTGAAAAACTTAATGTCAGGCATATTATCCTCAAAGAGGATGTCCTGTCGGTAAAGGGCGTAAAGGAAAATCCTAAAGACAGATGCTATCTGTGCAAGAGAGAGCTCTTTAGCCATATAAAACGAACAGCCGAAGAAAATGGACTCAAAGAAGTAATTGAAGGTTCAAATACTGATGATACCGGGGATTACCGTCCGGGACTCAAAGCCTTGTCGGAGCTTGGCATTAAAAGTCCGCTCAGAGAGACTGGATTGGGGAAATCGGAGATAAGGGAGATCTCCCAAAAGCTCGGGCTTAAGACATGGGATAAACCTTCCTATGCCTGTCTTGCAAGCCGTATCCCATACGGCGAAGAGATAACAGAAGAAAAGCTTTTAAGGATAGACAGGGCTGAGCAGTATCTCAGGGAATTGGGATTCAGACAGCTGAGAGTGAGGCTTTACGGAAGGATGGCAAGGATCGAGCTTGAGCCTTCAGATATTCAGAGGGCATTAGATCTGACCTTGAGGGAAAAGATCACCGGGCGCTTCAGAGAACTGGGTTTTTCGCATACGGCGCTTGATCTTGAAGGATACCGGACCGGAAGCCTGAATGTCTGGTAAAGCACAGGCCTTCTTTACATTGCGGATCAATTATGTTTCAATTATCAGGGAGTTTTCGGACTATGGCCTTAATAAAACAGGTGTTTATATAGGAGGTTATCATTATGGATGTATTGAATTCAGTATTGCATGTCTTATTGATCGTTGTGATCTGTCTGGCAATAGTTTTTATCATTGCTGTCGTGCTCACCGTTCTGTATGAAAAAAGCAGAGCGGCAAAGGGGAAAAAACGTAAGGAAAATGCTATCTGGGAAGACAGAAAGAGGACCTTCTTCGGTTTGCCTTGGAGCTTTACCAAGTATTCGCTTGATAATCAGAGATTCTACCTTGAGAGAGGACTGTTCAGATCGAGATATGATGAGGTCAGACTTTACCGTATGACAGACGTGGTGCTTGTAAGGACTCTTATTCAAAAGATATTCGGGATAGGAACCCTTCGGATCGATTCTTCTGACAAGAGCCTTGGTGATTTCACCATAGTAAATATCAAGGACTCTGAGAAGGTAAAGGAGCTTTTCTCCCGAAAGATAGAGGAGCAGAGAAGGGCAAACAGGGTATATACGAGAGAGAGCATCGGTAATCCGGATGATACGGATCACGATGGCTATGGAGATGATGATTTTGATGATGACGGCAGGTAATGAACCTGCATCTGAAAGCGGATATTACAGATAATTCGGCAGGATGAAATATGACGAGAGATGAATTTCGAAAGCTGACCTCGGAAGGACTACTGCTGCTTGACGGAGCGACAGGGACAAATCTGCAGAAAAAGGGCCTCCCCGGAGGAGTATGCCCTGACCTCTGGGTGATGGAGCATCCTGATGTCATAATGAGTCTTCAGAGATCATATCTTGAATCGGGGAGCAGGATCCTTTATTCCCCGACTTTTTCCTGTAACAGGATAAAGCTCGAGGAATTCGGTCTTTATGACAGACTGAAGGAAATGAACTCGGCTCTCGTAGGCATTTCAAAGCAGGCCATACGGGAATTTATGCATGATAATCCCGACAAACCTGAATGCTTTGTGGCGGGTGATATCTCCATGACAGGCGTTCAGCTGGAGCCTGTCGGTCCGATGAAGTTTGATGAGCTGGTGGATATATATAAGGAGCAGATCGACGCTCTTGCTTCGGGTGGTGCTGACCTTATTGTGGTAGAGACAATGACCAGCCTTCAGGAGACAAGAGCAGCTGTCATTGCCTGCAGGGAGGTATGTGATCTGCCGATAATGGCTACTCTTACCTTTGAAGCAGACGGAAGGACTCTGTACGGCACTGATCCTGTGACGGCGGTCATCACGCTCCAGTCTCTGGGAGTGGATGCTTTTGGAGCAAACTGCTCTACGGGACCGGATAAAATGGTTCCTTTGATAAAAAGTATTTCCGAAATAGCTGAGATACCCGTCATATGCAAACCTAATGCGGGACTTCCATCCCTCAACGAGGAGGGCAGGACGGTCTATGATCTTGATCCGGAAGGCTTCGGAAGAGGGTTAAAGGAAATAATAGAGGCCGGAGCATCCATAGTCGGAGGCTGCTGCGGTACGGATCCTGATTATATCAAAGCCATCCCCCGAGATGAGGTAAATCGGGAGCAGGCGAACAGAAAACGCATGCTGTCATCCGAAAGATCACATCTGATGTTTGATCTTGACGGCAGATTTCTCATCATAGGTGAGAGGATAAATCCCACGGGAAAGAAAAAGCTTCAGGCGGAGCTTCGCGAGGGATCCTTTGATATGGTTACAGCCTTTGCCGAGGAGCAGGAAGAAAAGGGCGCTGATATCCTTGATGTCAATATGGGCATGAGCGGTATAGATGAGAAGGACATGATGCTGAGAGCCATTGATACCGTGACTCAGGTATCGTCACTTCCACTTTGTATCGATACAAGCTACCCTGAGGTTATGGAGGCAGCACTCAGGCATTATCCCGGAAGGGCTCTTATCAATTCGATATCAGCAGAGTCTGACCGTACGGACAGGATGTTAAGTATCGCAAAGAAGTACGGAGCTATGTTCATTCTTTTACCCATAGGGGACGGAGGACTTCCCAAGGATCTTGATGAGAAAAAGAAGAATATAGATATAGTATTGGAAAAGGCCTTCGCAATGGGATTTACTAAGGAAGACATCATAGTCGACGGCCTGGTGGGTACCGTAGGAGCCATACCGCGAGCCGCCATAGACACGCTTGATACCATCGAATACTGTCATTCTCTGGGACTTGCCACTACCTGCGGATTATCCAATATTTCCTTCGGACTCCCCGAGAGGATAAATGTCAATATGGCCTTCCTTGCGATGGCGGTCCGCTCACATCTTACATCGGCTATATTAAATCCTAATCAGGACGCTATGATAAGGATGGTTCTTTCTTCGGATCTTCTTATGGCTCATCCGGAAGCAGATGTCAGATACATAGACTATATGAACGAGCATGCGGAAGAGCTGGCGGCTGTGGCTGAGTTAAAGGCTAAAGGGGCTCCGGCATCATTAAAGCCGCAGGGATCAAAACAAGCCCCCGTTCCCGGTAACGGGGAGGCGGAAGATGATATATCGCTCCTTCGAAATGCGGTATTAAAAGGACGCAAGAGTAAAATACAGGAGATGACATCGGCAGCTCTTTCATCCGGCAGGGCAGCTAAGGAGATACTCGATAATGCTCTTATTCCTGCGATCAATGATGTGGGAGAGCTTTTTGACAAGGGTAAATATTTTCTGCCGCAGCTGATCGGATCTGCAGAGACCATGGAGCTTTCCATTAAGGTGCTCGAACCATATCTGTCATCGGGCGGCGCCGGTGATGATGCGCCTGTGATAGTCGTTGCTACAGTGGAGGGCGACATACACGATATAGGCAAAAATCTTGTGGTGCTGATGCTTAAAAACTACGGATTCAGAGTTATAGATCTCGGGAAGAACGTTCCGAAGGAGACGATAATAAAGACAGCCATGGACGAAAAAGCGTCCATCATAGGACTGTCGGCTCTGATGACCACTACAATGAATGAAATGAAGAATGTGGTGGCATATGGAAAAGCACAGGGTTATAAAGGGAAATTTATGATAGGCGGGGCAGTTGTCACAGAGGAATATAAGAAGGAGATAGGTGCAGACGGTTATTCCGCAGATGCATCTGAAGCCGTGAAGGTGGCAAAGAGACTGCTTGAGCAGTGAATAAAATAGCGTTTATGGAGGAGAAGATATGACCGGATCGGAAGCAATGGCAAAATGTCTGGAGATGGAACAGGTGGAAGTGGTATATGGTTATCCCGGGGTAGCTATCACTCATTTTTTTGACAGCCTGGGAAATACGGATATACGTCAGGTGCTTGTACGGACTGAGCAGAATGCAGGCCATATGGCATCCGGATATGCAAGGACGCTGGGAAAGGTCGGTGTATGTGTCGTAACCTCAGGTCCCGGGGCGCTTAATCTGATCACAGGCATAGCGACTGCCTATGCGGATTCGATACCTCTGGTATGTATATCCGGGCAGGTGGACTCTGACCTTATAGGCTCTGACGGTTTTCAGGAGGCAGATGTCACCGGGGCTGTCGAGAGTATAGTCAAGTACAGCTATCTTGTAAAAGATGTTAATGACATCCCGCGTGTATTCAAAGAGGCATTTTATATTGCCAATTCCGGCAGGAGAGGCCCGGTCCTTATAGATGTGCCGATCGATGTGCAGAGGGCCGAGATTAAAAACTTTGAATATCCGGAGGAAGTAAACCTTCGCACCTATAAGCCGACAGTAAAGGGCCATATTCAGCAGATAAAAAAGGCGGTCTCCGAGCTTAGGAAAGCAAAGCGGCCTCTGATCTGCGCCGGAGGCGGTATATTCCTTTCGGGGGCCAAGAAGGAGCTTCGATCCTTTGTGGAAGAATACCGTATACCAGTAGTCCATACCATGATGGGTATAGGGGTGCTTCCCACGGATCATGAACTGAATTTCGGAATGGTCGGAAATAACGGAAATCTTGCTGCAAACAAGGCCATGCAGGAATGTGACGTGCTTATTATGGTCGGCGCCCGCGTGGCTGACAGGGCAGTGGCTAATCCAGATACGGTACTTGATAACAAGGTGCTGGTCCATATGGATGTGGATCCTGCGGAGATAGGTAAGAATGTGGGACCTACCATACCGATAGTCGGAGATGCAAAGCATATTTTTGAGGATATGAGAGAGATCGAGTTCTCCATAGATACATCCTCCTGGCTTGACCATCTGAGGGAGTACAGGAAGCTTCCGAATCCGCTGAAATTCTCAGATAAGGCGGTAAATCCTGCGATCTTTATCGGTCTTTTGTCACAGAATATGTCGGATGGATCAGTATATGTGGCAGATGTCGGACAGAATCAGATCTGGTCATGCAGGAATGTGAATGTAAAGGAGCACGGCAGATTCTTTACCTCGGGCGGAATGGGCACAATGGGCTACGCCATCCCCTGCGCGATTGGCTCAAAGATGGCTGACAGCAAAAGACAGGTCGTGGCTGTCTGCGGCGACGGCGGTTTTCAGATGTCCATGATGGAGTTTGCTACCATGAAGGAGGAAGGGATCGACATAAAGGTCGTTGTCCTTCGCAATAATTATCTGGGACTTGTGCGTGAGTATCAGCATTACACCTTAAATGACAGATATGAGATGGTTCACCTTGGCTCGTATCCGAAGCTTGATGAGCTTGCAAAGGCATATGACATATATTATTACAGGCTTGAAAATATGGACGATATCGATCAGAAGATAGGAGATTTTCTCTCAAGCGACGGAGCGGCGCTGATGGAGGTCATTGTAGATCCGGCAGATACGGTCAGATAGTGTCTTACAGGATGCAGGAGGCAGATGGTATGAAGAAAATATATACAGTCTTAGTTGAAAACAGGGCAGGTGTACTCGCCAAGGTTTCGGGACTATTTGCAAGAAGAGGCTTCAATATAGATTCGCTGGCAGTCGGGACGACGGATGATCCTAAAGTTTCCGTCATGACTATAGTCTCATCCGGTGATGAGAGGACACTCGAGCAGATAGAAAAGCAGCTTAATAAGAAGCTGGATGTCATCAAGATCAAGACTTATGAAGAGAATGATGCGGTATCAAGGGAACTTATGCTTATTAAGGTAAAGTACAATAAATCGAACCGCAAGGATATCATGGAGATAGTCGATGCCATGAAGGCTGAGATAGTTGATATGTCTGAAAACCAGATGATCATACAGATCTGTGACAGGCCTGACCGCACCGCCATGCTGATAAGGCTTTTGTATCAGATATCCATAGTGGAGATCGCCCGCACGGGGACCCTTGCTCTGCCGAATTGTGAATAATGAAAAAATCGGTTAGAAAGATCGATCTGTTCATCATCATTTCCCTTTTTTTTACAGGCCTTTTCTTTATCCTTCTTATTGCGACAAAAGGAGATATTGCAAGATGGCTTGTAATGGAGAATGAATTTGATTTCTCCTTTACAGATCATTTCAGGCATATAGCCTTTGCTTCGGACAGGCTTAATTTTTATTTTAATACCTATGATGCCACATTTCCGGCTTTTGCCTATATTCTGTATTATCTGCTGGTGCTCATAGATCCACCTTCGGTCCCCTGGGATGTGAACGGCTGGAGAGATGCAAGGGATTATGGATTTAATCTGCTTGCATATATCATGCTTACCCTGATACTTGTGCTCGTCTTTAAGCTGCTTATAGATAAGTGTCTGCCGGAAGAGGGCGCGACGCGTACTACTTTATTTGTTGTTGCACTTATTCTCTCGGCTCCCTTTATGTCAGGCGCTATAGAGCGGGGGAACATTTCTTTCCTGACAGCGGTGATGGTCCTGGCGGCACTGTATCTGAAGGATAAAGACAGCCCCGTATGCCGTGAGGCGGCTCTCATCCTTATTGCCTTTGCCGCAGGACTCAAGATATATCCGGCAATAGCAGGATTTATCTACATTAAGGAAAAAAGATGGAAGGAAGGCGTCAGGCTTTTGATCTACGGGCTGACAGTTTTCTTTGTGCCTTTTGCTTTCGTGGGCGGCATACCTGCCCTGATACGTTATCTTCAGGTTTTATTCTTTTTTGAAAATCAGGGCTACTGCAGCTGGACTAACATAAGGAATTTCCTTCTTTCCATATCCGATGTGTTAGGACAGTATGAAAATTCTGCATATTTCGTAAAGTATTTCAAGATTGCCGAAAACCTGTATCTTATCTTTTGCCTGATCTCTCTTTTCAGGACGAAGCAGAAATGGAAATATGCATTGTACACTGCGGGAGTCATGGCACTTTATGTTCCGTACAGCTACCGTTACGTTTCCGTGTATATGTCGATACCTTTAGTAATGTATCTTATGGAAAAGCCGGAGGATCAGAAGAATATCTATTGTATCCTTTTTGCGCTTATCTTTACCGTACCATGTTACGGATATTTCACTGGCTGGAAAGCGGATCTTTTCATCTTTCTGCCAATCTATATCATGATGCTGTATTCTTTTGCGGAGGACTGGCTGAAAAGGCACTGAATACTGTTAGTGCCTGTGTTTTAGGCACTTACAGTATTCGCATCCGGACGGACTGAGACAGATAT
>JAEEGL011897616.1_pt1 | contig 14209 bp, 12 predicted proteins | sample 9134231 | NCBI WGS metagenome assembly JAEEGL01 (sample SAMN16246548, study PRJNA631951) | gut metagenome | biome: gut microbiome; feature: rumen; material: fiber-attached | host: Bos | place: Iran: Karaj | collected 2018-10 | reverse complement strand
GTGAGGCTTGAGTAATCTGGCGTAAGTAGCAGTAAGTAGCAGTAAGTGAGGCATTAGTGCCTCCCAACTCCCCCTCTAAGAGTAGAGGGGGCTGGGGGGCGTTGATTACTCCCCCACTAAGATTAGAAGGAAATTCCCCTTACTCCCCCTCTAAGATTAGAGGGGGCCGGGGGGCGTTGATTACTCCCCCACTCTTTCCATAAAGAACCGGACGCACTGGCTGAACAGGTGGTAACGCGTGTTACCGCCATAGATGCTATGGTTGCGGTTGGTATATACCAACTGCGAGAACGGCTTGTCAGCCTGTACCAGTGCCTCAGTATATTCTGCCGTATTGCGGAAATGCACGTTGTCGTCAGCCAATCCGTGACACAGCAACAACTCACCATGCAACTTGTCTGCACGTGCTATCGGACAGTCGTCATAGCCAGTGGCATTCTCCTGCGGCGTACGCATGTAACGCTCCGTATAGACGGTGTCGTAGTAACGCCAGGATGTCGGTGGAGCAATGGCAATGCCGGCACAGAACACTCCCCTGCCCTCTGACATCGACATCAGCGTGTTAAAGCCGCCGAAGCTCCATCCCCAAATGGCGATGCGCTCCTTATCAACATACGACTGGCGACCTAACCACAAAGCCGTCTCGACCTGATCGCGAGCCTCTAACTGTCCCAGTTTCAGATAGGTACACTTCTCAAAGGCTGCACCACGTCCGCCCGTACCACGGTTGTCAACACAGACGCAGATAAAGCCCAGCTGACAGAGGTATTGCTCCAGTATAGCACCCTGTCCCGACATGCCGTTGTTCCAGCTGTCAGTCACCTGCTGATTGCCGGGACCGCCGTACTGGTACATGATGACAGGATAGCGTTTCGAGGCATCGAAATCAGCAGGTTTTATAAGCCAGCCGTTCAGCGTAACACCCTCGGAAGTGGTCAGCGTGAAGAGTTCACGTTGTCCCAGAGTTATTTCAGACAGCTTCTCGCGCAGGGCACTGTTGTCGGTCACCGTGCGCAGCACCTTCCCCTTATTCGAGCAGACACTGACCACAGGCGGTGTGTTCAGGTTGCTCCAGGTGTTGAAAAAGTAGCGGCAACCCTTGCTGAACAAGGCACGGTTCCATCCTGCCGTAGGCGTCAGACATTCCCGTTTGCCGTTGCTGTGAGCCACCCACACACGACTGTCCGTGGCACCGTTTTCGTGGGAAGCGAAATAGACGTTGCCCGTCTTTTCGTCGTAGCCATAGACCTCGCTGACCTCATAGTCGCCGTCATCCATCTGGCGCAGCAACTTGCCACTGATATCGTACAGATACAGATGCATCCACCCCGTACGGTCGCTGGGCAACACGATGTGCTGATTGGTCAGGATGATGCCCTCCAGCACTTCTTCCTTCACATAGCGCTCCGAACGGTCTTCGATAGCCAGCGTACATTGTGCCGTCACAGGGTTGCACATATAGATGCGCAGACAGTCCTGATGGCGGTTCATCGTACACACAGCCACACGGCTGGCATCGCTCGTCATCAGCACGCGAGGCACATAGCCGTCGGCGTCCAGGGGCAACTGCAACTGCTGCGTCGTGCCGCTTGCAATGTCGTAGCTCCACACGCTGACCGTGGCATTCACTTCGCCGGCGATGGGATATTTATAGGTATAGTCGCCAGGATAGTTGGCAAACTCCTTGCGCTCCGGCTTCATACCCTTGAACAGCGTCATCGAGTATTGCTTCACCTGACGCTCGTCGTAGCGCACCCATACCAGATGGCTGCCGTCGGCCGTGAACACCATTGCACGGTCGTTGCTGAACTCCTCTTCGTTCACCCAGTCGGGAATACCATTGATAATCTCGTTGCGAACGCCGTCAGTAGTTACCTGCTGCTCTTTGCCCTGCTCTGACAGACGCACCAAGAAGATGTTGTTGTTGCGAACAAAAGCCACCTGCTGGCCGTCGGGCGACCACAGCGGCGTTTGCTGTGCACCACGCGAAGACAACGGCACCAGGCGGTTTTCCTTCACAGTATATATATAATAGGTAGCCGTGAACGAGTGGCGATAGATACGGTTCGTAGCCGTCTGAATCAGGATTCGGCCACCATCAGGACTCATGATATAGCCCTCAATCCTGTCCACCTTCTCACCGGCAACGGTGCCGGCATCAAAGAGCACCGCCGTCTCCAAACCCGTCTTGAACGAACACTGTACGATACGCTGACCGTCAGCACTCAACTGTGCATACGACTCCCCGTCAGCCAACGCCTGCACAGCGGGTAACTGTTCATGACGATAGACACCATTCGTTATGTCCTTCAATACCAACCGATTACCAGCCATTGCCGACAGCATAGCCATCATCAGCAACAGCAGCATTCCTGCTTTCTTCATCATTTGTTTCTGATACTTCATAGAAGATAATATTACATTTTCGGTGGCGAAATTACAAAAAAAAACCGAAACCACAACAGTTTTTATAAAAAAACAAGCTAAAAGTTTGGCGGTTTCATGGAAATTGCGTACCTTTGCACCCGCTAAACCGAAAGGTAAAGCATTTTGTTCTCATACACGGTGCCCGTAGTTCAGTTGGTTAGAGCGTCAGATTGTGGTTCTGAATGTCGTGGGTTCGAGTCCCACCGGGCACCCAAGCAGAATTTAAGCGGAATCCCTGTAATCTAAATGATTCGCAGGGATTTTTCATTTCTCCACTTTTGTCCGTCAGAGACAAATATGAACTTCAAAAATGCAAGAAATTTGCAAGGTCAGCCCCAAAATGCAAGAAATCTGCAAGAAAAAAAAGAAGTAAATTATGGCAAAACTGACAATCTCATTTGAGGTGCCACGAAAAGATGGCAAAAGAAAAGTTGTTTTTAACCTCTCACATCGCGGAGGCCGTAAGCGCATACCAGTTGACATTGAGCTGCAGCCTAACGAGTTGACCAAAGACAAAAACGGGAATCTCAAAGTCAAATCAGATGAAAAGGCATACGAGATTGAGCGCGAGATGCAGAAGTACACCGAAAAGCTCCATCAGCTACGAAAAGAGACCGCTGGCGTAGATGTGACGGTCGAAAGGGTATATGACTACCTCATGGCAAAAGAAAAAGCAGAGGACATAGATTTCTTCACCTTTGCCGATAGCTGGCTTAACAGGTCGGACATCAAAGGAAAGAAAAACTACATCACCACGCTCAACTCTCTCGAAAGACATGTTGGAATGCGTTTCCTTCCATTCAGCCGTCTCACATATTCTTTCCTGTGCGACTATTCAGATAGCCTCAAAGACAGGCCAAGGGCGCAAAGCCTGTATCTCGGAGCCATCAGGCATATATACAAGCAAGCACAGCTCGAATACAACACAGATACAAAGATGGTGCTTTCCCCAATGCTGTTTGAGCGGTTCAAAGTGCCAAAGCAACAGATGAAGGGGCAACGCTCTATAGAACTGGAGCATCTGAGGCGCATCATCAACTATCAGGCAACAGGCCGTGCTGGTCTTGCCCGTGACTGCTTCGTTCTTTCATTCCTCACGATGGGCATGAACTCTGCCGACATGTATGACAAAGACGCTAAGATGAAGAATGGTCGTATATGCTACCATCGCAAGAAAGTACGTGACAGGCGAGCTGATGAAGCATACATCGAGGTTGACGTGTTACCTCAGACAACATCCATCGTCAGAAAGTACAAGGGGAAAAGCCGTCTTTTCGACTTTTACACCAAATATGCTGACGAAGCCCAGTTCAATAGAGCCATCAATGTAGGTCTGAATAAGGTGGAAGAGGACATCAACAACGAGATAACCAAAGAGAATAAGAAAAGAAAAGAGAAAATCCAACTTATTCAGAACCTGCAGTTCTATCAAGCCAGGCACACATGGGCAAGCATAGCCCGTAACGACCTCCGCATTGACAAATACACCGTGAATGATGCGCTGTGTCATGTTGACAAAGAGATGCGAGTTACTGACCTCTACATCAAGAAAGACTTCACCCTCGTCAATGAAGCCAACAAAAAGGTCGTGGATTTCGTCTATTCAGACAAAAGCGGAACAAAATAGGAATATGCCCTGCTATCCATCTCGGACGGCAGGGCATTATATCAATATATCAATGAAAAAGAAAATTTTAGCTACTTAAAAAGGCTGACCGTCACTCCGACACCTACGAACGGCTCCAGCTGCTTGTTCTTGAATCCATATCCATAGCCTGCTATCAGTCCGACGTTCCACCTCCTGAACGTTGGTACCTGCTTTGTCATCGTCACAGTCTCATGCACGGTGAACGTCCTTACCTTGATGCTATCAAGCTTCTGCTGATAGCCACTGACGTATGCAGTATAGAGGCTGTCGGAATATACCTTCTGAGTGATAGGTATAAACAGAGAATCACCTACAACTGGCAACGTATCGGAGCTACACGGCTCTTCAAGCATCGCATCCGGCTCTTTTGGCACCTTTTTCTTGATGGGAACGCTGACATACCCGATGGCGGTCTCACTCGCTGCTGCAGGCTTTACGCTGGTTGTCTCTTTGGTGCTTATCTCCACCTTGCGCTCTACCTTGACAGGCTCTTTGGCATCGCGGTACTGCTTATAGTTGAAGAACAGCGACACACCAAGTGCGATATGCAGCACTATGATGATATATAACAGAATCTTTGCTTTCATACCCAGATAATTTTGTTTTCACGAATATAGAAATGAGCCTTGAAGGGGCAATCGTTGGCGATAGACGGGGAAAGCGTCACCTTCCCGTCATGCTCTTCGTAGTCCCACCCATTAGAGTTGTGTGGCTTGATAGGCATAACAGCCTCTTCACCGCATCCATCAGGACAAAGGCAGATGACCAAGCCAAAATACTCACTCACATAAAGTACGCCATATTCCTTATTGGATGGCATCGTATGAACGAACTCGACACGCTCGAACTTCTCCAGTCTATCCATATCAGAATGTTATTACGGTTTTCTTTACCTTGTTAATGGTGAGCGAGCCGTATTGGACGGCCTGCAAGCGGTTAAGCCAGCCATTCAGGAACTTATAGTTTGCAGGACGGCTCTTGCAGATGTCGTACAGGTATTTCTTCCGTCGCTGCCATATCTTGTCGAAGAATGTCTTTGCATCTTGGCGGTTGAGGGCTGCAATGGTCTTTGGCCCCACTATTCCGTCAGCCTTGACACCTAACATCTGCTGCGGAATGGTAATACCATACTTCCCACTACCCCATACCCAATCGACAAGCAGGTTTGCAAGGCTTTGGTCTGCAATATCATCAGCTTTCCATCGGTTCCAGAAGTTGATCCTGCAGATGCGCATGGCATCTTCGGGAGTAATCAGCTTCAAATCCTCTACGTCGATGTCGCCATCACCGTCTTTGTCATATCCCTGCGCTTTCCACGTAGAGATAGTGACACCATATTTCGTTGCGCCACCTCTGTCGCCTGGCACATTGGCGAAGCCACCTTCCCAACTAAGGATGAATGGCCATAATGTTTCAAGTTTAGCCATAGTTATACGGTATCTTTGGTTTTCCCGTCCAATACGGACTTTCGCATGGCCTCTGCAAGAATATCTACCAGCTCTTCACGGCTCATTACCTGCTTTGCCAATCTCTCAGCTCTTGCAATCTCAGAGTGAATCTTCTCGTCAGCCTTTTCACGGACTGAAAGGAACTCTACAACACACCAGAATATGCCGACACCCAGCGTTACCAATGGCAGACCATAGACCAATTCCCAGCCCCACCACTGATACAGCTTTGAGAAATGCACCAGCAAGTCAACGCAGGTGGCAATCAGCAACGCACCTTCGTACAATACGAACTTGAAACCTGTACGTTTGAGGTAGTCAGATTTCCATGCCTCTTTACGGAACCACGCTTTATACATACCACTGGCAAGGTCAACCATCATTGCGATAAACACTATCAGATTGACCATGACGGCAATCAACACCATTGCTTCTGTACCTTTGAATAACTCTCCCATTATCTGTTTCTCCTATAGTTATAGTTGTTTCTTGACCTTGTTGAATCGTTCACCAGCCTATCAAACTCTGCATCGTCAGGCTCCAAGGCATCATCTGGCGCGTCCATCAGATAGTAAGCCCTATCTGCGTTGACGTAGATAATGCACTCTTTAATCGGATAGTTCAGGACATCCGTAGGGTCTGCCACGTTGAGCTGTGCGTCTTCATTTTCTTCCATCTGCTGCCGTGTCATAGTTATCGTGTCCTCATCTTCTGCCTTGCAGTCAGCGAGGAAGTCAGACAACACCTTTGAAGCCTGCCATGTGACACACATACGCCCACCGACGCGAATCTGCATGTAGCAGAACTTATCGCAGTCGCGGACGTTGCTGTCCTTATAACAGAAGTCCATCACGTCCAGCTTGACCTTCCTTTCGATAAGAATCTGAATGTCAATATAGGGGCCTTTGAATCCACCCCTATATTGAACTTTGATTTGACTTGGTCGCTTTCCCATATCACTCGCCTTTCAGCATTTTCTTAATCTGAGTGGAAGTATATCCTGCCTCCGTCAGACATTCAGTCCACTCTGCATCCGTAGGCTCATGGTCGCAGGATGCAGCCACAAAGTCAGCTGTCGGAATCTGCACGGTTACGGCAGATGGTACACCTGTCTCCGCGTCTGTTACGACCTCTTCGTGAGGTTCTTCGCGGTGGTTGAAATACAGGCGATACTCGTCCGTTCCTGGCTGTGGAAGCGGACATCTCATTCTCTTTACGTCGTTCGCCCTTGGCGAATCTGTTGATGCGTTTAAAAACTTCATAATGTTCACTTTTTAATTGTTCTTGAATCTTGTAACTATCACAATATTTTAGGAGGCCGAGGTAACTGCAGATGCAGCTTCGCTCATATTCTCCGTTTTCGGGTGGTTTCCTGTCGAACTGAATCAGCTTGTGGCGATACCTCATCAGTGTACTCTTTCGCAACTCGTTGTTGTCTTTGTTCACAGCGTAACCGCAGAAGTCTATGCGTCTGGATGCAATCGGGAATAGTTCAATCTTTCCGAATGTTATACCGAACAAGGCAGCATATTCAATCAGTTTTGGTATGATTTCCTTTGCCGTCCTCTTGTCAGGTACCAGAATCACCATGTCATCTACATATCGCGTGTAGAAATGAACACCTAACAGCTCCAGCACAAAGCAGTCGAATGGCGTAAGGTAGAAGTTGCCGTTGTCCTGCGATGTCAGCGCACCGATGGAAACTCCAAGCTCACTTTCGGGCTGATAAGAGTTCACGACCATTGCAACAGTCTGATGGCTTTCTCTCCCTTGTACCTGCTACGAACCAGGTCAATGAGCTTCGCCTTGTTGATGTTCGGGTAATACTTGTGAGCATCGAGCTTGATGGCATAGTCATAACCGCTCTTACGCAAGTCTTTCCTCACCTGCTTGCTGGCTTTCAGCGTGCCACGTTTCTTGATAGAGCCGAATGTCCGACGTACAAACCGCTTGTTGAGGGCAAAATGCTCCACCAGCGAATAATGGACTATCCTATCTTCGATACCTACGGTATGAATCAGTCGCCACTTACCTTCGGTGAAGAGCATAAACGACTGCCCTTTGTCGGGTCGCCACGTTCCGTTTAGCAGACGCTTCTGCAGGTCACGCAGCTTGGCTTCGACGTTCTGACCATATTTCTGTACATCATGCCTGCTGGCCTTTTCTCCACTGCTGGCGTTTATCCAACCACGCCAAAGGCTGTGAAAATCCGCGATGTCCTCAATGGTCACTAACTTTCTTTTACTCATCCTCAACTATTTTTCAGATTATGGAATGTTGCTTCCTTCTGACAGGGCGCTTTTCGTGCTGTGCTTACAAATGCTTCCATCCGCTACTAACCGACCTTTCGTGCAGCATCTTTCACTCGCTCTCTCGCAGTTTTATCCCACTGCGATTGCGGTCAGGCACAATGCCTGCAATTAGTGAGGCTTTCATCTTCCGAGTTTATATCTTATATTATTCTTCTGTGTTGTCGCTGCAATCACTTTGAGGAGTTAGGGCACCCCCGTAGTTCGTGTTCGCATTCGAGACCACGTTGTTCGAATTCAAAACCGACACACCGAGATTGGAACCGTTGTTAGCGTTACCCACCCCAGCAGGGAGCACTTGAAGATGAAGCCTACGCGGACGGGCTTTCGCCCGTACCGCGATTTCGGGCTATCAGAGGGAGCACGGCTTTGCAGCCGTGCCGATTTCGGTTTTTCGGCTTCGCCTATGCGACAATCGTACCATCGGCAATCGTGTCGGTCGGGTCATCGGAAGCAAGGGCACCCCCGAAGTCCGGGTTCGCATGCGAGACCACGGTGGACGAAGCCAAAACCGACACACCGAGATTGGAACCGGTGTAAGCGTTACCCACCCCAGCAGGGATGTACAGTGCATTCGCGTCATCAGCGCGCCAATAATTATCTGCATGGCCTGTAGAATCAGAACCGCCCGTAAGAGATGGTAGCAGTGTGTCTGCATAGTTTTCGAGAATGTAACCTGCAACGGTGCATTCGTCGCATACATACTCCCAGTTGGCGGTGTCCGTCGGGTCGAAAGATACGTTGGTGTTGATGTTCTTGGCACGATACCACTTGCCACCTTTCTTCATGTAGCCTGTTTCCCATATCCAATAGGGGCCACTCAGCATGTTCTCACGCCACAGCCACTTATAAGGCTTGACGGTGGCAGTATTGCCGTTGCCGACAAACGTATGCTGGATGCTAATCTCACCCTTATGGCCTGAAATGGTCTTGGTGATACCCGTGAGATGGAACGGTGGGCAGTTGTGAGCACCTTCAGTTTCGTACTCATCATCGTTGCTGTACCAGTCATTCCAGCTGACATCACAGATACCGCGAAGCACACTCTGAGAGTTGAACGTCTGTTCCAGTAGCCAGAAGTAGAAACGATATACCTCACGGTCTTGGGTAGCAATCTCACGGTAGTGCTGTCCGAGGTTCTTTGCATAGGTGTGGTACTGGCTGATAGTCTTCGACTGAGTAGTATAGCGGTCTGCGATAGACAACAGCATGAGCTTATTGTCATGCTCTTCAACAGTGCCACCGAACATATTCAGGAAGCGACGACGGATGTACTTGTAACCGCGTACCTTCTTAGTCGAGAAGTGGAACACCTTTTCGTTGGTACTGGCCACATAGTAATACTTGTAATAGATACCACCCATGCGCACCATGCACTGATGCAGCCAATCGTTGAGGGTAGCCGTCAGGCCGTCAGCGGTCTTTGTGATGTCGTTACCGTTCAGATAGGCGACAATCTCGCTATTGCGGTCAAGCAGTACAGGATAGGCTGTGGCAGCGATAGCGTCAATCATTCCGAGGTTGTCACTGACAACGACGGTGGTACTGGTCTGACCTGAATAACGTTTCAAGGTCACGCGGTTCAGCGGAACGTCGGGATATACACCGTTGCTGTCCGGCTGGGCTGCTGCAATCTGGTCGAGCGTGCAACGCTTCGATACACCATTTTGCACGATTTCGATACTTTCCGCACCTGTAAGAGAGGTGACGGGTGTCATGTCTGTAATTTTCATCTTACTCTTAATTTTTAGGGGTTAATACTTAACATTCTATTGCTGTGCCGTCCTCTGCTGTACGGGCTGTGCCGTCCTCAGTGGTACGGGCTTCGAGTGCTCTGAAAGTGATTGTTATCTGCGCCCAAAGATGAGATTGGCCTTTGGCTATCACGTAGATGTTCACGTCGCCTGCCGTCGCTGGAGATGTGACCACACCATCGGGAGTGACATCAGTGTCACGCGAGAGGTAGAATACATTGTGATTGGCCGTTTCGGGGAACATCTCATGTTTGATGATAGGATTCGAGCCTAAAGGCACCGTGCGGTCGTATATGACGCGCAAGGTAGCTGGAATCTGTGCGAACACGTCAACGCCCGTAATCTGAGAGACAAGCGCATAGGCTTCGTTAGCTGCTGTGATGGCACTGGCTATCTCGCTGCGCAAGGCTTCGAGCTGCTGCTGTGTAGTAGTGACCTCCGCCATCTTGGTATTGATGCTTGCGAGTGCTGCACGGGTCTCGGCAGTCACACCGCTGGCATCGTTGAGATCATCAATAAGCGCATTGACCTCCGCAATCTTAGCGACGCAGTTGTTATACGCTTGGAGTGCCTGAGCTGCAGCAGCGGTCGCTGGCTTGCCGTTGGCGATACATAGCCACTTTGTAGTGTCCGTGAGCGGATTGCCCAGATTGTTATTTACCTTGGAAAGATAACAGCTGTCATCGGTAGTGATGTAATTCAGCTTTCGGTAGTTGTAGGCGGACTGATAGCCTCCTGGCACCTCGACGAAGCCGACGTAGCCCATCAGCACTCTTTCTTCCTGATTGTTGTTGTTACTATTTGCTGACATAACTTTAAATATTTAGTTAAATTACGATGCTGCCTGTGCTGATGATTGTGACCCTACTCTCGGAAGGTAGTAAAGACCTCCGTCCGTTTCGTCATAGTCGAAGCTCTCATCTGTCACCTCATTGGTGCCGTACATGTAAAGACCTCCATCATCAGTGTCTATCTCAAAGGTCGGATAGAGAATACCGCCTTTCGCCAATACTCCAGTATCAACATAGGCGTGTGTGGTCAAATCCCAACGCCACCAGTTGCCGTTCTGCCCCATTGTTACGGGGTGTGAGTTGAGTTCATTCTGCTCGTTCACGCGGTTTGTCTCTGCCGTCACACGGGCATTCTCTGCCGTCACACGTCCGTTTTCCGCTGTCACACGGTTATTCTCAGCCGTCACCCTGCCTGATTCTGCCGTCGCCCTGCTCGTTTCAGCAGTAGCTCGGCTGTTCTCAGCTGTCTGAGCGGAAGAGAACCATGTGTTATAGGTGCTCTGTATGTTGGCAAACCAGTCAGCCCATACCTTGCGTACACCTGTGGCAAGGGTGTCGGAAAACCAATTTGCCCATGTCACCGTCACGCCATCGGTAAACCAAGATTTCCATTCAGCTTTACGGGCGTTGAACCAGTTAGTCCATGCAGGCGAAACGGAATCATACCAAGTCTTGATGGTGTTATATGCGCTGTTGGCGTTAGCTGCTGCGTTGATTGCAGCTTGTTTCTCTGTGCTGATGTCAAGTATTGCAGCATCTACACGGTCGCCCTGCTGTTTGGCATAGTTTCCCTGTGTCAGTGCATATTGGGCTTGCGTTGTGGCACTGCTGGTTGCCGACTGTGCATCTGCGATGGCCTGCCTCAGATTTGATATGAGGGTTTCTGCCGTCTCTACATCTTGCGCCAGCTGACGGGCATTGACCTCAACGCTTCGGAGTGCATCCAAAGTCTCACGGACATCTGCAGCTGCCTGCTGTGCGATAGAAACTATGCCACGTGCATCTTCCGTTGCCGACTGCATCTCCAAAAGCACATCTTCTGCCCTGCTGACAGCACTGTTGAATGCGTCAATGCGCTGCTGCACCAAAGCTGCTGCATCGGTGGCAGGCTTGGCAAACGCACTCATAGGAGCCTGCACGTATTTCTCAGGCGTAAACTCTCCAGTATTGGGGTCAGTTGAGCCTTTTACACCTGGCATGGTGATGGTGTCATCCATCTGTTCGGCAGTGATGACCTCAACCTCGCTGTGGTTTTCAAGCGATTTGTTGTATTCCTGCATCAGTTGCAAGAATTTCTCTCTCTCTTCTGATGTAATTGTTGCCATTATAGTCTCTTATTATATTGTTGTAATATCCTACTGAGCTTCGATTTGTTGATATACAAATACCTAACACCCTCTATGCCACCGTTAGCATTCACCTCCGTTAGAACGAAGTAATATATCGGGTCTATCAGTGTGTCATCGTCATCTGGGTTTGTGCATACGTTCAAGTTCTGCCATTGATTATAGTAGGAATTGCCATAGCCAATATTACCGCCATTATATCTATCCCAATAGAAAGCCTGTACGGGGCTGTACGCATCTTTCGTATTGTAATAGTAGCAACCATCTTGCAAGGTACGATTGTAATCGCTGTCTTGCATCAAATCCCATCCTTCATATTCGATGTTACTCAGTTCGCTTTGGATATTTGACAGGTACTTGATGATACCTCCATTTGTTCTTCCTGATGTCACAACGATACCACCATCATATACGTCAGAACTTTGCAGCTTAGTCGTGGAGCTATATCCGTTTTTGATAATTTTTCCGTTGTAAGATGCTGCATCAGCACTGCTGGCGCAATAGATTCCAGGGCCATATTGTCCTGCTGTAATCTTTGCGAGATATTTGTACAGACTTGTCAAAGAACTTGGAGTTTCGTTTTTGAACATATACAGATAGAGCTGTACTAATACCGAATCCAAAACAGAAGATGCAGATGTACTTCCCTCGTCAACGTCGTAATATGTCAAGGTCATTGACTCTGCCTGCGATTTCGTCTCAAATATCTTATTGGGGCCAAGTCCATAGAGAAAATTCCCGTTAGAGCCATAATAGTTCAAAACAGCATTGCCTTCATCGTCGATACCAAATAGGATTTTCGTTTGGTTCAGCTTGCTCTTGAACTCCATATATCCCTCTTGAATAGATACCTGTGCGTTGTCGCTCTCAGTCAGCAGCGTCTTAGCCACAAGGCTCTCACTGATATTCACAATAGCAGCGGTAAGGTCAATATGGCGGTTTGCGCCATCAATATAGATTCCCGTCTCTCCAAGTGCATTGACGATTGCCAACTTGATAGAATCGGCCAACTGGCGCACAACGCTCTCGCTGGTCATCTTCATATATTCCGTATCATAGTCTGAAGGTGTGGTGCCTATCTCCAGCTTCGGCTGATAGAGCTTGTCATAGTCATAGAAACTGAAAATGATGTATTTATCTTCGTGATATGGCTTGAACGTGAAATAGTGAAGCACCATCTGCGAGTTGCCCATTAAAGGTCGGCTGGTATCAACAGTAACTTCTGACATTGCTTCCCACATATATTGATAGCCAACATAGTTATTAGGATCTGAAATGCTGTCCTGCATACCGATTATGTCAATGTAGTTATTATCGGTATATGAGTTTTTAGGAGCATAGAAGGAGAAACAATAGGTAGCACCATGATTTAGCCAAACCTGATTACTTATAAGTAGGTTGGAATCTTGGATGTAATCTGGGTCTGTACCTCTTGCTGAAGCTATCCACTTGTCCAAAGGCAACAGATTAGCACCCAAACGCTCCAAGGTGCGCTTGATGGTTGAACTCATCTCGCTTGAAGAACGTACAAAGTCTGCATTCTTCACTACCTTATTGGGGTTATTGTCAGAGTACAGATATTCTATCTTCGTGGCCACACTACGCTCTACGTCGCCCTCTATAGTCGTTTTCCATGTTCCCATGAGGTTGCAATAGAAGTTGAAGCGCAACGTGGTACTGAACGTATTGTTGGCGTTGTCGGGGTCGGTGACGGTGAACGTCACTTCAACATATCCCGTCTCATAGTAGTTGCTGTTTGAATCAGTCAACACAGCCGTAATCCAGAAGATACTGGAATATGTCGTACCTCCGTAGGTTCTGCTGGCATTGCAGTGATGTGTTGTCAGGCTCGATATGTTCACGGTGCAAGCTCTGTTACCCTTGCGCACAATGATTGTAGTAGCCGTATTGCCCGTAGGAGTGCCATCTATCAGCATACTATAAGGCGACGTGGTTGCCTGCCCGATGATGACCGACGGGGCTGACAGCTGGAAAGAATATGCGTCACTGCCGTTGCTTCCCGTCTTTCCGTAGCGGTTGAACAGCGAGACACTGAGGCACTGAACCAGTGAGCCGTCAGAATTGATTTCCCACACACTGCAATACACACAAGGATAGCTCTCTGTTGGCGATGCAGCAGTATCATACCATGTGAAGTTGTTGACGGTTGCCAGCGTCGGAGCTGTTGCGGAGGCTGTCATGGCAGCTGTGAAGCGCATCTTGGTACCTTTGGCATTGTTGCCTGGATTTCCTTTCTCTCCATATATTCGTGTTATCACCCAAGAGCCGTCGTACTCACCATTCGACACCTTGCGCTCTGCACGCCATATCATAGTGCCAGCGGTGGCGAAATTGGCAGATGATGGGTCATACCATCCCTCTGCCTCATGGTCGGCAAAGGGAGTGTTGCCCGAAGGGGCTGACGGCTCGGTCAAACTCGGACTGAACTCGATGTCGAGAGTGTCCGTGTCACTCTGAGGCTGTGG
>JAEEGL011055092.1_pt1 | contig 14209 bp, 14 predicted proteins | sample 9134231 | NCBI WGS metagenome assembly JAEEGL01 (sample SAMN16246548, study PRJNA631951) | gut metagenome | biome: gut microbiome; feature: rumen; material: fiber-attached | host: Bos | place: Iran: Karaj | collected 2018-10 | reverse complement strand
GAGGATTGTTGTGTTATTAATTACATCCTCGATAAGCTTTGTCAGATCAAATCTTTCAATACTCAAATCATTTCCGGTTTCTATCTGATTCAGGTTTATAAGCCTCATAACCAGCTCATTCATTTTTGTTGCTTCATCAGAAATAACATCGCAATAATAGTCCATTGTTTCCTGATCTTCTGCAACACCGGATTTCAAGCCTTCAGCATAGCCCTGTATAATAGCAAGTGGCGTTTTAAGCTCATGAGATACATGAGACAGAAATTCAGTTCTCATATCCTCTATCTGTTCTTTCTCTCGAAGGTTATTTGAGAGCTCAAGGTTAGCTGATTTTAGTTCAGTAATAGAATTCTCGAGCTTGTTTGAAAGCTCATTCATGCTTTCGCCCAGATCTCCGATCTCATCATTGGACGTAACTTCAACCTTAGAACTGAAGTCCATATCAGACATACGTCTGGCAACGCGTGACATCTCGATAATCGGCTTAGAAAACATATTGGTTACTATAAGCACGATAAGTATCTCAAATATAAGAAGCGCCAGAGAAACACTGGCAAACAGCTTTGTGGAAAATGAGATATTGTCGTGAACTGTTTCAACCGGTGTTCTAAGTACAAGAATAAACCCATTATCAAGTATACCTACGAGATCATAATAGTTTCCTGAGGTTTCAGTAGTTACTGTTTCGGGATTAACTGTATTTCTTATGACCTTGTATTTGTCATTGTTTTGCATCATTTCATCAACCTTATAATCCTCGATAAGCGATTTAAGGCCGGTGATAGTATTATCATTTAACTTAACAGATGAATAGACTCTGAAATTGTCAGGACTGATAGCATATATTGAAGCTCCGGTCTGGTTTTCTATATAACCGTCCAGACTAACTATCTCATCATTTTCCAGCTTTAGAATATTATCTGTATTCTGGAAAAATGTATTACATGACTTATATGTCTCGACAAGCATATTCTTAGTATGGGACACATAGAAACGTTCAATAAAATGATTACTCAGAGCCCATGAAATAAGGATTGTAAGAAGCGTTGTTACAAAAACGATTATAGCTATCTTAAACCTTATAGAATGCTTAAATCTTATTCTCATGAATCAACCTCAAATTTATATCCCACGGCTCTGATAGTTTTTATATAAGATCCTTTTTCACCAAGCTTTGCTCTCAGCTTTTTTACGTGTGTATCAATAGTTCTTGCATCACCGAAATAATCGTAATTCCAAACTCTGTTTAGTATATTATCACGGGTAAGAGCTCTTCCCTGATTTGTAAGGAAGTATTCCAGCAATTCAAACTCTTTAAATGAAAGCTCTATCTCCTGTCCATCAACAGTTACCTTATGAGCAACATTATCTATTACGATACCACCTGCAGAGATATTGTCATTAGAAGAATCTCCTTTAGTCCTTCTAAGAACAGCTTCTACTCTTGCAACAAGAATTTTAGGATTAAATGGCTTAGTGATATACTCATCTATTCCCATTTCAAAGCCTTTTAGCTCATCAACCTCAGTAGACTTTGCAGTAACCATAATGATCGGAACATCAGATGAACTTCTAATTTCGTGGCTGGCACTGTATCCATCCATTACCGGCATCATAACATCCATAATAATAAGGGCAATATCCTTATTATTTTCAAAGATATCACAAGCCTCTTTTCCGTCTCCGGCCTCAATGACCAGATAGCCGTTTTTCACAAGAAAGTCTCTTACGAGCTTTCTCATTCTCTCCTCATCATCTACCACAAGTATCTTGATGTCGTTCATATGTAACCTCCCATATCCTATAACAAAGAGTGTCGCTCGCGACACTCTACGCGCGAGGCGTGTGTTGCCAACGGCAACTATAAACCTTACACGCCGAGACGAATCCTTAGCGGAGCGTTTTTTGCTTTGTAGGAAACGCAGTTTCCTATAAAGCTAAAAAATATAAGACAGGTGACTTAACACCCGTCTTATATTATAAAACATTATTTAAAATATGTCGATGATTCATCCAAATCGTTTTATCTGGGATAATTATTCTCCATCAGTTGGTGAAGCATCTGTAGCAGAAGCATCTGTCATTGTAGTATTCTGGAACTCACCGTTGATTTTGATTCCATAGCTGTCACAGAGTCTCTTAAGCTCATCCTGATACATACCAAGATATGTTCTTGAATCCTCAATTGCCTGCTGAGCATCTGCAAGCTTGGAAGAATCTACTGCATTGATAGAATCTACTACGTACTGGATCGCATCTCTCTGATACTTTGCAGACTTTTCAAAAAGATCCTTAAGATTCTGAACATCAGCATTTGTATAGGTAAGAGCTGCAAGCTTCTCAAGATAAGCATCATATGCTGTAAGGGCATCATTTTCAAGCTGTCCCTTCCAGGTTTCTGAGTCTATATCGGCTCCATCTGCAAAGAAACCATTATAGATCTCAACTGCCTTATCTCTTTCTGCTGCAATACCCGGAAGATCCTCATTAACAAGCTTAACGATTTCTTCCTGTGAAGAAGCACCTGACTTAGCCTCCTCTGTTTTATCCTCTTTTTTACCACAGCCTATTACAGCGAGAGCCATAAGAACTGTCATAAAAAGAGCTACAAGTCTTTTTTTCATAATTTTTACCTCTCATTTTTGTCATTTACAACATCATCGATTTTATCATATATATTATTATGTGTCAAAAATCTTTGATACATATCAGGTCTCAGCTCTTTTGTCCTTTTTATAGCCTGCTCTCTACGCCACTCTTCAATCAGCTTATGATTTCCACTGAGAAGTATTTCAGGAACCTTCAGACCTTCATATTCCGGCGGTCTTGTATATTGCGGACATTCAAGCAGATCCTCATAAAATGTCTCATATATGGCACTGTCATCACTTCCAAGTACGCCCGGAATAAGTCTTGTGATAGCATCTATCATCATGATAGCCGGAAGCTCACCTCCGGTCAGCACAAAATCACCGATTGAAACCATTTCCGGATTTATTAGCTCTATAGCTCTTTCGTCTATACCTTCATAATGACCACATAAAAATACAAGATTCTCGCTTTGCGATAGCTCCTTGGCCATTTCCTGGTTAAATGTTTTTCCCTGCGGCGACATATATAATACTCTTGTGTTTTCCTTCGGGAGTCCTGACATTATATCCTTGTAGCATAGCCACACCGGTTCTATCTGCATAAGCATTCCGGATCCTCCACCGTAGATATAGTCATCTACATGTCTGGATTTATTCTGAGCATAGTCACGAATATCTACAGAATTAAGTTGTATCTGTCCTTTTTCAAGTGCTCTTCCGGTAATACTGTGACTAAGAGTACTGTCTATCATCTCCGGAAAAAGAGTCATCACATAATAATTCATATATTTACATACCCTTTATAAGCTTTACATACATAATTCCTTCATCCAGATCTACTTCTGATATGAACTCAGGAATATCAGGTATCATTTTTTCTGAGCCATCCTCTGCTTCTATTATAAAGATAACCTGATCAGCTTCATTTTCGATATAATCCTTTACTACTCCGATTTTTTTATCGGCTGACATAACAGTAAATCCGATAACATCAGCTAAAAAGTATTCTCCCTCCTCGAGCTCGATTGCATTTGCTCTATCCACATATAGCTCAGACCCTTTAAGTGGTTGTATATCATCAATTGAAGTATATTCATCAAAGCCAAGCACAGGCATATTCTTTTTATATTTACAGCTATTAACGTGAACAGGCTTCATTTCTCCTTTGATGCTTATATAAGCATCACGAAGGTCCTTAAATCTCATAAGGTCATCAGTTGTAGGATAAACACTTATCTCGCCCTTTACGCCATGTGGAGATGACAATACCCCTATTCTAAAATAATCTTCCATTTATATTCACCCAAAAATACATAAGCCGTGTATAAACACGGCTTATTATTATCTGATATCTACTATAACCTTCTTGTCTCCCTTTGAAGCAGCCGCCTTAACAACTGTTCTGATTGACTTAGCAATTCTTCCGCCCTTACCTATTACTTTTCCCATATCATCAGGAGCAACAGTGAGCTCTATGTTAATTGTACTATCGTCAGAAGTCTCATTTACTACGACGTCATCAGGATTATCGACAAGAGATTTTGCAATTATCTCTACTAACTCTTTCATCGAAACCTCCGGTCGTATTATTTCTGTATACCAGCCTGCTTAAGTAATCTTGCTACAGACTCTGTTGGCTGAGCACCATTTCCGATCCACTTCTTAGCTGCTTCTTCATCAACCTTGAAAAGAGAAGGCTCCTGATTTGGATCATATGTTCCGATTTCATCGATAACCTTTCCGTCTCTTGCATTTCTTGAGTCAGCTACAACTACTCTGTATACAGGGTGCTTCTTGTAACCAAGTCTTCTTAATCTGATTTTTACTGCCATTTTTATAATTCCTCCATAAAATAATTATTATATTAAAAACCAAAAGGCATATTAAAGCCGCCTCTTCGCTTTTTCTTACCCATCATACCTGAAAACTGTTTCATCATCTTACGTGACTGCTCAAACTGTTTCATAAATCTGTTTATTTCAGCTATATCCATACCACAGCCCTTAGCAATTCTCTGCTTACGGCTGACATTGATAAGATCCGGATTTGATCTTTCCTCATCAGTCATTGATTGAATAATAGCCTTCGGCTTCTTCATCGCATCATCGTCGATTTCAACCTTGCCGAGCTTTGAACCAAGACCGGGAATCATTTTCATTATATCGGACATGCTTCCCATTTTTTCCATCTGCTCCATCTGAGCAAGGAAATCGTTGAAATCAAAAGTAGCTTTCCTTAGCTTCTTTTCCATTTCAACAGCCTGTTCTTCATCAATGGCAGCCTGCGCCTTCTCGATAAGTGTTTCTACATCACCCATTCCGAGAATACGACTTGCCATTCTGTCGGGATAAAATGGTTCAAGACTGTCAAGCTTCTCGCCCATACCGGCGTACATAATCGGCTTACCGGTTACGGCTTTTATCGAAAGTGCCGCACCACCTCGTGTATCACCATCGAGCTTTGTAAGTACAACTCCATCAATACCGATTTCATCGTTAAATGTAGTTGCAACATTTACGGCATCCTGACCTGTCATGGAATCGACTGTCAGAAGTGTATATGTAACATCAACCTCTCGTTTAATAGCCTTAAGCTCTTCCATCATATCTTCATCGATATGAAGACGTCCGGCTGTATCAATAAAAACAAGGTTGATATTATTCTGATTAGCATACTTAAGCGCTTCTTTAACTATCTCAACAGGCTTATGATCTGTACCCATCTCGAAAACAGGAACACCTACTTTTTCACCGTTGATCTTTAACTGATCAATAGCTGCGGGTCTATAGATATCACAGGCAACAAGAAGTGCCTTCTTACCTTTGTTTTTAAACTGTCCTGCGAGCTTTGCAACGGATGTTGTTTTACCGGCACCCTGAAGACCGCACATCATTATGATGGTTATTTCATTACTTGGAAGAAGCTTCAGTTCAACTATATCTGAACCCATAAGGCTTACAAGCTCATCCTTAACTATCTTAATAACCATCTGTCCCGGATTAAGACCCTTCATTACATCTTCACCGATAGCCTTATCCGTAACACTATTTACAAAATTCTTAACAACCTTGAAGTTAACATCAGCCTCAAGAAGTGCTCTCTTAACTTCCTTCATAGCCTCCTTAACATCTGCTTCGTCAAGTCGGCCTTTGCTTCTAAGCTTTTTAAATACGCCTTGAAGCTTATCACTTAAGCTGTCAAATGCCATACGATTTCTCCTGTTTAAAAATCATCAAATACTTCATCTGATAATTCGGCAATTTTTCCTATATAATCTGATATAGCTTTTTTATCCTTACTGTTTATATCAGACTTATTTATATACTCTTTAGCAGAAGCAATCAGCTCTGCAACTTCCTTGTTCTTATTCCTTGCTTCTGAAAATCTTTTCACAAGTCCGAGCCTTTTCTCATACCCTTCAAGCTTTTGATTGATCCTTCTTATAAGATCAAAAGCTGCCTGTCTGGAACATCCGAACTCATCTGCCAGCTCAGAATAAGACATATCATCAAACACGGAAGCACTAAATACATCTCTTTGATGCTCATTTAGCAGCTCTCCATAAAAATCAAAAAGTAACGATTGTCTGACTCTTTCATCCATAATTCGAGAATAAATCTCCTTTACACTCGGATTATAATATCAGACAAGAAAACACGTGTCAAGTGTTTTTTCTTGACACGTGCAAATAACCTACATTTTACTATCATTTATTGCTATTATCTTTATGTTTATCTCTATCAATTTTTCTCAGTGTATTGGTGTATTCAACTATATCTGATGTTTCGATAGTATAAACACTTTTTTCAGCCGGTTTTTCAAGTAATCCGAGAACTTTATCATAGCAATAAATAAAGTAATTAACACTATGACTTATGAGATTCATTCTTTCACTTATATCTGATGCTTCCATGATTGAAACAAAACCACTGAATTCATCCGCTGCATGGTTTGTTGCGTTTCTGACATCACCGATATTGTAATATGAAAACAGCAGATCCTTCAGGGCATTTATGTCCTTACATAGAGTGTGTGCTGTAATGATTTCCTCTGATTTATTTTCAAGCTCTTTTACTCTGAGTGTTGCATAATCAAGCTGATATGATTTCGCGTCATCCTTGCGAATTACTCTTCCTCTGCCATAGAACTTAACATAGTAATGAGATACATCATCAAGCTTATATTTTTCATGCAGCTTAAAATTATAATAGATCTGACCGAGCTTCTTTATTACCTCTTCTCTATTTTCCTCGGAATTACAGTAATAATAAATACCTTTATTAACAAAATCACGAGGAGCTCTGGATTCAATAAGCGTAAGTGTCTGCTGCCAGAAGCCCTTTTTATATGCCCATTTAACAAGATCGATAAACTCCAGTCTGTCACCGGATAAAAGTGGTCCAAAATCCTGCTTGAGTCCTCCTAAAACAACATTAAAGTATTTCTCAGCAAAGCTGTTTCCGTTTATTTTCATATTATCTGAAAAATACATTCTGAGGTTACTGATTCCTCGTTCAATATCGGTTATATCACATAATGATATACCTGTATCAATATTCTTCATAGAATAAAGTATTCTGTCTATTTCAGGATTCTGAATATTCATATTGTCCCTGAAGTCTATAAGCATATCAGTCTTACCATACTTGAGAAATGCCTTTGTACCGGATATGAGTTCAGAGATAAGGAATTTATCAGTATCATCAGAAATACGAGATGCAACTATATTGGTATAGGATTCTGCCATTATTATTTTAGAAACGGTAAGCTTGCTGTTTGGCAGTGATTTTATCATCTCCATAAGACTTGTAAGAACAAATGTATCCTTAGCATTATCATCCTGAATACAAAGGAAAAGCTCAACCTCGTCAACCTCATCGTCTTCAGATATTTCATTAAGCTGTGTCATCTGCTCGATAAGAAGGTTTGCAAAGGATATACCATTATCATCATTTTCGCCTGATGAAAGGAATCTGATCCTGACATCCTCATTGCTATCAAGAAGATGCATCTTTCCGTATTCTATGTACTCTCTGTACAGATAAAAAAGAACAAAATTTTTAAACTTATCTAAGTCTATCTTAGCTTTCTTCGCTGTTTTGTTCATCTCTTCTTCAAACTTATCGCGAAGCTCTTCATCCTCAACAAGTGAATTAAAGTATTTATTCTTCCTGCTCTTTCCGTTTGCAGGTACATTATTATTCATGAAGTCCTTGATAAAGCCTTCAGCCACTTTTGTCTGTCTTTCGTTTAAGCTGTCTCTTATATCCTGAACCTCTGAGTTTATATCATCAAGATATTCTGCAAGTCTGTATCTAAGAAGACTATATGATGACATCTGGCTGTTATCTGACATATAGAAGGATTTTCCTTCTTCAAGGAGCATATTTTTTACATCATCTCCCGGATCATAAGTAGATTCACTACCAAATGTAAGGATGAGGTCTATATCATAATTGGAAAGAATATATTTACAGCCTGCTTCAGTTGAAGAAAGTGCGTCACAATACAAATTCCTTGATCCATCATTGATATAATAATAGTTTAACTCACCATTATACTTTCTGTTTTTAAGGGATGTAACCATTATACGTTTTTTCATATGATAAGATCCTATCTTAACTGTAATTTATTATTTCTTTTTTCTTCGACCGACGTAGTGCGTCACGTGTGCTCTCGCTTTGTCGCTCGCAGATCCAGATATAATTCGTTTCTTTTTTCTTTTCTTTTTTATGATACTATTATCAAAAACTGTATAGTCTCTTTCGAATAGCTGCTCTGTAATGTCTCTTTTTATCCGGTCCTCTCCGGCAGTATTTATAAGTCTGTCATATATCAGCTTTCTCTTGGTAGAGGCAAGCTTTGGAAGGCCTTCTTTTTCCTGAATACTGCTAAGCTCACTACGCCACAGAAGGTCAAGCTGATTATGAAGCTTGACTTTAGGAGACAGATCGGCATCACGGTCGACTATCACATTTTCCTGATTTACAACAATTATGCCCCAATGCTCCGGTACATGCTTTTCTACCTGAGTATGTCTCTCTCCTACAACTATATAGCACCTGTCACAAAAAAGCTCATAATCCTTTATCTGGGTTTTAAGTCTTGTATAGGTATCATTATCAGACTTTATTTCAAATCCCAGAAGCTCGCCGTCGACAACAGCAATGACATCTGCTCTTGAGTTTTTAATAACCTTTTCTTCAATTGTACGAACCTTTCCGTATCTTTCGTCCAGATAATCAAAAAGAGGTTCTCTTATATCCTTATCAAGCATAAAGCTCCTGTCTTATTTGTTAATTTATATAAATAATAATAGGGAGCTTTAACGCTCCCTATTATTTAAAATATAAAGTAATCAGAAATTAGTCAACAATATAAGGTTTGATTGTTTCCATGATTACGTCCTCATCATGATCTGCATAGATATTGAGCTGAATAGGACTTGAAAGATCAAGACTGAAGATACCCATTATTGACTTAGCATCTATAACATATCTACCTGAAACAAGATCAAAATCAGCTTTGAAACCACTGATATCATTTACAAAAGACTTAACCTTCTCCATAGAATTAAGTGATACTTTTACCTGTGTCATTTGTATAACCTCCGTTATTTACAGATTTTTTACTTATGCTATAATAATAAAAGTTATGTCAAAAAAAGTCAACTTATGTTTTAAGTTTTACGCTTTATTTATGGGAGTTTTACGCGATGTTTTCCAATCTGAATTCTAAAAAAATCCATATCACTACTCTCGGCTGTAAAGTTAACCAGTACGAGTCAGATGTTATGCTTGAAGAGCTTATGAAATATGGCTGTATAAAGGCTGAAGAAGGTGAGGCGGCTGATATATATATAATCAACACCTGCTCTGTCACAAATATGGCTGACAAGAAATCAAGACAGATGATTAGCCGTATGCATAGAGCAAACCCTGAAGCTATTATAGCCGCTACAGGCTGCTATGTTCAGGCAAGCGGAAATGAGCTCGTTGAAAAAGGTATTGTGGATGTGATAATTAGTAATAATCGCAAAAGCTCAGTCGCAAGAATCCTCTCTGAATTTATGCTTAATGGTAAAACAACTAATAACTTTAGTGATATAAACAAGGATCCTGATTTTGAGAATATGACTCTTTATATGCCTGAGAATCACACGAGAGCTTATATCAAGATACAGGACGGCTGTAACAACTTCTGCACATATTGCATAATCCCTTATTTAAGAGGACGAATCAGAAGTAAGAAATGTTCTGACATAATAAACGAAGTAAAAACTCTTGCAGAAAACGGAACGAAAGAAATAATTCTTACAGGAATAAATGTTTCCAGCTATAAGGATGGTGATTATGAGCTTAAGGATATAATTAAGCTTATTTCAGAAATAAAGGGTGTAGAAAGAATCCGTATGAGCTCTATCGAGCCACGTGCAATTACGGAAGAGTTTTTAGAGGTTGTTTCTAAACTGGAAAACTTCTGCCCACATTTCCACCTCTCTCTTCAGAGTGCCTGCAATAAAACCTTAAAGGCCATGAACAGACATTATACCATCGAGGAATATGCCGATACCTGTCGCAGAATACGTGAGGTTTTCGATCGACCTGCTATTACAACTGATGTTATAGTCGGTTTTCCTGGTGAAACAGATGAAGACTTTGAGGATACCTACAAGCATCTGTCAGAACTAAGTCTCTACGAGATGCATGTATTCAAATACTCCAGAAGAAAAGGCACTATCGCTGATAAGCTTCCTGATCAGGTGGATGAACGAATTAAAAACATAAGAAGCAGTCGTCTTCTTGAACTTACTGCCGATCAGAAAAAAGAGTTTGAGGATAGCTTTAAAGGAAACGCGCAGGACGTACTTATTGAAGAAATTGTAAGCATTGACGATAAGCTTTACTTCAGAGGTCATACTACCAGATATATCCTTGTTGATATTCCTGTAGATTCTATTACTGATGATATGAGTAAAAAAGAAAGCTTTATAAACACTATTGTATCTACAGTGTTATAAAGCCTTCATAATACTTTTATTTAACTAACTTTCTTCTGCTATCCCTAGTTTTTTGTAGCATGATCTTACTATGATAAAGCTCATCAGGCACCATGCTATTTGACTGATAGTTGTTGCAAGCCATACTCCCCAGACATCCATATTGAGCATTATTGCAAATATGTAGCTGCATAAAGGATTAATTATAAGGACACAGAGTGTCGCCAAATTTCTAGGCGCTTTAACCTCTCCCATTCCTCTCATAGCCGCAACATTTACAATTCTTGTTATCTGCAAAAACGTAAGTGCAGCAGCAACATAGCTGTATTTGGTTCCGGTCATTATAGATTCCTGGTCTTTAAAGAACGAACCGTAGAATGGCCCGGCTCCGAAAATATAAATAGCACTGAGCGCGATTGAAACTATAATCGCTATCATCATACTCTTCTTAACATAGAGCTTAAGATCATCATACTTTTTAGCTCCCATGCTTCTACCGGTCAGAGTAACTACAGTACTTTGAATACCATCTCCAAACGCAAATGAATAATTAAGAAGTATCATGGCTACAAAGTAAACTGCTGTTTGTTCATATGGAAGAGTTGAAATAACTATACCGGAAACCAAAAAACCGAGACGGGTAAATAGATTCTCGCAAACAACATTTCCGGCCTTTTTTCTTACATTTGTATTAACATCAACATATTTCTTGTTTTTTCTGAATAGTCCCTTCAAGCTGAGGAAGTCGCTATGCTTTGTCAGGAATATAATACTAACGATACATGAAACTACAGTTCCTGCTACAGTACCAAGTGCATCTCCGACTACTTCCAGTCTAGGGAATCCCCAATGACCTTCAATTATAAGGTAATTAACAAAAAGATCCACAGCACCGTTACAAATACTTGAAACAAGAGTTACCTTGGTTTTTCCGATACCTCGTAAAGCGGCATTAAGAACAATAGAAAGAGTCTGGAAAATCATAAGTCCCATAATTATACGGAAAAATTGAACAGACAAATCAATTGTTTCTTTTTGTTTACTGAAAATCCTTATTACGGGATCTGCAAATATAAACAGAAGTGCTCCCAGAACGAGCGAAAGGAATATAGTAACCCGGAGTACAGTATGGAAGTACTCATTAGCTTCATCCTTATCCTTTCTTCCGAGTGAATGAGAAACGAAAATAGAAACTGTCGTTCCAAGTGCAAAGAATATACAGAAGAAAAGCAGCTTTGGCTGACCGGTAATAGACACGGCTGACACAGCCTTCTTTCCCAGCGGGGAAATCATCTTGGTGTCAATAGATGTAACTACTACTGTAATCAAGCTTTCGATAACGGCAGGAATACCAATTGTCAAAAGCTCCTTCTTCATATTTGGTTTTGATTTTTGTTCTGCAGCTATTTCACTCACATCTCTTTATCCTGTTAAAATGAATTAATGTTCACAGTGCATAACCCCTTGTCATCATAAACATCCAGATCTATATAATAAGTATGATCACTTGAATTATATGTATACCTTGTATAGCCCAGATCGTCTACTCTATATACATCCACACTTGGGTTTCCATAAGCCTTGGTAATATCCTCGGCTGTACTTCCCCAGGTAATACCTCCCGGAAGGATAAGCTCAGGAAGATCTCCTGAATTAGTATAACTGGTATCTATATAAAGCGTATTTATCTTACATTCGGATATCACACGCTTTTCATCTGTATCATTTATAAAACCAATCCAAATATCTGCTTGTTTATCAATATTGTCATTATAAAGAGCTATAGTACCCGGAATTGTATCACCGGGTGCCAGTTCATAATCATCATCATAGCCGTAATCAGATAGATTATAAGAGTATTCATCACTTATTTCATTATATAAAAATGGTAAACTGAGTGTTTTTCCTGCGAAATAAAACTCTCTGGACATAATATCATCAGAAAGTCCGCTAGGTATATCAACAACTCCGGTCTTTTCATAAGGTTTGATATCAATATCCTTAATCTCTAGAATAAACCATTTATTAGAAACCTTCATACAGGTAATAACACATGAATAAGTTCCTGAATTTTCTATATCATTCTGATCTGTATATTTAACTGATAAAAATGCATCTCTGACATCGTCAGATTTGTTTTTGTCATAATCATATCTTTCAAGTATATCAATTCTGTCAGTCTTTGAATAAGAGTCACCTATAGTAACCTCAGTCTTAGACTTATCAAGCTCCTTAATAAGCTTCTTATGCTCAGTACTGTAATTATCAACCTGCTTTACAAATGAATCCTTATCACTGACATCCTTGGAAATGTAATCCTTAAGTCCGGAGGCATTAGTCTTATTAAAAGCATCAACATAAGAATAGCATATAGTTTCGAGACTTCCTGCTCCACCCTTTTCCTTATTAGAAAGCATAAAGATAAGAGCACCTGTTATACCGGCAAGAACAAAAATAATAGCAGAAATAATGAAAATTATTTTACCTTTATTATTCTTTTTTGGTGGTTCAGGCATCATCTGCTGTCTTTCGAACTCTGGTTCTAAATTATAAACCGGAGTTGAAAAATACTGAGGCTGATACTCTTCACTAGGTTCAAAATGTAATCCGTTACCGTTGTCCATAGAAAATCTCCTTCTTTGCTGACTATGAAACATAGGTATTGTATCATAATATTATTAATTAAACAAAAATATATTAAAGGACTCGCTGTTCGATTCCCACAGTCCGTAGGGGAATCACGCCGGCGGCTCAGCCGCCTTTCGTGCCGAGCTTCGACTCGAACGACCCACCGGGTCGTTCTTGCAGCAAAGCTGCAGTCTCGCTGTTCGATTCCCATTATACAAAAAAACAGCAACATGCAACGCATGTAGCTGTTTTTGTAGTCCGTAGGGGAATCGAACCCCTGTTTCCGCCGTGAGAGGGCGGCGTCTTAGCCGCTTGACCAACGGACCATATTCACAACGAATGTTATAATAACAGACTTGTGAATTAAATGCAAGTAAAAATTTAAATTTTTATTAATTAATTAAAGAAATGTCCTATTTTAGCCATTTTACTTCGGCTTCTTCTATCGCTTTTTCTATTAATGCTTCTATTTTTCCAACTAAATGTGTCTCTGATTTTTCGATAGACTTCATTTTTGGCTTTGTAACGGGATGTTTGTCTACGAAAATGGTACAGCAGTCTTCGTATGGTTCGATTGAGGTTTCAAAGGTGCCGATTTTTTGAGAGTATTCTACTATCTCCTGCTTATCCATTCCGATAACCGGTCTATATACCGGACATGATACAGCTGCGTCTATAACAGCAAGACTCTGCATGGTCTGTGATGAAACCTGTCCGATTGATTCACCGGTTACTATAGCATCGCATCCATTAGCCTCTGCGAGTCTTTCGGCTATCTGGAAGAATATCCTCTTCATTATGATCGTGAGCTGATCATGTGGACAGTTGTCATAGATACATAGCTGTATGTCAGTAAAATTAATTATATGAAGCTTTATCGGACCTGAATACTGAGAAACTATTGTTCCGAGCTTTTCAACCTTTTCGAGCGCTCTTGCCGAAGTATAAGGAGGTGAATTAAAGTATACAGCCTCCATCTCTACTCCACGCT
>JAEEGL010424419.1_pt1 | contig 14209 bp, 7 predicted proteins | sample 9134231 | NCBI WGS metagenome assembly JAEEGL01 (sample SAMN16246548, study PRJNA631951) | gut metagenome | biome: gut microbiome; feature: rumen; material: fiber-attached | host: Bos | place: Iran: Karaj | collected 2018-10 | reverse complement strand
GTCTCCTGGCAACAAGAAACGTTATGAGAATAATGAAGCCTACCGGAAGATGGTGGACAAGATGCTCCCTTCTTACAGGAATTTCGGGAAGACATGGACTGATGAGGAAAGGGAGCTCCTCCGCAAACTCTATAAGGAGAATGCCACGGATGAAGAACTTGAGAAAACGTTCGGAAGGACACTTAAATCCATATATATGGAGCTGATCAAAATGCGGGCATTTGTGATATCCTAAGTGTTCCAGTTGCGAAAAAATACATCCCAATAGTTTCCCGACTCTTTAACTTTCCCGCCTCTCTTGCATATGGAGGGGTGTACTCTGAAAAAGGCAAGGATCCCCGCCAGGGTCCTTGCCTTCAAAACGTGAACGTCATTGTTCCTGAAATATGACTATTCTGTTTACTGGACCTCGTCCTCTTCTTGTGGAGCGCCGTTTTTCATGACATGACTGGGCGGGAATCCGAAGTGCTTCTTGAACTCCCTGGAGAATGAGAAAGGAGAAGATGAACCTACCTTGTATGCGACTTCGCTGACTGAAAGGTTCCCCTCCTTGAGAAGTTCAATCGCGCGGTTCATACGGTATGTGCTGATGAAGGCCTGAGGCGTTTTGCCGGTAAGTCCCTTGACTTTCGCATACATGCTTGAATAGCTCATCGCCAGACTGTCAGCGAGGTCAACGACATTGAATGCATCATTCTCAAGATTTGCGTCGACGATGCCGTGAATCTTCTCGAGAAGGGCTTTGTCCCTGGGGTTGAGACCGACGTCTTCGATGATCTCGGGTTCTTCTTTGATGGAGACGGAGGTCATGTTGAGGATGCGGTCCTGCATCCTTCTGCGGTTCTTTATCTGGGTCTCTACCGTTGCGACAAGATAGTCGGGATCAAAGGGCTTCGGGATGTACGCATCGGCTCCTGCCTTGACACCTTCCACACTGCTCTTTGCGTCAGCTTTGGCTGTGAGCAAGATGACAGGCACATGGCATGTGTCCGGATTGTCTTTGATGTCCTTGCAAAGGGCGTATCCGCCCTTGTTCGGCATAATGACATCGCTGAGGACAAGATCAGGGACTATCATCTTAAGGTTGTCTTCTGCCTCCAATCCATCAGACGCCGGGAATACATTGTATTTGGGGGAGAGGAGCGAAATGAGGAATGAACGGATCTCGTCATTGTCCTCGACTATGAATATTGAACCGTCCTTGGATGATTCTTCCCCAGAGACGTTTGGCTTGGTGCTTTCAGGAACGTATCCGCTCTCTTGGATGAGAGATCCGTCATAAGCGTCCTTGGAAAGTGGCAGGCTGAATCTGAAAATCGAACCTCCGGTCTCGACGGGCTCGAAAATGAGGTCGCCCTTGTGCATCTTGGCAAGGTGCATCGCGTAATGAAGTCCGATGCCGGAACCTATTGTTGAAGATTTCTCGGCTCCGAGTCTTTCGAACCTGTCGAAGATCTTGTCTCTCTTGTTCTCGGGTATTCCTATGCCGTCGTCTTTTACGGATATCTCGGCATCTGTCCCTTCTTTGGCGACCGACACTGTTATGTGACCTCCTTCAGGAGTGTATTTGACAGCATTGGAGATGAGGTTGCCGCAAACTTTGCTGACCTTTTCGGTGTCGAAGTATCCGATGAAGGAATCTATTCCTGTAAGCTCCATTGTCAAACCCTTCTCCTGGGCTGCGTAGCTGAAGTTCCCCACCATTGAACGGATGACTGAAACGAGGTCATTCTGCCTGATCTGCAGACTTTCCTGTTCTTTTCTTGATCCGTTTGTCGAGAGGATCTGCTCAGAAAGGGATTTGAGTTGCTCGGCATTCCTGCATATTGCATCCACCATCCGTTTTTCCCCATCCGGAAGATCCATCTTCGAGAGTTCCTTCGCCGGAGCGTATATCATGGAAAGGGGAGTGCGGAATTCATGGGATATGTTCGTCACGAAATCAATATGCTGCTGCTTGAGTTCCTCTCTCTTGACAGCCAGTGCGAGTCTCTCCTTCTGGGTCCGCATTCTCGTTATGGTCCGCATAACGTAGGCGAGAATCAGAAAAGCAAGAATCACATATGCGGTCTTCGCCGCTTTGCTTGCCCACGGGGCAGCCTTGATGGTTATCGGGATCGAAATCTCATGGGAGCTCCATAGACCATTCTGCAACCTCACCCTGGCCCTGAAAGTGTACTTTCCTGGAGGAAGGTATGAATAAATGGCCTGAACGTATGAAGAAATGTACTGCCAGTCGTTTTCGTAACCTTCCATCTTATAGGAATAGTTCAGAAGGGAACCAGATTCGAAATCCACTCCTGAGAAGCGGAAGGTAAGGATGTTTCTCTTATAGTCAAGATGAAGTTCAGGGGTGGTGTCCGGAAGCTGTTCGCCCCCGGCGGAAAGATACTCTATATATAGAGGTATGTCCTCTTTCTGTGGAATGGAAATATTCGGGTCGATGGCGGTGATTCCTCCGCTTCCTCCGAAATAAAGCATGCCGTCAGGAGCTTTGACACCGGAAACCAGAGAATATGACTTTCCTTCAGAGAAATGCTCGTCGTGAACGACGGAGAAAGTCATGTTCTGCCGGTCATATTTGGTGACATGCTCTGAGGAACTGAACCAGATGTTGCCGGAATCGTCTTCCACAATCGATCTGATGCTGTTGTCGACTATTCCCTGTTCCGTGCCGAACCTTTCGAGCATTCCGCTTTCCTCATCGTAATGGATGATCCCTTCATTGTAGGTGCCGCACCACAGCGATCCGTCCTTGGCGGTAATTACATAGTTGAGGTCCTTCAGTTTTTCATCTCCTACGGGAGTGTATGTCCTGTCGGGGTGTATCTCGTACAGGCCGTTTCTTACCGTGAAAAGAAATACTCTTTTTGAGTTCGGGTCAGAAAGGGTCAGCGTGAAAGGCACGGAAGGCCCATTGTCATATGAAATAGTCCCATTAGGGCTGATGATGCCGAACTTTCTTGACATGGCTGCCCAGATCTGTCCGGTGGCGTCTTCCGATAAGGAGTACACGTCCCCGTCCATCTGATATGTCATCTCAGGGGTCAAATGACCACCAACCGCTCTGCATTGCGTTATCTTTTCCTTCTGGGTGACCCAAATGCGTCCTCTGGAATCCATGAATACGTTAAGCACATCTTCAAGACCGTCTCCTTCGGAAATGGTGTCACCGGTAAGCGGATTGACGCACATTATCTTGCTTCCGTTCCTGAACCACAGCAGTCCGTCATTGTCGAAACCAAGCCTTGCTATCGAGAGTCTCTCCGTTCCAGATGCGGGAAGAAGACTTTCGTATGTCCTTTGGGCGGCGAAGAATGAGAAGTTGTCCCGTCTGTCGGAAAGCCATATGTTCCCGTCCTTGTCCACAAAACAGATGTAATCGGATTTCTGGAGCCTCTCGGAAGGGATTATCGAAGTGATTGTGCCTCCGATGATGTTGTATCGCTTGATACCTGATCCGGCTATACCTACAAGCAGACTGTTGGTCTTAGGGTCAGAGACGAGGAACAGGATATCTCCTTCTTCTTGGATTCTGTCGATTCCGCGTGGAGTGGGTATTCTGGTACGGGAGCGCCCGTCGAAGCAGAAAACACCATTTTCTTTTGTGGAAACCCATATCGTGGAAGGGGATGACTCGCAAATTGAAGTGACTTCGACTTCTTTCCCTATATAATGTTTCCCGATCAGATTGAGGTCTTTATCAAGTATGCAGACAAGAGTGCTGTCGGTTTTCTCCATAGTGAACCATACGTCTCCAGGTTCACTGACAAGAACGTTTTCAAGCCAGCTGACTCCTGGCTCATAATATCGCCCTCCCGTAGACAAGTCTTCCTTTACGAAGCCGATGAAGCCGTCCTTGCCCATGCATAATATCCTTTCGTCGTCAAGTTCTTGGATGTTGGTGACAGGGTTGAAGATGGCTTCGTTTAGATTGAAAAATTGACCGTTCCTCATTACTGACAGGCCGCTTTCAGTGCCTATCCACAGGCTTCCTGAAGAGTCCATACACAATGAGCGGATATTGCTGTTGGCAAGTTCCTGTTCACCCCTGCCGGAGGTAAAGATACCGTATGATGTTCCGTTATATCTGTTCAGCCCGTTTGCGGTACCCATCCAGATGTATCCCTTGTCGTCTTGGGCGAATGCCCTGATGTCATTGTCGGAGATGTGATATGAAAACTGCGCCACTTGCCCGGAAGAGGAAATCCCGGCAGTAAGTATCAGTATAAATGCGGTGAAGGCTTTATACGAAAACTGTATGGTTTTATTGGTCATTATCAATGGCTGAGCCGGCTTTGTCATATGGTTGGTTCAATAGGGTTGGCAAAGTGGTTTCAATTGCTTTCGCTAAGTTATGAAGTTATTCGGATTTTACAAAGGCTCAGGAAGACTAATTGAGGCGTTTAAACGATGAAATAGTTATCTAATGTATTGATATTTAAATTAGTACATTGATTTTTCTGTATTCTGGGGACTATTCAAAAACTTCAGATTTGAAGATTTTGCAATGTTTTTAGAAGAATCCGCAAGGTCATTGTTGTTTATCATGACGACTTTTGCAACATCGGAAATGAACACATCCGACCCTCAGTTCAGAACGAATAACAACTATTCATATCAACTGAAGTATAACACTAAAAGACAAAGCATGAAAAGAAAAGTTTTCCTGTTTGTGGCGATGCTCTTTGCTTCTGTCGCACTCTTTGCGCAGAACGTGAGCATCTCGGGTACTGTGGTTGACGAGAACGGCGAACCTGTAATCGGCGCCGGTGTTCTTGTTAAAGGTACCACCATCGGTGTGATGACGGATGCGGACGGTGCATTCCAGCTGTCAGTTCCCGCCAACGCTACCATTGAGGTTTCTTCTGTAGGTTTCGTTACCCAGGAATTCCCTCTGGGCAACAACCGTCGTTTCGACATCGTTCTCGCCGAGGACCGTGAAATGCTGGAAGGAACAGTCGTTGTCGGTTACGGTACCGTCAAGCGTACCAACTTCACCGGTTCTGTCGCTACCTACAATGTAGGTGAGAGTGCCGTTTCTGCAGTCCCGAGGACCAACCCCCTCGAAATGCTCCGCGGCCTTGCTACAGGTTTGTCACTGAGCCAATCCGGAGTTGCAGGAGCTAATCCTACGATCAACATCCGTGGTCAGAGGTCACTCAATGCTGCCGCATCGAACTCTCCTCTTATCGTTCTTGACGGAGTCATCTATCAGGGCCGTCTTAATGATATCGACCCCAATACCATCGAGAACATGAGTGTCATGAAGGATGCTACCTCTCTTGCATCCTACGGCTCTCAGGCAGCGAACGGAGTTATCATGATCACTTCAAAGAAGGGTCAGATCGGAAAGCCTGTCATCAACTTCCGTGGAACCGTCACACTCGTCGAGCAGAACTATACTCCTAAGCTCCGTGACGGTGAGAACTACATCCAGATGATCAATGACCGTCAGGGACTTCCTAAAGGAACGACATCATGGATGAGTGACCTTGAGCTCGAAAACTACAAGAAGGGCCAGATTACTGACTGGTACGATTATGTGAAGCAGACAGGTGTCCAGCAGGACTACTCGATGAACATTTCAGGTGCGACTGAGGGTATCAACTACATGTTTGGTGCATCCTATGGAAACAACACCAACTTCATCAAGGGTAACGCCTTCATCCGTGAGACCATTACTGCACGTATCAACACCAATATCAACAAATATGTCAGTGCAGGTCTCAACTTCAACTGGGCTGCTACTCAGGATGACGGTGTGCGTCCTTCATATAGCCGTGCGTTCTCTCCCTACGGACAACCTACGATGCCTGACGGCAGCTACCGTAAATACGTGATCGGACCTATCCAGGAGACCGCTACCAACCCTCTTTGGAACGTCTACAACGGTATTGATGCAGAGAACCATGGAAACTCCTCAACTATCGGTGGAAACATTGAAGTCAAGTTCCCTTGGGTTCAGGGCCTCAGCTACAGGATTACCGGCAACTACACTCTGAGAAATACTCTCCAGCGTCAGTTCACCCATGAGAAGAACCTCATCCAGCCTACTGATATGGAATACACCACAGAGGTGTTCGACAAGTACCTCTCACAGGCTAGCGGTTATCAGCACTATTCAAAGAACCTCTCTTGGGTCCTTGATAACATCCTTACCTATACCCGTGACATTGCTGACCATTATATCAACGCCACTTTGGTATACACCCGTGACTATAATAAGGGTGAAGGATTCCGTACCTATGGCTCTGATTTCAGCGCTATCGGCAACACAACCCTCGGATATTACGGCCTCAACAATGCAGGTACGCAGCAGTCTCAGAACCTCACCTACTCTCTCCACACGGACGTAGGTTACCTTGCAAGGGTCAACTACTCTTATAAGAACAAGTATCACTTCAACGCTTCAATACGTCGTGACGGTTCTTCAGTGTTCGGTTCCGGTCACAAGTGGGGTAACTTCCCTGCAGTAGGTGTGGCTTACACCATCTCTGATGAGCCTTGGTTCAAAGTTAAGGCTATCGATTATCTGAAGCTCAAACTCTCTTGGGGTAAGAACGGTAACCAGACCCTCTCTCCTTACCAGACTCTTTCTAACATGTCAATGGGCCAGGGTGGCGGTATCGTCGCTTACTTCGACGGAATTGAACATTTCGGTGAGTCAATGACCCGTCTTGCAAACCCTGATCTTGGATGGGAGACAACAACATCATGGAACGGCGGTTTCGAGACAGATCTTTTCAACCGTAAACTGCATTGGGAAGTCGACGCATATAAGTCAAAGACTACTGATCAGATTTTCAACCGTACCATTCCTGTCATGACTTCCGGTCTTACCACTCAGCAGGCAACCATGGGTAGGGTAGACAACTGGGGAATCGAGTCCACTCTCCGTTATAATATCCTTCAGGGCAAGGATGTCCGTTGGGATGCTACGTTGAACTTCACCATGAACCGCAACAAGCTCGTTGAACTCTACGGTGGTGATGAGGAAGACGATATAGTCAATCTCCGCTTCTTCGGCAAGCCACTCAATGTCATTTACGGATATCATAATATCGGTATAGTCCAGACTACGGATACTGAGTATATGGCAGCCAACGGTGCGGTACCTGGAGACATGATGAACGAAGACCTTGATGGAGACGGCAAGATCACACCTGAAGACCGCAAGATCCTCGGTTATGGTCAGGAAGCTTTCAGAATGAGCCTCAATTCCAATTTCTCTTGGAAGAATTGGAGCTTGTATGTCATGTTCAACGGTGTCTTCTCCGCAGGTAAGTTCGGAAAAGCCCAGAACAATCCCGCTCTCCTTGCCTACAGTGAAGGAATGATGTACCTCAACTCAGTTGATCACCCTTACTGGACCGCTGAGAATCCCAGCACCAAGTACCCTAAGGCATTCAACGTCGGTGGTAACCCCACTTACATCGCCAACTACGGCTTCGTACGTCTGCAGGATGTCAACATCTCCTATACGATTCCTCGTAACATAGTTTCCAAGATCGGCCTCTCTTCCGCATCAGTCTATGTTTCCGGAAACAACCTCTTCTTCATCGCTCCCGGTTGGAAGTACTCTGATCCTGAGGTCCGTAACCCTTACAGCCAGCAGCTTAGAAGGACCTATACTTTCGGTCTCAACGTTAGATTCTAAAAACAGGTTTCGAATATGAAAAAGTCATTATATCTTGTGATGGGTCTTGTCGCTGTTGTCCCTGCCATCAACTCCTGTGTGAGTGACAAGGAATTCCTGACAGAGGAGCCCAAGACCGTCTATACGATCGAGAACGCTTTCGAGAAAGCTGCTCAGATTGATGCCGCTCTCGTAAGGTGCTATACCAAGTTCGATCTTATGAACTCCATCAACAATGGTTTCGCCGGCGGTGGAGACGGTGCATCGAACTTCCTCAAGGGAGACGGATCCGACCTTCTTGGAGGTACTCGTGGAACAGGAGCTGCAGGAGCATTCAGCAACTTCTGGTCACTTCAGACAACAAACGGTAGCTTCAACTCAGCTTGGACCTCTTTGTATCAATTGGCCGCCTATTCAAACCTTGTTTTCGAAGGGCTCAATGTGATTGAAGGTCTTTCTGCAGAAGAAGAGGGATACCTTTCAGGTCAGGCGAACTTCTTCAAGGGATGGGCATACCTTCGTCTTGCAGAGCTTTTCGGTGGCGTCCCTATCCAGGAGAACCTCGGAACAGAACTGAAGTTCGACTACGAGCGTTCTACCCGTGAGGAGACTTATAATTATGCGATCAAGTGCTTTGAAGCTGCTCTCCCTGGCCTTCCTGAGTATCCTAAGGAGTCCGGCCGAGTGGCGAAGGGCGTTGTAAACCATTTCCTTGCAGAGGCTTATCTTGCCCGTGGAATTGAGACTGGAAACAATGCTGATTTCACCAAGTCTATAAGCTATGCCGATGCTGTAATTTCCAAGTATCCTCTAATGACCAAGCGCTTCGGTTCCCGTAGTGAGAACGGTACACAGCCCGCAGGCATTCCTGACAACGGCGTTCCCCGTTATCAGCCTGAAGGAAACACTTTCTGGGATCTTTTCCAGATCGGTAATGTAGCGTACGGCGCTAACGGCAACACCGAATCCCTGATGGTTTATGTACAGCCCTCTTATGAGAAGCGTGCACAGTTCGGTGGCTCGATGAACTCTTTCGGAGTCACTTGCGGACCTGCATACCGCGATGCCTCATGGTCTCCTGAATATGCTGCAGGCGAGCCCAACGGAGGTCCTTGGAAGGGCAGAATGGATGGTGACAGATTCCCTGGAAAGCAGCTCGGTGTTCACCTTACAGGATCTTGGGGAATGATTGCCACAATGGACTATGCTGATGAGTATGTCTGGAGGGGAGAATTCGCTGATGATGACCGTAACTCTGAGATTGTTCTCTGGACACCTGTAGTCATGGATATGGACAGCCCCCGTTATCTCCAAAAAACCACCAAGGAGATGCTCGCTGACAAGGGATATCATGCTCGTGTATCCTGCAAGTATACTACTCAGGACCTTTGGGGATGGAACCTTTCACACTGCTCCTCAATGGGCGCCCCTTACGTGAATCAGTTCGGTCGTGACTGGTACATCGCCCGTTCCGCTGAGACTTATCTCCTTCGCGCTGAGGCAAAACTCCGTAGCGGTAACGCTTCCGGTGCTGCTGAAGACATCAATGCAGTCCGTTCACGTTCCCAAGCCAAGAAACTCTACTCCGCTGGCGAAGTTGACCTTGAGGTCATCCTCGACGAGCGTGCACGTGAGCTTGCATGGGAGGAAATGCGTTGGCCTACCCTCATGCGCTTCGGTAAGGGTGGACAGAGCAGCAAAGGCGAAAACGCAGTCGTGAAGAAACATCTTGAAACTCACACTTTCAGCGCTGAGATTATGCCCGAGACTTTCGCCAACAGGACTCTCCCTGAGTGGACCTTGTTCCCTGTCCCTTACAACGTTATCCTGTTGAACACAGAAGTTCCGATGGAGCAGAACTTCGGATGGGTTGTTCCTGAAGAATAAGCTCAATCGATTTGAAACTTTTTGGTTTGCCCTGTCCCTTCACCGGGATGGGGCTTTATTCTCTTCAGCCCTTGCAGATGATAACGATAAAGGCGAAATTTGTACAAAAGATCGTTCAATGGAAGTCGGCGCTTTTCAGGCAGACATAGCCCTTGATGCATTGCTTTGGGCATTCGGCATCGCCGGGAAAGGTTCTGAGGGAGACTCTTCCTGGAGGGAGTGGGTGCTTGATGAAGTGGAGTATTCTTCCTCTGAGTGGGGTTCTGCCAAAGAGCTTCTTTCACTTGTCGGAAAGGCTACGTCAGTTCTTGAAAAGTTGGGGAAGGACTCTCTTCCGGATTCGGGTGGCTCTGTCAAAAATGTGTATATCACTAGTGATTACAGATTGTTTCTGGATCCTGGACTCAAGATTGAAATGCGTCTGTCCCCTTCACTGAAGGCGGTGTTCATTCTTTTCCTCAAACACCCGGAGGGGATATTCTTCAAGGATCTTGGAAGATACAGGGAAGAGCTTGTGAGATATTTCCGGGAAGCTTCATCAGTGAGGGACCTTGATCGTGAGAACGAGATTCTGGACAGGATATTGGATCCGTCCACTAAGAGACTGAGCATCATTTCTTCAAAACTTGCTCAGGAACTATCCCGATACCTTGATGATTCCCGTCTTGGAGAGTTCCTTATCCGGAAGTCTTCCGGAAAGGTCAAGACTGTTCCGCTGAACAGGAGCCATATTATCTGGGATGCGGACATCAAGACTGAATAGGAAATCAGCCCCGAAGAAAAAGAAGAGAGCGGCCCTGCCCCTTTGGCCGGAACCGCTCGTCTTCTATGATCTGTAGTGTTTTATTTCTTGGATTCGTCCAGGTACTCATCTGAGTATTGGCGGAAACGCCTCATCTTTTCTTCCTTGGAGATGCAGGGTTCCTCTCTTTTCATGCGGTCCAGTTTTGCCCAATACCTCTCCTTCGCCATCCTCTCTTTGCCGAACATATCCATCGTTCCTTCTACACTTTTCTGGAATCTGATCGTGTTCGTTATAGAGATGCTGGAAGCGACGCTTTCGACGTCATGGTCGGTACCCATGTATGCGAAAGACCATCCTTTCTCTCTGAGATTGTCGATCATCCCCTTGATAGCCCTTCCGGAGTATTCCCTTGAGGCGTTCTCATATCCGTCAGTTATGATCGTCACAATGACGGAGTCGTCTTCTCCCTGGGACGCTATCTGCCTTTCAAGACGGACAAGTGTTGTCCCCACTGCATCGTAAAGGGGAGTGGCCGCCCCCGGGATGTAAGTTTCATGGGTGAGAAGAGGAGTTGACATAGGGTCTGAGTCCCAGGCCAGGGTGTCGATGCTTGTACTGTCGAACAGAATCACCGAGATCATCTGGTCCATGTTATGAGAGTATTTTTCTTTGGCGATCCTTGCTGCAGAGATTACCTCATTGCAGCCGCTAATCGCTGCTTCACGGATAGAATGCATTGATCCGCTGCGGTCAAGAATGATGACGTTGTGTACTTTGGTTTTTGAAGGAGTCTGTGTGTTTTCCATTTTCGTGGTGTTTTTGTGTTTGACTTGCTATGTAATTCTGACACAAAGATAGTATGTAAAATTTACATAACAAAATATTTTATGTAGTTTTTACATAATATACTCGAAAATCATCGTTTTTTGACCTATATTTGCGGTTGGAAGGCAAAAAAGCCTCATATCTCCTATGGAAATAACGAGAGAATACGCGAAAGGGGACAAGTTCCCTTACCATTACAAGTATGAACACATGGCCGTCACCGCCGATTGCGTGATTTTTTCCTATGACGGGACTGACCTCCAGTTGCTTCTTATAAGAAGGGGAGTGGAACCTTATAAGGGCATGTGGGCATTACCGGGAGGCTTCCTTAAGATGAATGAAACCGCTAAGGAAGGCGCTTTCAGAGAACTGCATGAAGAGACCGGCTTCGTGGCATCATATCTTGAGGAGTTCGGAACTTTCTCCGGAGTTCACAGAGATCCCAGGGAGAGGACCATAACCATCGCTTTCGTGGCTCTTGTAATGAAACAGGAAGTGAGGGGCGGAGATGACGCTCAGGAAGCCCGGTGGTTCCCTGTCAGTGATCTGCCTGCCTTGGCGTTCGATCACCTTGACATTTACAAAGCGGCCAGGGAATATCTGCGGAGAGCGATATGCTTCGAGCCTATAGGATTCGAGCTGATGGGGGAGGAGTTCACCATTCCCAGCCTTCAGCATCTTTATGAGACCATTCTTGAACGCAAGTTCGACAGGGGGAACTTCCAAAAGAAGCTTCTTTCGTTGGGGCTTCTCGAGAGCACTGAAAAACCTTCTGACCGGGATGAAAGCGGGGATTTGTACTCCAAAGACGAAATCAAAATCAATCCACCTTTTTCTGCACCGTCCTTCAACGCTTATATTTCAGCAAGAGAGGATTCATTCAGCCCGAGGGGAAAAGGCCTTGCCAGAAAGCCCATTGAAGCTCTTTTCGAAGAAAAGGAAGAGTCCGCACCCAAGCCCAAAGGGTGGTCCCGCAAGGTCATCAAGTACAGGTTCAACCGTGCAGTATATGACCGGCTGAAGAAAAAGGGGAACAAAATCGAATTCTGAGTCTGCCCTTATTCTTCACAAATCTTCTTCCGCCTGTAGGATTTTTACTATAATCTGCGTTAATTTGTTCCGCCTTCCGGAGAGCAGTGTCTCCGGAGGGCGGCAATACCTTTTATTATTATAGTCGATGAAAAGATTAGATTGTTTTGTACCTATGCAGAGCGTCTCTCAGGTAGAGAGGACGGTTTCAGCCCTGAAGGGCGAAGATATAGTCGGAAAGATCTGCCTCCTTCGTGAGGAAGGGGCATCGGAGGGGGATATCCCCGGAACGATATCAATCCCCACCACTTCGGTACGCAGCACTGACGCAGTCAGGAAAATCGCCGCGAACGCGACTTCAGAATATACTCTCATCTATCTAAAATATACAGCACTGAGCTTCGGACAGTACTCCTTGGAAAGGATGCTTTCGATAGCCGATGACACCGGTGCCGCAATGGTATATGCCGACCACTTCAATGTAGCGGACGGAAAGAGGACCGAGGCTCCGGTCATAGACTACCAGGTGGGCGCACTCAGGGATGATTTCGACTTCGGGTCAGTCCTTATCTACAGGAATTCCGCCTTGAAGGAGGCGGTAGCCGGCATGGATGAGGATTATAAGGCTGCAGGACAGTATGACCTTAGGCTCCGCGCGTCCAGAATAGGTGCTATCGAGCATATCAGTGAGTACCTCTATTATGATGTTGAGACCGACACCAGGAAATCCGGCGAAAAGCTTTTCGATTATGTGGATCCCCGCAACAGGGCTTCTCAGATCGAAATGGAAAAGGCCTGCACCTCTCACCTCAAGGCGATAGGCGGTTATCTTGAACCGGTGTTCAAGGACGTGAAGTTCAGCGAGGAAAAGTTCGAATATGAAGCGTCTGTGGTGATTCCCTGCAAGAACAGGGTCAGGACCATAGCGTCCGCTATAAAGTCGGCTCTTGACCAGAAGACCACTTTCAAATACAATGTAATCGTTGTTGACGACAATTCAGATGACGGCACTGTCGATGTTATAAAGAGCTTCGCGGATGATCCCCGTCTTGTCTATATCGCCCAGGACAAGACTTGGCACGGTATCGGCGGGAACTGGAATTCTGCCCTTCATCATCCCAAGTGCGGAAAATTCGCACTTCAGCTGGACTCTGACGACCTCTATAGTGATGATGGAGTGGTCCAGCGCTTCGTTGACGCTTTCTACAGCCAGAACTGCGCTATGGTAGTGGGAACATACCAGTTGACGGACTTCGACATCAATCCTATCCCTCCGGGAGTGATCGACCATAAGGAGTGGACTCCTGACAACGGAAGGAACAATGCCCTAAGGATAAACGGTCTCGGAGCGCCTAGGGGATTTTACACTCCTCTTCTGAAGACCCTCAACTTCCCTCCCACCAAGTATGGTGAAGACTACGCAGTAGGCCTTCGCGTCAGCAGGGAGTATCAGATCGGCAGATTGTATGACGTAATGTACAACTGCCGCCGCTGGGACAGCAATTCGGACGGATCCCTCGATGTCCAGAAAGTGAATGCCAATAATTACTACAAGGACAAAATCCGCTCTTGGGAATTGAAAGCGAGAATAGCTCTCAATAAGAAATAACGTAATTTTTCGTAAAGCAGTTTTAACGGGTAGGGGACATGAAAGACCTGCCCGTTATATTTATGCGCATTTTGAGCATCAATAAGTCCCAAAAATCGGCATAGAGGCTTCGTATATATTAATAGGTATGGATGAAAATGAGATTTTTTTTGAAAATTTCCCGAGAAAAGTTTGCAGATTTAAAAAAAGTCCGTACCTTTGCAATCCGCGCTTGAAAAAACGGGGTTTTTGAAACCCTTGAGCGCACCAAGAGAGATCATTGAAAAGACTGAGGAAAGTACAAGTAGCAAGTACCGAAATTCAAATAGATCGAGAGCGTCAATTCCGGTCCACCGAGATGGTGGTCCGAACATGCCGGGGGACTCAAGCTAGAAGAATAGAAATATAGCAAGAAGAGTTTGATCCTGGCTCAGGATGAACGCTAGCGGCAGGCTTAACACATGCAAGTCGCGGGGCAGCGCGCTGTAGCAATACG
>JAEEGL016372052.1_pt1 | contig 14210 bp, 12 predicted proteins | sample 9134231 | NCBI WGS metagenome assembly JAEEGL01 (sample SAMN16246548, study PRJNA631951) | gut metagenome | biome: gut microbiome; feature: rumen; material: fiber-attached | host: Bos | place: Iran: Karaj | collected 2018-10 | reverse complement strand
GATCAACGACGAGGAGTTGGTGATCATCGGTCGCATGTTCGGTTATCCCGGCCTTGACATGGAGAACAAGTGCTGGCTCATCCTGGGCAAGTACAACCTCGACATGCTGGTGCTCACCTGTGGCACCAACGGTTCCTATGTGTTCATGCCCGGCGAGATGTCCTTCCAGGCGACCCCCAAGGTCGAGGTGGCCGATACCGTCGGCGCCGGTGACTCGTTCACGGGCTCCTTCTGCGCCGCCATCCTGGCAGGCAAGCCCATTCACGAGGCCCACAAACTCGCAGTAGAGGTCAGCGCCTATGTCTGCACCCAGAACGGTGCCATGCCCACCCTGACCCCCGAGCTGCTCGCCGCAGCCAAGTAAAAAGCATTTACCTGCTCAATCAATCAATGGACCCGACTGGATTCAACGCCCAGCCGGGCCCGTTGTTTAGTATCGAGACCGACCCATTGATAAGATCAACCGCCCTGCGGGCGCAGCTGTTCGTTTCGTCCGTTTCGTCCGTTTTGTCTGCGCGTGCACGTGGTGAAATAAAAACCTTAGCGTGAGGCAAGCGCACCGACCCTGTAGACTGTGTCATAATTGCGACACGGTTATATTAGCGAGTCGCAATGATGACACACCCTCATTGCCGAAGAAATGATAAATCCTTAGCGCCTTGGCGGCTTGGCGTGGGGCGCAGGCGGGTGGATGCCCTCAGAAGAATCAGATTAATCAGTTGTTTTATAAAATTCCTTAGCGGCTTGGCGGCTTAGCGTGGGGCCTCTACTGCAGCCAATTGATGCTCACTCAATTGGCCCTCTTCGAGGCCCGATCCATTTCTTGCTCGCTTTCCCCAGGCCACACGAGGTCTTTCGACCTGTGCGCACTGGGGTTAATGATAGTCAAGGCCGCTGGCCTTGTGCAGGCCTTCAGCCTGCTAAACTTTTTCCGGACAGTAATGGATTGGAATGCTGGGCTTGGCGCCGGTAATCATAGTATCTGCTTGAAAAATGGTAAAAAGGAGCACATGAGGCTTGATGTTGTCAGTTTTAATTTGTACTTTTGCCATGTCGTCGTGGTTTTGACCGATTTTTTATTTTGTAGCACTAGAATTTAGGTGAAATCCATGATTTGACATAATGGCAACTTCTTGTTGACCAGTATATTGTGATGTAAAACCAAAAATGTGCTACGGAATGAAGTATTATGAAACAGAACAATCATCAATTCATGCGGGCAATGTTGTTCATTGCTATCTTGTTCACGACATTCTTGGGCGCTGCAGCGTCAGCGCCAGGTTTATTGACTGATGCCGGGCAGCCCGTGTCGACCAAGCCCTCGATCAATCCCATCGAGGGTGTAGGGAAGTATACTGTCAGGGTAAACGGTATCTCTGGCAGTATGTTTTATTACCGCGTCAATTCAGGCGAGTGGGCCCGTTACAAGAAGCCCATTGTTCTTGATGAATATGGCAGTTACACGATTGAAGCCTATGCAGTGTACTATGATCACGCTCCCAGCGACATCGTTTCCAAGACGCTCGTGGTTGACGAGAACACGGGTTCAACCCTGGTGGACCCCGATGCCGATAACCCGTCGATTATCTTCCATGACGGGTTTAAATACAGGATCAACGGGTCGACGCTGTCATTGACGGGTCAGAACGACGCCATGTGTTCGGGCGACCTGGTCATTCCTCCAAGCATCACCCACAACGGCGTGACCTATCCTGTCACCGAAGTGGAAGCATGGTCATGTTACAGTACCCACAACATCACCTCGGTCCAGATTCCCAGCACGGTGACCGAGATTGGCCTCTATGCCTTTAACGATTGCCCCAAACTGAGGTCGATCACTGTTGATCCCGACAATCCCAACTATTGCGATCGCGATGGGGTGCTGTACGATAAAAACGAGATTTATCTGTACTGCTATCCGAATGCCCGCGCGACCGAGTACACGATACCCGATGGCGTCACCTTGATCTACTTTAGCGCCTTCCAGGAAGACTTCGACCTCGAGCATGTCTATATTCCCAACACTGTGACCAGCATCCGCACGAGTGCATTCAGCGGCTGTGAGTCACTCAAGTCGATCGTGCTGCCCAACAGTTTGAGGGTGTTTGGCGCGGGAGCCTTCTCTTCCTGTCAAGAATTGAAATCGGTGGTTCTGCCGACCAATAACTATATCAAAAAGCTTCCCGAAGAATGTTTTGCGGGTTGCTCATCACTGGAAAGCATCGAGATTCCTGCCAACATGAAGACCGTTGGCGACTGGGCGTTTGATGATTGCTCCTCGCTGCGTTCGGTTACCATGAGCGAGGGGGTGACGACGATCATGCAATATGCTTTCAGGGAATGCCGTTCCCTGCCCGAAATCACCATTCCCAGCACCGTGACAACTATCGGTGAGTCGCCGTTCTACCGCTGCACGAGTTTGGTCGATATTCATGTTAATCCAGCCAACACTAAATATTGTGATGTTGATGGTGTCCTCTACGATAAGAGCCTGACCACGCTGGTGTCCTATCCGTTGGCTAACCCCAGGCAGAGTTATGACATCTTGCCCACGACCCAGGTCATCTGCGCCCATGCGTTTGATTCAAGTCAATTACTAGAGCATGTGAACATCCCGTCTGGAGTGACAACGCTCGAGGCGTATGCGTTCATGTATAGCGCTAAGATAAAAAGCGTCTTTGTCCCCAACACGGTGACAACGATGAAGGAAGGTGTCTTCTCACATTGCAAGAACTTGACCAGTGCTACTTTTGAGGCAGGACTGAAGGTGCTGGGCGACAACACTTTTTGGGTGTGTGACAGCCTGCGTGAAGTATCTCTCGGAGAGGGTCTCACGACTATAGAGGAAGGCGCTTTTCGCAATTGCCGCGCCTTGCCCAAACTCACATTGCCCAATAGCGTTACCTCGATCGGACCACGAGCATTCTATGACTGCCAGAGCCTTGCTTCTATCAATATCCCCGCGGGCGTGACCGTGATACCCGACAACATGCTGGAATCGTGCAACAGTCTGACCGAAATCACCATTCCCGCTGGGGTTACATCTATCGGCTCCCGTGCATTATCCGGCACTTCGTTGAGGATGGTGAATTGCCTTGCCGAGACGCCCCCGACCGCTGACAGCAATAGCTTCTACTCCAACACCTGCTCAAAGGGCACCTTGTGTGTTCCTCCCGCATCACTCGAAGCCTACAAGTCGGCGCCCGTATGGAGCAACTTTGTCAACACCAAGGGCATCATGGCGGGTGACGCTAATGGCGATGGAGCGCTGACCATCAATGACGTTACATCGGTGATCGACTATCTGTTGAACGGGAACTCAGGCCAGTACTTCTCGGTCAATGCCGATGTCAACGGTGACGGCAAGCTCAGTATCCTCGATGCCGCTATGCTCATTGAGTGGCTATTGGAGATGAACTGAAGACGCACGGGCCCCACGCCAGGAATTAATAACAACAGATTAATCTGATTTTTCTGAGGGCATCCGCACGCCTTGCCCCCACGCTAAGGCGCTAAGACGCTAAGGATTAGTCATTTCTTCGGCAATGTAGAGACGCAAAATTTTGCGTCTCTACGGGGTCGGTGCGCTTGTCTCACGCTAAGGTTTTTATTTCGCCACGTGCACGCGCGGACAAAACGGACGAAACGGACGATATAACAAACTACGAATTTCACGAATTAAACTAATTAGGCATCCGCGCTCTGTTATAAATCTACGAATTTCACGAACCTTTAGCTCGGCGAAGCCAAATTAAACAAATTTTTAAATTAAAATTTTATAATTAATTTGCTTAATTTCCCGTGCGATAGCACGGTTATTTTTTATGATATTGGAATTGCATAAAAAAATGTGATTTCGCTCTATTTGCACTATTTTTTGTTTAACTTTGCACCCTAAGCTTCTCCAGGATGCTATAAACCCTATAATTATCTAAAGAGTTATGACAGTGATAGTCAACAAATCCAAGATAAGAATCTTCAATGGTGCGAAAGTGGGCGACGCGGTATTGCGTTGGGCGGTGCGCAACAGGTTGGATATCGATAAGGTGCCGACGCTGCAAGTGACCGATCAATGGGGACACCTGCTGGATAATGCTGCCCCCCTGAGTGATAATCAGATCATTAAAATTATAAACTTGTAAACTATGATGAGAAAGTTCTTTTTGCCAATCGTGACCCTGGTATTGGTCTCGCTCTCGGGTGTAGCCCATGGCGAGACGGTGAGGATCTTGTCAAGCAATGATATGCACTCGGCGATTGAGAAGATGCCCCAATATGCCGCTATCGTGGACAGCCTGCGAGCCATTGACCCGTTTGTCTTGATCCTGTCGGCAGGAGACAACCGCACGGGTAATCCTTACAACGACCTCTACGAGCCTGCCACCTATCCCATGATATCGATGATGAACCTCATCGGCTTTGACGCATCGGCGCTGGGCAACCATGAGTATGACTCTGGAGTCAAGGGTCTGGCAAGGGTGATATCGTTGTCCAATTTCCCCTATCTAGCCGCCAACATCACTTGCCAGCCCGAGAGTGGAATCAGGGTGCGTCCTTATCAGGTCTTTGATGTCAAGGGCATCAAGGTGGGCGTGCTCGGCATCACCCAGGTGGGCATAGACGGACACCCCGACACACACCCCGACAACGTGAAAGGGCTGTCTTTTCAACGGCCCGAGGAGGTGATACCGCAATACAAGTGGCTCACCGAGCAATGCGATGTCAATGTGTTGCTGACCCATGTGGGCTTTGAGGTTGATGTGGAACTGGCAAAGCAGTTCCCCTACTATGATCTCATCGTCAGCGGCCACACCCACACCCAGCTCGAGGGTGGGGAGATTCATGATGGCGTCCTGATCACCCAGAACGGCTACCAGTTGCCTCGCGTTACCTTGACCACACTGGAGGTAGAGGGAGGCAAAGTGGTGAGCAAGAGGGCCGAGAACATCTTCCTGAATAACTCCAATCGGCACAGTGATGCTGCCGAGGCGTTGCTCAATCATTTCAAGAACAGCCCTGAACTGGAGCGCGTGGTAGGTCAGATGCTGAGTGAAATCCACGGTTATGACCCCCTGGGCGTGATGATGTGCGACGCCTGGCTGGAGGAGTGTGGTTGTGACATTGCCCTCGAGAACTACGGCGGTGTGCGCTACGACTTCTTCCCCGCAGGCCCCATCACGGTGAAGGACATTCTCAACCTCGACCCGTTCATGAACAGCCCTGTGGTGATGACCCTGAGCGGCAAGGAACTCAGCGACATGATCATCGCCTGCTTCAAGGCCGACCGCAACCGCTTCCCCATCACCAGCGGCTGCACTGCCGTGGTGACCTATACCGACTCCACCAAATCGGCGATCAAGAAATTGGAGCTGTTCGACACCAATGGCAAGAAACTCAACATGAAGAAGAAATACCGTGTGGTGACCAACAACTATGTGGCGTCGATTGCCGACTCGCCTCGTGAGGACCAGGGTGTGCGCAGCGATGTGACCACCAGCGACGTCATCATGCATTGGCTCGAGAAGAAGGGCTCGGTTGACTATCAGGGCCGCTCCAGCTTCACCGAGAAGTGGTAGAGGCACATGAGCCCAACGAGAATAAAGTGCTGAAACCCAGTTGGGGTTGTGTCATAATTCCTTCGTTGCAAATTGAGTCGCGCTTCGCGCGAGAAATTAAACAAATTTTGAAATTGAAATTAATAATCATTTTATAATTAATTTGTTTAATTTCCCGTGCGATAGCACGGTTATATTACCGTGAGTTCGATGAAATTACTAACTGTCATTCAATGCGTTATCAACTCCCCCTCTAAGATTAGAGGGGGCTGGGGGGCGTTGATGCTGCCAAAGGCAGTTTTTATCGCAGCAGTATCGACGCCCCCGCCCTTCGGGCACCCCCTCTTATCCAAGAGGGGGAGTTGATAATCAGCACTTTATTTTTGTCGAACTCATGGTAAACGCATGGGTGTCAGCCACCTGACAATAAAAAAAGGGCTATACCTGCTGCTGCAGGTATAGTCCTTGATGTTTTGTTGAATTGCGTTAATCGATCTTTAACAGGCCTGTGCGGTAGGCTTTACCGATCAGCTCAGCTACATTGCGTGAGTTGGTCTTGCGAAGCAATTGCTTGCGGTGATACTCAACAGTGTTGGAGGAGATGAAAATCTTCTCTCCGATTTCTTTGCTGTTATACCCTGTTGACAGCAATTCGAGTACTTCCTTTTCTCTGGAAGTCAGTTCAATTTTGGGGGCACTCATAATATAACGTTTTTGATAAGTTGCTTATTATAACGTACTTGCAAAAATAGATAGTAAAACTCATCAATCCAAACAAAATAGCTTAAAATTGGACAAAATGATATCAAAACTATTTCTTTCAGTAGAAAAAATTAAAAATTTGCAATCATTTGTCATGCAGAATCCATGTTATTGCTTCATAATTAGGCATTCAGCCACTCTCATTAACCATAGCGAAAACCACTGATAAACCAGTAATTGGGGCCCTATAGATTAATGATCGCCGTATGGTCGTTGATAATAGCCTCGTGGCTGGTGCCGATGTCGTTACGGTCCTCAAGGATGCTGCTCAGCACGAGCCTGGCAATGCCATAGATGCGCAGGCGCAGGGCGGCCTTGGCAAACGGTTTGAGGATGCCGGTGACCGTCTCGTTGACCACGCGGTCGGCTCCTGTGATGAGTTCTTCTATCAGCTGGCGGTTGTCACCGATGGTCCCCTCGTTGCCCTCGGCAAAGGCGATGTAGGCTCTGGTGACAGGATGCTGCAGGTGCTTGAGCAGCAACTGTGCGATGCCTTGGGGGGAGTCGGGGAGTTTCACAAAGCGCATGACGAACGGATGCTTGTCGCGGTAGTTGTCGATGGCTTCACTGATTTCGGGCCAATACCTTGTCAACACGCCATGGGTCATTGTGGGAATGCACTTGGTGAACACTTCACGGGCATTCTCGCCGAAGTCCGGCTCGGTGGGAAGGCTGAAGAGCGTGCGGGTGTGGAGCAACATCTTGCCCGACTTGGTGTTGCAGGTGGCGACACGCCACTGGCAGGGATAGCCCACGGCTGCTGCGGTAGCCACCTCGACCATCTCGCCGCCTGGATGCTTGATCTGACTGACGTCGCTGATGTGGAGGTGACCCGTGAAGATGACATGTACTCCAGCCTCGATCAGGCGCTGGCACAGTTGGCCGGCTTTATCCACCATATAGGGGGCTGCCAGCGTCTCCTCCATGTGGAAGTGGGGCACCAGGTGGTGATGCATCATGGCAATCACGTGCCGCCCTGCTGCGGTGGCCTGGGCTGCCTGTTCGACAAGCCATTGTTGGGTCGACGGCTCGAGCCGCCCGCTGGTTTTGCAGTGGTCCCTGGCATCGCCTCGCGACACAAAGGTGTTGAGCCGGTCCATGCAGGCATCGATGCCCAGGATGGTAAGACCCTCGGTCACGTCACGACAATAGCTCAGCGTGTCGATGTCGTGCCGAGAGCAGTCATCATAACCCATATTGTGGTAGATCTCGGCAAACTCAGCACGCGTGATGGTATCGACAGGTGTCGCCGAGTCTCCGTCAAAGACCTTGGCATCGGGATTGTTGATGTCGTGGTTGCCTGGAACGACAAGGACCTGGATGCCAGCGTCAATGAGGCGTTGCAATTGTTCAGCCACCAGCTTGTGGCTCAAGCGTTCACCGTCCTTGGTGAGGTCGCCGGTCACCAGCACCAGGTCGGGCTTGAGTTCAAGGATGCTGTTGACGAGGGTGTCGAGAATTTCCAGGCTCTCGCGCAGCATCTTGCGGTCCTTGGCCAGGTATTCCTCAAATGCGCTGCCCTCGTTAACCAGCAACTCTGGCGCCATGACATGCAAGTCACTGATAATGGCTATTTTGATGGGTTTCTGAGTCATGGGGTGGTTATGATTATATAAGCGGTTAGTCAAGTTCCATCTTGTCCATATCGGGGAGCCATACACCGTCGTTCCACAGGCGGATGACATTGTTGCCCCCGTGGAGGTCGATGTCGATTTTCAGGCTCTGCGGCTTGGACCAGTCCCTGCTGGCTTCTTGCAACCCGCTGTTGTGCATGGCAGCGGCCTGCTGGCGGATCAGGCCCTCATTGATGTTGAGAGCAAACGTGTCCCATGAGCGCCAGCCCATGGTAGGCGTGTGCTGGGCGAGCACCGGTAGTGTCACCGCCAGCAGCAGTGCGAAGATAGTCAGCTTTATCATTGTAGTGGAGATGGAATGTAATGCTTAGTCGTTGAGGATAAGCATGGCGTCACCATAGGCACCGAAGCGGTACTTCTCCTCGATGGCGACACGATAGGCTTCCATTGTCTGGTCATAGCCTCCGAAGGATGCCTGTGCCATCAGCATGATGGAGTAGGGCATGTGGAAGTTGGTTACCAGGGCGTCACAGGTCGTGCACTCGTAGGGCGGGAACAAGAATTTGTTACTCCAGCCGCCAAAGGGCTTGATGTGACCATTCATACCCACGCAGGTCTCAAAGGCGCGCAGTACCGATGTGCCGATGGCGCACACCTTGTTGCCACCATCGCGCAGGGTATTGACCTTCTCGGCGAGTTCAACACTGACGTCCATTTCCTCGCTGTCCATGCGATGTTTGCTCAGGTCCTCGACCTCGATATCGCGATAACTGCCCAGGCTGATGTGCATCGTGATGAAGTCACAGCCGATATCGCGGATTTCCATGCGGCGCATCAATTCGCGGGAGAAATGCAGACCGGCGGCAGGGGCCACCACAGCACCCTCCTTGCTGGCAAAGATGGTCTGATAGCGCTCGGCATCCTCGGGCTCAGCGTCGCGGTTGATGTAGTAGGGGAGCGGGGTGTTGCCCAAGTTATACAGGTCTTTCTTGAACTGGTCATGGTCACCGTCATAGAGGAATCGCAACGTGCGTCCACGCGAGGTGGTGTTGTCGATGACCTCGGCTACCATCGAGTCGTCCAGGCCGAAGTAGAGCTTGTTGCCGATACGGATCTTGCGGGCAGGCTCCACCAGCACGTCCCACAATTTGTTGTTGGGATTGAGCTCACGCAGCAGGAACACCTCGATGCGGGCACCCGTTTTCTCCTTGTTGCCGAACAGCTTGGCAGGAAATACCTGGGTATCGTTGAACACGAACAGGTCATTGGGGTTGAAATACTCAAGGATTTCCTTGAAGACGCGATGTTCGATCTGGTTACTACGCTTGTGCAGCACCATCAGGCGCGACTCATCGCGCACGGGGCTGGGATGTGAGGCAATCAGATCCTCGGGCATGTGAGTATTAAATTCTGAGAGTTTCATATTAATTTGGTGTTAGTTAGCATTGCCTTATTGACCTCACGCCGGGTCGCCAAGGCGCTAAATGTTATTATTCTATTTTTTCTTCTCTAATCAGTCCAACAGCTAACAGCTAAAGGCTAATGGCTAAAAGCTAATAGCTCACTTAATCTGTGACGTGCGTTTGGGTGGCGCGTCACATTTCCTTTCCTGTTTGCGGGCCTGGCGCTCGGCCTTCTGGCGGGAAGCGCGCTCGCGATTCTCGATGCGCTCACGCTCCAGGCGTTCGGCGGCGGCCTGTTCGGGTGAGACATAGGTCTCATGGTCCAGTTTCTCGACCAGGGCGTCGAGGGTAAGGCACTGGTCGATGGTCACGTCGCCCACACGGGTGCGACGCAGTCCTGTCAAGTGGGCACCGCTATCCAGTGCCAGGCCGATGTCGCGTGCCAGGGCGCGGATGTAGGTACCCTTGCTGCACACCACGCGCAGTTGCAAGGTGGGCTCGGCAGGAAGGCCGCATTGCAGTACCTCGATTTCGTCGATGACCAGCGTCTTGGGGCGGATTTCCACATCCTGGCCCTTGCGGGCGAGCTTATAGGCAGGCTTGCCGTCAATCTTGCAGGCCGAGAACGATGGCGGCACTTGCTCGATGCTGCCCGTGAATTGCTCCTGCAACACGCGGTCGATGAGGGCGCGGTCGATGTGTTGCCACTCAAATGTGGCATCCACCTCGGTCTCCAGGTCATAACTTGGGGTGGTGGCTCCCAACCTCAAGTCGGCGATATATTCCTTGACACCGGCTTGCAATTCGTCAATACGCTTAGTCGCATGACCAGTGCAGAGCAACAGCACGCCTGTCGCCAGTGGGTCGAGGGTGCCGGCATGGCCCACCTTGACCTGGCGCGTTCCCAAACGGGTGCGCAGGACGGCACGTATTTTCTTCACTGCTGCAAAGGAGGTCATCCTCAACGGCTTGTCGATGCAGAATATTTCGCCTTCTATCGGGTTTAGCATTGTTTAGTATCTTGGTCCTTAGTCGACCATCTGTAACGATTGACCACTTAACAGCAAGGCCAGAATGATGACACCGACAACGATGCGATACCAGCCGAAAGCCTTAAAGCCGTACTTGGTCAAAAAATTCACAAACCACTTCATGGCGAGCAGTGCCACGATAAATGCGACTACACAACCCACAATCAAGACAATAATATTGTGGGTGGTCGCCCAATCGGCATTCTCCTTGAACAAGTCCACCAGATCCAGCAATGTGGCGCCAGCCATGGTGGGCACAGCCAGGAAGAAGGAGAATTCTGCTGCTTTGCGACGGGTAAGTTTCTGTGACATACCGCCCACAATGGTGGCCATGCTACGGCTCACTCCAGGAATAACAGAGATGCACTGGAACAGACCAATCTTGAATGCCTTGGGTTCATCTAGCTTGACGGCTTCACTTCCCTTATTGAAAATACGGTCGCAGAAGAGCATGAACACACCTCCCGCTACCAGCATGATAGCGACCACCAGGACACTGTCGAGCAGCCAGTCAAGTACACCCGACTTCTTGGCGGCAAGACCGATGACGACAGCTGGCAGCACACCCACCAGCAACAGCCAGTAGAAGTACCACTTGTGTTTGAAACGCTGCCACGACGAGGCGCCTTGGGGTGCAGGCGTGTGGTCCAGACGGAAAAACTGTTTCCAATAGAGTACCACTACCGACAGGATGGCTCCAAACTGGATGATAAAGGTGAAGGCGTGTACAAAGCTGTCACCTTGAGGAACACCCAGCAGGTTCTGGGCGATGATCATGTGGCCGGTTGACGACACGGGAAGAAACTCAGTGAGGCCTTCCACAATGGCAATGATAATTGCTTGTAGCAGATCCATACTGATGAGTGCTTATTCTGTTACGTTCGTGTCGTCTTCGGTGTGCTTATTGTCTTTCTTGCGGTAAATGATGGCAAATGCCATGAGAACGAAGCCCAAGAAGGCGATGATCGGTCCCGTGGTGACACGGCTGCTCTCGAACAGGTTCTTGTTGAACGTCTCACCCACGTTGGCGTCACCCGTCATCAGCCAGAAGCCGATGATGATCAGTAACAGGCAGATGCCCATGAGGATAAAGTTGATTTTTGTCAGCGGATAGCTTACTTTGCCCTTCTCGACGGGCTTGTTCTCGACTTGAGTTTTCTTTACTTCTTTAGCCATATCAATCTTTAAGTCTTTAATCATGTATTAGCAGCGAATAGCTTTACACTAATCGCTAATAAGCCAATTTGATGCAAAATTACTACATCAAGAGGCCTTTGTCAATAGTTTTAACCCATTTTAATGATTTCGGTATCGCTGCCTGTGTTTATTGCTCAAAGGCTTCGGTGACGAGTTTGAGATTGTCGATGATGTCGATGTGCTGGGGGCATTGGGCCTCGCACTGACCGCACTCGAGGCACTCGCTGGCCTTGCCGTGGCTCTTGGCGACCAGGTCGTAGTAGAGCTTGCTGTTATTTTTCAACTCCGGGAACTGCTGCATCACATTGTACAGGCTGAAGTACTCGGGGATGGCAATCTGCTGGGGGCAACCTTCGGTGCAATAGTGGCAGGCGGTGCAGGGGATGGCAATAGCATCGCCGATGACCTTGGTCGCGCGGGCGATGATCGCTTGCTCATCATCGTTGAGGGGCTGAAAGTCCTGCATATAGCTGGTGTTGTCATCCATTTGTTCCATGTTGCTCATACCGCTGAGCACCATATACACATTGGGTAGTGAGGCACAGTAGCGGATGGCCCACGAGGCAGGGCTGGCGTCGGGATTGTAGTCCTTGAACAATTGCTCGATGGCCTCGGGAACATGTGCTAGCGTTCCGCCCTTGACGGGCTCCATCACGATGACGGGCTTGCCGTGCTGAGTACACAGGTCGTAGCAGGTCCGCGACTCGATGGCTGGACTGTCCCAGTCGAGGTAGTTGATCTGCAACTGCACAAATTCCATCTCAGGGTGTTTATCCAGAATCTCGGCCAGCAACGATGAACCATCATGGAATGAGAATCCGATGTGGCGGATCTTGCCCTCGGCCTTCTTGCGGGCAATGAAGCCCCAGCCATCCATGTTGTCCAAGACCTCGACACGTTCACGGTTGAGGGCGTGCAGCCAGTAGTAGTCAAAGTAGTCCACCCCGCATTTCTCCAGTTGCTCGTTGAAGATGCGCTCCAGGTCGCCCTCCTCCTTGATGGCCCACACGGGAAGTTTGCTGGTTACGGTAAAGGCCTCGCGTGGGTAGCGCTTGACCACCACCTCCCGCAGGGCTTCCTCGCTCTTGCCGCCATGATAGGGATAGGCGGTGTCAAAGTAGGTGAAACCTCGCTCGATGAACCTGTCGGCCATCTCTTTGAACTTCTCAATATCAATACTCGTCTGGTCGTCAGGGTTGATCAGCGGCAGACGCATCAGTCCGAATCCAAGCTTTCTCATTATTCTCAGTTTTTAGTCGTTAGTCGTTTGTTATGAGTTGGAAAAATTCAAGTCGGTGAACAGTTTTACTCCGTGCAAGAAGTGGGCGGTGATGATGTTGACACGCTCCTCGGGCAACTGCTTCAGGAGGTTGACCGTGGGCTGTGAGGTATAGTTTTTCCTCATCTTGCGGAAGTCACGATGGGCACGTATGATGGCCCACGCGTCGCCGAAGTGGAACTTGGCTATTGCCATGCCGAAGGCCAATGTGTCCATCAGACGACGGGTGAACAGCAGGCGCTTGCCTTCGTCATGAGGCAGGTTCTTGTGCAACAGCAGCAGGTTGTTGCGGAAGTTCAGATAGGTCTTGCGGGGGTTGCCATACGCCAGGCTGCCACCTCCCAAGTGATAGACATGGCTCGTCGGCACCATGACCAGGTCACTGCCTGCCAGACGGATGCGCCAGCACAGGTCGATTTCCTCCATGTGTGCAAAGAAGTCCTTGTCCATGCCCTCAATTTTCTTGTACAGGTCGGTACGCACCATCAAGCATGCACCGCTGGCCCAGAACACGCTCTTGGGACCGTCGTCATACTGGCCGTGGTCGTCCTCGACGTAGTCAAAGATGCGCCCCCTGCAGTAAGGGTAACCGTGGCAGTCGATGTAACCGCCTGCTGCTCCGGCATATTCAAAGGATTGCTTGCCGTCCTCACGGTCCTTCAGCATCTTGGGCATCACGGCACCCACCCCGGGATTGGACTCCATGTAGTCAAATAGCGGATTGAGCCACCCTTGCGGGGTGCGCACATCGCTGTTGAGCAAGACGGTGTAGGGGTACATCGTCTGGCTGATGGCACGGTTATATCCCTCGGCAAAGCCAAGGTTCTTGTCAAACTTCAGCACCTTGACCATCGAGAATTCCTGCTCAAGCACCTGGAGGCTCTTGTCGGTGCTGCCGTTATCGACGACGATGATGTCGGCGATGGCGTCATCGGTACCCTCAATCACTGTGGGCAGGTAGCGGCGCAGCAATTCTGCTCCGTTCCAGTTCAATATGATGACAGCAACTTTTTTCATTCTCTTATGATTTCAGAATCGACGCTCAAGTCGTCGTTGAGGGTCAATAGTTTCACGTTCACGATGCGGTTGGCGAGCGCCATGTCGGGTTCCACATTGATGCGGATGTAGTTGTCGGTGAAGCCATGCATCATGCCCTTGCCGCGGCCATGCTCCATCAGTACGGGGCGCACGGTGCCCAAGTAGCGCCGCGTGAAGTCGGCCTGTTTCTCATCGCTCAGGGCAATCATGCGGGCCGCACGTTCCTGTTTGTCTTGCTGGGTGACGATGTAGGGGATGCGCAGGGCCATGGTGCCGGGACGCTCGCTGTAGGGGAAGACGTGCAGGTGCTGCACGTTGAGCCCCTTGATGAAGTTGTAACTGTCTTCAAACAGCTCTGGTGTCTCGCCGCG
>JAEEGL014889639.1_pt1 | contig 14210 bp, 11 predicted proteins | sample 9134231 | NCBI WGS metagenome assembly JAEEGL01 (sample SAMN16246548, study PRJNA631951) | gut metagenome | biome: gut microbiome; feature: rumen; material: fiber-attached | host: Bos | place: Iran: Karaj | collected 2018-10 | reverse complement strand
ACGGGTTGTGGCAATCGTGATGTACTCATTCTCCTCGCCCTCAATCTGATAGCGAACATAATAGAGTTTCGACTGCAACTCTTTGTAAATCACCTCTTCGTCGGAAACGGCGGTCAACGCTTTGGGATCCCAGTTGACCATACGCACACCGCGGTAAATCTTACCCTTGTTGTACAGATCGACAAACACGTCAGTCACGGCTTCCGACATCTCCGGATCCATGGTGAATTTGGTACGCTCCCAATCGCAGGAAGCACCTAACTTGCGGAGCTGTTTGAGGATGATGCCGCCATATTTCTCTTTCCATTCCCAAGCGTGTTTTAGAAATTCCTCACGGGTAAGATCCTTTTTGTCAATGCCTTGCTCTTTGAGGTAAGCCACCACTTTGGCTTCCGTGGCGATGGAGGCGTGGTCGGTGCCGGGCACCCAAACGGCGTTGAACCCCTTCATGCGGGCGCGACGAATCATCACATCCTGTAAAGTGTTGTTGAGCATGTGGCCCATGTGCAGCACGCCCGTCACGTTCGGCGGCGGAATCACGATGGAATAAGCCGGTCTGCTGTCGGGTTCGGAGTGGAAAAAGCGATTCTCCATCCAAAACTGGTACCATTTGTCCTCAACCGCAATCGGGTCGTATTTGGTATTGATTTCTGTAGCCATGTTTGTTCTTGTCTAACCTGTTATATATTAACGATTTACAATGAAAATTTTCCCTTTTTGAAAGGAAGCGCAAAGATACAATTTTTTGTGAAAGATAATACGTGCAGAAATCTCGCATCTTCCCAACTGAAGAAGGGATAATCATCCTATATCCAGTGCGGTCGGTATAAGATTCGGTTGACCAATGCTAATGAATAAAGCTTTATCTTTGCATCAGTTTTAGAATTTCCACCTCAGGCAGCCCTGTGATTCTTGCAACCATTGTGGTGTCAAGACCTTCTTCAAGCATATTGAGCGTGAGCTGGTATTTCTCATTGGTGCGTCCTTCTTCACGTCCTTCTTCACGTCCTTCTTCACGTCCTTCTTCACGTCCTTCTTCACGTCCTTCTTCACGTCCTTTTTCACGTCCTTCTTTGATGCCTTGCTCATAGCCCAATTTCCTACCATCCTCGAGGGCAACGTTCATGGCATCACGCACATCATTATAGTCCATCAGGCTCCTCTTGTACTTCTTCTTTTCCATTTTGGTGAGTTTAGAAAACCTGCAGTCCTCAAACAGCCCTCGGAAAATCTCGTCTTCATCCGACAAATCCTGTTCATTCATCTGGTGCATATTTTTTAGGATGAAAGCCCATTTCTGCTTGTCATCCAGAAAGTTGATGTTTTTCAGCTGTCCGATATTCTGCGCTGCAAATTTACTCAATTCTAAAAAACAAAATACTTTTTTTTCAGAATAAACCACATTTTCGTCATCTTTCAATTTCACTATGTGGAAAGCCTTTTCGCTGTGGACAAACTCATCGGAATCGTAATCCATTATGTTAAAAGATATTACGGTCGGGATATTATATTTCATATCCCCGCGCTCAACCTCGCTGCTTACCACACGGCTGTCGTAGGTGATAATTCTGTTTTGGAAGAACGACTGCTTGGAGCGCTGCATTTCGATGATGAAGTGCTTGTCAGTATTCGTTACGCAGTAGATGTCAAACACTACCCTTTTCTCCGATTCCCTCTCTCCGAATAACTCCGTGGGCTTGTAGGTAATGCTGACAACATCACGCATAATGTCTGGTAGAAAAGCCCTAAGGAAACAAATCAGCCTCTCTGGACCTCTCCGTGTCATGAAGAAAATTCTTTTAATGCCAAAGTCGGTTAATGGGTTGATGTAAAAGAGGTGTTCGTTTCCGGCACCGTAGTTGGAGTTGTTTTTGTTTGGTTTTTCGTTTTTTTCTCTCATCGTTTTTTGTTTGGTTAATAGTTTTGTTTCTTGTGGTTGGATAGTTTGTCCATGGAACGTGTCGATGCACTCATCTACGGGATCATCTCTCGTTCTTTTAGACTTCTTTTTCCATCTGCAAAAATACATCAGAAAACAACTCGTGTCAATGGATTTTTAAAAATTTTGTTTTATATTGATAATCACTGTATTACATGGTTTTTTAGAAAATTGTTTAATAGTTTATAGTTAATTTAAAGTAAGTGTTTGGAAATTTTTTGGCAATATTTTTCCGAAACTCACTAATTCCTGACTTCGTAATTTTGCGGGCATCGAAAGGCTTTGCGTTTGCATTTTTCCTGTCCGTATGTATTCATAATTTGCGTATCTTTGCCGCCCAATTTTCAGATACAAAAAAAGTTAACGATATGGAAAGAATTTCAAAGAGAGTGCTGGGTATGCCGGCTTCAGAAACGTTAGCCATGACCGCATTGGCACGTGAGTTAAAGGACAAAGGTCAGGATGTCATCAGCCTGAGTATCGGTGAACCCGATTTCAACACGCCGGAAACCGTGAAGGAATACGCCAAACAGGCTATCGACGACAATTTCACGCATTATCCGCCAGTTCCCGGTTATGCCGATTTGCTGAAAGCCATCAGCCATAAGTTCAAGAGAGACAACAACTTGGATTACACCACGCAACAGATTGTGGTCTCCACGGGAGGTAAACAAGCCATCTACCAAACGGTCATGGCATTGGTGAACCCCGGTGACGAGGTGATTATCCCCACTCCTTATTGGGTTTCTTATCGTGCCATTGCACAAATGGCCGAAGCTGAAATCAAGTACGTCCCTTGCAAGATTGAGAACGATTTCAAGATTACGCCCGCGCAATTGGAGGCCGCCATCACCCCGAAAACCAAGCTGATGATGTTCAGCAGCCCCTCGAACCCCACGGGTATGATCTATTCCAAAGAGGAACTCCGTGCCATCGCAGAGGTAGTCGCCAAACATCCGCAAATGATGATCATGTCGGACGAAATTTACGAACACATCAACTTCGTGGGCGGCCATGAGAGCATCGCACAATTTGATTTCATTAAAGACCAAGTAGTTACCGTCAACGGCGTGGCGAAAGGTTTTGCCATGACGGGCTGGCGTATCGGTTTCATCGGCGCTCCCGTGGAGGTGGCCAAGGCCTGCAACAAGCTGCAGGGACAAATCACTTCCGCTACCGGCTCCATCTCCCAACGCGCCGCATTGAGAGCCATGGAAATGGACCCCAAAACCTCGGAGGACATCATCAACATGCGGAATATCTTCAAGATGCGTCGCGACATGGTCTATGACCTGCTGAAGCAAATCCCCGGTTTTGAGGTCACGCTGCCGCAGGGCGCCTTCTACTTCTTCCCGAAAGTGAGCAGTCTGTTCGGCAAACATGTGCCTGCTGACTCCAAATTCGCCGCCCAGTACAACAAAACGGTCATCGAGAATTCCACCGACCTCGCATTCTACTTCCTGTTGGACGCCAGCGTTTCCACCGTGCAAGGCACTGCCTTCGGCGACGACGACTGCATCCGCCTCTCCTACGCTACCTCTGAAGACCGCCTCAAAGAAGCCTGCAAACGCCTCAAACAGGCCGTTGAAAATCTGAAATAATAAAGAACATAATTCCTTAAGCAGCCTCGAAGAGGCAAGACGCGCGAAGCGCAATTAACCCCACACAAGCGTCAGCGCAGTGTGGGGTTAACAAAACTAAAAAACATGAACAGATTCAAGAAATTAGTGACAATTATGGCCATCATCACGTGCATGGTGGCAATCTCACAAGCGCAGAACATCCGGTTTACGCTGCTCAATTCCTCACAGAGCGAGGCGGTGGTGCGTGTTGATTTCGGCACCTACCACACTGAAACGGTGAACGTGAACGGTGTCGAGATGCAAACCCTCGACATGGAAAACGCTTACCCCGTTTTGAAAAAGGGCAGCCCGGAACTACTGCAAACGGCATTTTCCCTGATTGTGCCCGAAGGCAGTCATCCCGAAACGGAAATCTTGGACGCGCAGTTCACCGAGGTTCAACAGTTCGCATTAGCGCCTTCCAAGGGCAAGATTTACCGCAATGTCAATCCCGACAACATCGCCTACACGGAAAATCCGGATTACCAAATTTCCAACTATCTGTTAGGCAGTGCAATTGAGATGGGAGATTCCTATCAGCTCCGCGATTTTCAGGGAATGAACTTCAAGGTTTATCCCTTCGATTATAATCCCGTCGCTCAGAAGCTGAAGATTTACTCTTCCGTGACGGTCAAGGTGACGTTCAACAGCACGAGATCTGTTGCCGCCGCCACCAAAATCAACCGCACCTTCGACGCCGTTTATTCTAACCAATTCTTGAACTACAGAGGTTTTCGCGGTACTCCTGTAACCGAAGAAGGTGACATTCTGATTATCTGTCCCGAAAACTTCATGGAAGCCATGCAGCCGTATGTTGACTGGAAAGTCCGGAACGGCTATAACACTGAGATGGTTTCGGTGACTGCTGCCGGCAACAATGCCAATGCCATAAAAACTTACATTACAGATTATTACAACGAACACAATCTGGCTTTTGTAATTATTGTGGGTGACAACGCCCAATTCCCCACCCCGACCGTCAGCGGGAACAAATCTGACAACTACTTCACGGAAATCGCCGGTAATGATAATTACCCCGACATCATTTTAGGCAAGATTTCCGCTGAAAACGTGGCACAAGTGGAAACTCAGGTGCAACGCTTCATCGAATACGAACAGAATCCTCCCGAGACCTCCCACTTCCCCTCTTTCATGGGCATCGCCTCCAGTCAGGGTCCTGGCGACAACAACGAGTACGACTACCAGCATATTCGCAATATCAACAATAAACTGCAAAATTACACCTATACATCTGGTTATGAACTATTTGAAGGCAGTCAAGGTGGTTTGGACGCATCCGGAAACCCGACGGCAGCGATGGTGGCCACAGGTGTTAACAATGGAGTTGGAATAATAAGCTACTGTGGTCACGGCGATGTGCAAATGTGGGTAACCTCCGGATTCAACAACAACAATGTCAATGCGTTGACAAATGCCGGCAAACTGCCGTTCATTATTTCTGTGGCTTGTGTAAACGGGGAATACCACACAGGTACTTGTTTTGCTGAAGCTTGGTTGCGCGCCACCCATAACGGACAACCTTCTGGTGCAGTCTGCTTTACCGGTTCCACTATCAACCAACCGTGGAACTCGCCCATGTGTGCCCAAGATGCCATGATTGACCTTTTAATCGGCACCGACCAAAATAATCGGAACTTTACTTTCGGCGGCATGTTTTTCAACGGAATGATCAAAATGTTGGATGTCTATAACGAAGTGGAAGTTTTCCGCACCTGGATACTGTTCGGTGACCCCACGCTTCAGATGCGCACCGCTGTTCCCGAACAACTTGAAGTCTCCCACAATGCCATCCTTCCCGCTGGCGTTCCTTCTGTAACATTTTCTTCCGCAGTTGAGAATGCGAAAATCACAGTTACCCATAACAACGAGGTGGTGGCGACAGGTCACATTACCGGTGGTGAATATACGCTCACTTTCAACGACACTTACCTGCCAACGGACACTCTGAAAGTGCTGGCCACCGCTACAAACCACCTTCCTTACGAAGGCATGGTGAATTTCATTCCGAACGAGGGACCTTACGTGATAGCCGGTGATCTGATTCTCACCGACCAGACTCTTCCGTTTGTGAACAACCAGCCTAACAATTTGCCTGAATTTGGCAAAACCATGACCGTGACACCGCAAATTATCAACATCGGCAATCAGAGTGCCGCTAACGTGCGCATCAATGTTTCCACGGAGGATGAATACATCACCTTGAACAATTCGAGTCTGACTGTCGCAACACTGCCCGCTCACGATACACTGGACAATTCTCCCACGTTCACCTTTATGGTTAAGAATGTTGTGCCAGCCAACCATAATGCAATCATCAGAATGGAAATCATTTTCAACAATGACACGATAGTGCAATCCAAGTCCGTGAAACTGTACGCTCCGCAGTTGAGTATTACCTCGTTAGTGATAGATGATTCAGAAATGGGGAATGGTAACCACAGAGCCGATTACAACGAGACATTCAACTGCAACATCACCATTGCCAACACGGGAAATATGCCTATCATTGGCGGTAATATTTTCTTTGATAATCTTGGCAACGAGTTGACTTTCCAAAACGATTCCATCCATTTCCCAGAGATAGGGGTTAACGGTTCTGTTACAGTCTCGTTGCAGGTAACAGTCGGCAATATCATTCAGGAGCCAACCATTTCGTACATTAAAGCCGGGCTTTGGGTCAACTATTATTACGCATCTGCCAACTTCCCCATCAAAGTCGGAGCAACGATGGAAGACTGGGAAACGGGGGATTTCTCCAGCTTGAACTGGCAGAACACCTCCTCCTCCCCATGGACTATCACTACACAATCTCCGTATGAAGGCACCTATTGCGCCAAATCGGGTGCAATTGGTAACAACAGTAATACCACATTGAAAATAACCGATACGGCTACTGTTGCCGACACTATCTCCTTCTTCTACAAGGTTTCCAGCGAGCAAAACTATGACAAACTGACATTCAAAATTGACGGGCAAACCAAAGATGAATGGAGCGGAACTATCGGTTGGACCCGCGCCGCCTACCCGATAAATGCTGGTCCACACACCTACACATGGGTCTATTCCAAGGATCACTACGAAAGCGCAGGAAAAGACTGCGCCTACATTGATGCCATCTCTTTCCCTTGCGGCAAGGTGAATTATCCCGTGGGGCTTCAAGATATAAACGAAAACACCAAAGACATCCGAACATGGCCGAATCCGACTACAGATATCCTTCATGTCCAATTACTTGATGAAGGTAATCGGGATTATACCTATCAGCTCTTCAATCTGAACGGAAAGCTGCTGCAAGGCGGGCACCTGACGGACAATAACACCGAAATTGATGTAAGAAATCTGGTTTCAGGGGTTTATCTTTTGAAACTGGAAAACAGCCTGCATCAGACGCAAACTGTCAAATTCATCAAGAAATAGACATGAACAAAACGAGACCGCTGATATTGGTTGTCAACGATGACGGCTACGAGGCCAAGGGCTTGGAGGCGATGATAGAAATTGCCAAGCCGTTGGGTGAAGTGGCGGTGGTGGTGCCTGACCGGACACGCTCCGGCATGGGACACGCCATCACCATGGGAGAACCGTTGCGCCTCACCAACTACAAGAACGAAGATGGAATCGCCTACTACAAGACCAATGGCACGCCTGTGGATTGCGTGAAGTTGGGTGAGAAAGTGGTGCTCCGCAATCGGAAAATCGATTTGCTGCTGTCGGGTATCAACCATGGTTCCAATTCTTCCGTAAGCCTGATTTATTCCGGCACGATGGCCGCTGCCATTGAGGCCGCTTTCGACAACATCCCTGCAGTGGGGCTTTCCGTGCAGGACTACAGTCCGAACGCCGACTTCACTGCCTCTGTACACTTCGGCAGACAAATCGTGGAAAAGGTATTGGAAAAAGGTCTTCCGCCTCACATCTGCTTGAACGTCAATATCCCGAAAGCTTCCTTAAAAGAAATCAAAGGCATCCGAATTACCCGCCAGTGCCATGCCACCTGGCATGAAGACTTGCAGGAGCGCACCGACCCGTACGGCCAAAACTACTACTGGCTCACTGGCTGGTTAGAGCGTCTTGAAGAGGACGAAAGCACCTGTGAAGGGGCACTCCAGCGCAACTATGTCTCCGTGCAACCCGTGCAGTTCGATCTGACTGCTCACCAATACATTTCATCCTTAAAATTTTTAGAATCATGATGGAAAAACTAAGAAGAGATTCCTACGGGGTAGGCATTATTTTGGGCATGTTGGTGCCCGCCGTGCTTTTCGGCATTCTATACGGCATTTATATGTTGGTGGTGGCAGCCAATCCGCAGATGTTGGTGAACAAGCCCAATCTCACCCACGTGTTGATTCCTGATTTTATCCTTATTGCGCTGATTCCAAACGTATTCATTATGCGATACTACCTTTTGAAGCTGAAATTCGATAAGACGGGCCGCGGCATTCTTGCCATCACGTTTTTATGGGCGATTGTCTTTGTGGCAGCGCAGTTCCTGCTGTAACCGACCCTTGACCCTAAACGAAAAGAGGCCCGGAATTTCCGAGCCTCTTTTTTTGTCGTTAGACAAACGTTCTGACTACTCCAGGCTGATAGCCTCGCACGGACAAACGTCAGCGCAAGCTCCGCATTCGATGCAGAGATCAGGGTTGATGGAATAAGCAGCGCCTTCAGAGATGGCCTCTTGAGGGCATTCGCCGATGCAAGTTCCGCATGCAGCGCAAAGATCTTCATTAATTTTGTATGCCATACTTTTTTAATTGTTGTTGATTGAGCGGCAAAAATACACTTTTTATGAAATGCCACGCAATTGGTGAAAAATTTTATTAAACGGTTTCAGTTAATTGTATCGGACGCGATAGATGGCCGGAAAGGCGGGAGGTTTAATTATCCGTTAAGAATACTTTCTTCTCAACAGATCACAGAAGGAAAGGTATGCGTCAGACTTGGAATCCCAGAAAAATTTTTGTTTTAGCTGTTCCAGACAGTCAAAAGCCTCCTCCATCGTTTTACAATCGTTCAATTGTCGGATGGAGATACTGAAATCCTCGCCGCGATTATGGAACAACTCCTTGATATAAATAAACTTATCGTTGATGGAGATAGCTTTTGTCAAATCGCCGACTTTGGCGTGCTGATATTGGCTGCTGATGGAATTGTCTTCGCGCCGTTCGTTGAAAAGGTCATTGAGGGAACGTTGCTGAGGTTTCGTCGTTGGAGCCTCTTTGGGCGGTTCCGGTTTGGCAATAAGCGGTTGCGGGTTTGCTTGTTGTTTCTCAACAATGGGTTTCTGAACCTCTTCTGCGGGTTTTTCTTTCGGTTTCGAGGTTTCTGGGGCGGGTGTGTGTTTCTGGGGAATGAAATTTAGTATATCATCCTCTTCGTGGATTTCCACATCTTCTTCAGAAGCGGTGATCACAATATCGGGCTCATCAAAGAGTTCGTCGGCATTGTCTTGGATGTCGGTATCAATAACAATCTCTTCCTCAGGTTCTTCCAGATGGTCAAAAACATCTTCAGCGGTTTCTTTTTTCTCTTCTGGTTTCACCTTTTTGCCGGAATCCTGGGCTGGTCGTGCCTGCTCTTTGGCTTCGATTTCCTTTGCAATTTCGTTAAGTTCCTTTTCCACGGCGGCCTTGTAGCTTTCATGTTCCGTATCAAAGAAAAGATCAACGTCTTCTTCCAGCGTTTTGGCGGGGGTGAACTCTCTCTTGGGTTCCGCCGTCGCCTCCGGTTGCAGCGTTTCCTGTTGCGGAGCAGGATATTCTTCCGTTTCCATTGCCGACACACGGACATACAGATTCCGGATTTTCTCTAACAGGACTTCTTTCTCAATAAGAGCGATTTTAATCTCTTTTTCATTGTCAGATAGCAAATTATCCAACATTTCCGACATTTGTTGATATGCGTCGTTCATTTTTTTTGATTTTCTATATCAGGTTAACAGTTTTTATTATAATTTTGCGCTCGAAAAAAGCGCACAAAAATACGAAATTCTTTCATACAGAATAAGAGAAATGTTTTTAGAAAATAAGGCGAGTAGGAATCATAAAAAAGGATGGATAGAAGTGATATGCGGATCCATGTTCTCCGGAAAAACGGAAGAGTTGTTGCGTCGCATCCGTCGGGCGGAGTTTGCCAACCAGAAAATCGAACTGTTCAAACCGGCGATAGATACACGATACGATGAAACGGAAGTGGTGTCGCATAACGAGAACTCCCGGATTTCAACTCCTGTTAATAACTCTTCGGAAATATTGCTCTACATCAACATGAATGATGTGCAGGTTGTTGCCATCGATGAAATCCAGTTTTTCGATGACGGGATTGTGGAGGTTTGCAACCAGCTGGCCAATGCCGGTATTCGAGTGATAGTCAGCGGGTTAGATATGGACTACAAAGGAGTACCCTTTGGCCCTATGCCGAAGCTGATGGCGGTGGCGGAGTATGTCAGCAAACAACACGCCATCTGCACGCGCTGCGGCGACCTCGCCCATTTCTCCTACCGCATTGTCCCGAACGAACAACAAGTCCTCCTCGGCGAGAAAGATGCCTACGAGCCGCTCTGCCGCCACTGCTATGAAGAAATGAAACAGAAAGAGTAGTTTGACGTATGACGTATGATTTAAGACGTTGGGTCTTATCGTTGCCAATAGCCATAGTCTAAGTCTAAGTCACGTTCCATCGCCTATCGTCACCGACTCGATGGTAAGGATTTCCTCTTGACGTCGCACACCGTTATCACCGCCATGGCCGCCCACACGATGGCCGAAAGCTTGTCTGTGTCCAAGAAGTTGTTGAAGACCCCATGAGTATAATAGGAAACAAGAGAAATCACCATACATAAAGACAACAGTTTCAATGTTTTGTCTTCCGTATAAATATACGTTTTGATTCCCACGATAAGGAATGCGAATACGATGGCAAACACTGTCAACATGCCGGGGATGCCGCTTTCGGCGCAGGGTCCGATATATTCGCTGTGGGCGTTGCCGCCGTCGCCGAAGTCAGTGGAGATGATGGTGCGGTAATAGCCCTTTTGGAACGGCGCATACTCGAACTGGTAAGTGCCAGGACCCCAGCCAAATATAGGTTTCTCTTCAATCATGCCGAACGCAGCTGTCCAGCGGTTGATGCGCTCCATATTGGAGGCATCGGTGCTGATGTTCGACATGGACTGGATGTGCTCGACAAAGTTGCCAGAGGAGTCCTGACTGTTGCGGCTCATTTTGTAGAGGATGTCATCCGCGTAAAAGAACAGCAGAAAGCCTAAAATCAACCCGCCACCCAATAACCATGACAGTTTGATGCGTAGTTTTAGAATGATCAGAACCCCGATGGCCACCACCAAGCTTATCCAGGCGGCACGACTGAACGAAAGGTAAAATGCCATCAGCAGAATCAGGGTAATGACCACGTAGAATATCTTTTGCGGTAATTTGTTGTCAGGCAGGAAGAAAAAGCCTGCGGTGATGGGTATCATGAATGCCAATGCCGCGCCGTATGACGTATGGTCGTTGTAGAACGGCGACATGACGTAGTGGGCGTAGTGCTCGTCAAAACCGCTGAGAGCATGAAGATACGTGGTGATGCAGACGATGATGGTTAATCCAAGCGCATAACAGTTGAAGTATCGGACGGCATTTTTCAAATCATCTTCCACCAATTGCATGAAAAACCAGTAGCAGGAGGTGATGAACCAGAGTTTGGAGGCAAAAGCTTTGAGCGAAATGACAGGGCGCACGCTGGTCAGACAGGTAATCAGCATCCAGCCAAGGTAAACCATTATCGCAATGGATATGGGATGTTTCAGAAAAGCGCGATTTATCCGCAGGTCGTAAAGAATCCGGACGAAGAAAATCATCGTCAACGCAATCATCAATCCTTCAGAAGGTAATGACAAACCTAGATGGATGTTTTTGCTGCTGATAATGACAGAAAGCGGGGTGGTGAAGGCAATCAGGTACATGGCCACGTCAGCGTGGAAAAGCAGGACATACAACCCCACTGCGGCGACCGTAATCAGGGGAACCACTTGCGTTTCTCTGATTATGGCGAAGCCGTTGGCCAGCACAAGTGCTATGGCGATTACAAAGCCTATAATCTGCCGTTTAGTGATCTTGTGTGTCTGCTGCCGGATCTCTTCTAACAGGTTTGTTTTCAATCCTTTCAATCGTTAACAGAACAATTAAAGTCAGAATGAAAGCGCAAAGGGTGGAAATGATGACGATGATGGATCTCTTCGGATAGAACTTCTTGTCGGCGGGGTATGGCTTGTCAATCACGAATTTCACCGGCATGATGGTGGTCATATCCATTTTGGCATCCATCATTTTCTGTTTGCACAAGGCGTGATACTTGCTGAAGTTGTATTCAAGATCTTGGTATGAGGTGAGTTGAGCACCATATTTGGCTATAGTGTCTTGTTCCCTTATGATGCGCTGCATGGCGGCGGTGTTCCCTTGCGCGGCGGCGATAGCATATTGCTGCGTGAGACGTTCGCTCTGCAGTTTCACATCAAAGACGCCGTGTGCCATGATTTCTCGGATGGAGTCATTGACGATGGCGATTTCGCGTTCAATGGAATCCAACTGGTTTTGCAGAATGATGCAAGCGGCTTGTGCGCGTTCGTATTCCACGGCGTTCTTTATGGTGTCCAACCAGCGTACCACATCGAGAGTCATCTCGTATGCGCGTTGCGGGTCCCAGTCGCTCAACGACAGCGATATGGCACCGTAATCCGTACGTTTTATGGTCAGATTGTTGGTGATGGTCTTATAAAGTTTGGTCATCCCGCCCTTTTTGTTCACATCGATGTTGTAGTATTCAGCGAGTTTGTATTTCTCAATCAGCGAATCCTTGATGGCCACGGAGTTCAGGAACGGCAGCATTTGCTCGGTCTCGTCAACGGTAGCCAAAGCCTTGATTTCCAGTCGTTCATTATAGTTCTGTTCGTTCAGGAGGATTTTGGAAACGGAGCTGGTCCGGGGCGCGTAGAGTAGGGCGGTGGATTTGTAGCGCGGTCGCACGAGAAAAGAGCAAGCCGCAGACACGAAAAATGCGGCAACACACACAATCAACAGCCATTTCCGCCATTTCCACATAAACTGCAGCAGACTGAAAGCATTGTACTTGTTTTGATTTTCCATTCGGTATTTTTTTGTTTGATAATGATATAAAATTCTATTTATTGTGTAATATTAACTACTAGAATAAAACTAATCACTATTCACTGCTCACTATTCACTAATTAATACAGCAGCCCCAGTTCCATTTTGGCGGCATCGGTCATGCGATCCATCGTCCAAGGCGGGTCGAACGTGACATCGACCACCACTTTGTTCACGCCAGGGATCATGGACACGCGGGTTTGCACCTCCATCGGCAGACTTTCCGCCACGGGACAGTTGGGCGCGGTCAGCGTCATCAGGATATAGACATCGTTGTTTTCGTTCACCTCTAACTTGTAGATAAATCCTAATTCCCAGATGTTTACAGGAATTTCTGGGTCGTAAATGGTGTTGAGAACCTCAATCACTTTGGTTTTCATAAACGTCTCTTCTTTTATTTTGCAAAACGAAATTATATTATTATCGTTTTTTTTTGTTCCGCGGCAAAGATACAATTTTTTATTACTTCATCACTTTTGTAAAATAATAGTATTTTTGCCAACGAAAAACATCTTCCGTAATGAACCCTTCCGCAAAACTTTTCGCCCTCTTCTGCACCTTGGCACTCCTGCTCCCCGCGTGCGTGACCGTGCGCGACTGCGACGGGAACCGATACCGCACGCTGAAAATCAACGGAATGCGGTGGATGGCGGAGAACCTGCGGACAACCCATTACGCCGACGGAAGCCCGATTGTGCTGAGTGAGGTAGCAGACAAGGACACGACCGTTGCCTGCTATTTCGACGACTGGAACAGCCAGGACTCGGTGCGGAAGTATGGACTGCTCTACACCTGGACAGCGGCGGTGCACGATACGGGAAGGATCTCCACGAGCGTGCAGGGTGTCTGTCCCGATGGGTGGCACCTGCCGGACGATGCGGAGTGGACGGCCATGACACAGGGCTGCGTCGCGGAGGGCTACCAGTACCGTATTCCCTTCTCAGCCCAGAATATGCAGATTATCAAACGGTTTGTGCGTCCGCCCCGGAGCGGCTATCGCTACCCCGGCAACTACTCGAAAGTGGGCGAAGAGTCCTTCTGGTGGAGCTCCACTCCCTCAAGCGACGGCACCGCCACGGGCCGCTATTTGGAGAACTTCAACTATCCCTGCCCGTACGTCTGTTTCGGGAAGGTATATAACGGCTACAGTGTGCGCTGCGTGCAAGACGGGGCGAAAATCACCACCCCGAAGCTAAAAGTCAAAAATCGGAAAAAGGGGAGCGTGCAGGGTATGTCGCAGTTGGACACATTCACCATCCCTCACAAAACGGTTATGCCCCGTTCTTTCTACTCCTTTGCTGAAAAAACGCAGGTGAACATCTGGTTCCATACGGAAGAGAAACAGATTGTTCTGAATTACTGCATAAATGGGCTGAAACCGTTCTCCACATTCCAGAACCCCGGCTACCTCACCTACTATTTTCCACTCGACCGAAACCATCTGATTTACAACTGCGTCTT
>JAEEGL013868168.1_pt1 | contig 14210 bp, 9 predicted proteins | sample 9134231 | NCBI WGS metagenome assembly JAEEGL01 (sample SAMN16246548, study PRJNA631951) | gut metagenome | biome: gut microbiome; feature: rumen; material: fiber-attached | host: Bos | place: Iran: Karaj | collected 2018-10 | reverse complement strand
GGATTTTTCTTTAGAAACAGCAGAACAATTATATCCACTGGATATTTTTGCCGCATATACCATTACAACTGCCATTCAACGATATGGACAGAACGAGCGTTCTCTTTTCACTTTCTTGTCAGCCCAAGGTCGTAATTCCATTTCAGAGTTTGAGCCAACTATGCATCAAACGTACAACCTTCCAATGGTGTACGATTACATACTTTATAACTTCTATTCATATTTAAAAGATGCCAACTCCGATTCTATGAGTTGGAGTACAATCCAAGTATCTATCGAACGAGTAGAAGGTCAGGATTGGAGTTCTGAAAAGGAGATGCTGCAGGCGATAATGCTAGTTAAAGCCATTGGACTTTTGAACCTTTTCGGCACAGCAGGATTCAAGCTGTCTGCAAAAGATCTTGCTGTTTATGCTCGTGAAGCAATGGCAATATACAATGCTCGCGAGATTATCCAGAAGCTTTCTGCCAAGAAAATTATACGTTATGCGGCTTACAAAGAACGCCTGATGCTATTCGAAGGAACTGACGTAGACCTTGAAGCTGAGATACGTGAAGCCGGGTTAATGGTGTCACGCCCTGTGGCATTTGTCGACGAACTGAATGTTTTCTTTAATCGAAGAATCTCACCAGTCAAGGCTCATTACTATCAGAAAGGTACACCACGATTCTTTGACTATATCATTCGAGAAGAGCCAATCGATATTGTACCAACTGGTGATACAGATGGTTACATCGAACTGATTTTCTCTACGCATAAGAATGCTTTGGAAGAGATAACAAAATTCAGTTCTGAAAATGACAATGCGCTGATATTTGCCTATTTCACCAACACAGAGGATATTGTTGACCATCTTTACAATATCAAGAAGTACATGTATTTGTTGGAACATGTACTTGATAAGAATGACAGAGTGGCTGTGACTGAAATACAGAAATTGAAAGAGTTTGAAGAAAACTTGCTCAATAAGACAATCAGCGACAATCTGTTTTCTTATGAGAATCGAGTTGTCTGGGTATATGGCGGAAAAGAACAGAAAGTAAAATCGCATCGTGACTTCAATAACCTTCTGTCCAAGGTCTGTAACGAGGTTTACAGCGAAACTCCTGTGATGTCAAATGAACTGTTCAACAAGCACAAACTCAGTGGCACTATAACCGCAGCTCGCAAGAGTTATCTCACATATCTGACTGAGCATTATTCAGAAAGCGGAATGGGATTCCCTGATGAAAAGTTTCCACCGGAGAAAACTATCTATGCATCTTTGTTGTTAAATACAGGTTTGCATCAAGATGGCGATTTTGCAGATGCTCCAACTAATGACGGCTTTATGCCTTTGTGGAATGCTTGTGAGGAGTTCTTACGAAGTTCAGAAAATAAGGCAAGGAAGATTTCAGAACTGATTAAGTTACTGTCTGCTAAACCGTACAAATTGAAACAGGGATTCTTGGATTTTTGGATTCCGACATATCTGTTTATTAAGCGGCAAGACTTTGCGCTTTATGATGCATCGAAAGGCGCATTCATGCCTAATGTCAACATGGAGTTCTTTGATTTGCTCCAAAAGCATCCTGGAGATTTCGAAGTAAAGAAGTTCGCAGTTGATGGCGTAAAGTTGGGCTTCTTCAATCAATATCGTCGTTTCATCAATCTTGGTGATGAGTTCTCCATAACAAATACCAGTTTCATAGAAACCATCAAGCCATTTTTGAGTTTCTATGTACGATTGGACGAATATACAAAGCACACTCGCAAATTCGACCATGAGTCGACTATGAGATTCAGAGACGTATTGGCAAAAGCAAAAGACCCAGAGAAAGCATTCTTCGAGGATTTGCCAGAAGCTCTCGGCTTTACACAAGAGAAACTGAAACAGGAAGAATTCATCAATGAGTATGGACGTATTATCCAAAGAGCTATCAAGGAACTACGGTCTTGCTACTCTCAGTTGATTGACCGTATAGAGACTAGGCTGGTAGAACAATTTGGATTGCAGAGCTATGATTATTCGGATTATATTATTGAAGTTCGTGAGAGATTGGCTCATGTAAAAGACTACTTGTTGACAGATAAACAGCGAGAGTTTTATCATCATGTAATGACGGAATATGATAATCGCATCCAATGGTATCAGTCTATTTGCTACACCATTCTTGAGCAGCGCCTTGATGCGTTAAGAGATGAGCAGGAGGACAAACTGTCGGACGACTTGGTCTATCTATTCCGCGAGTGTGAGAAATATTCTGATATATCTGCAAAAGTGGGAGAAGAAGAAAAGGCAGATGCGTACTCCTTTGATATGGTGACAAATAATGGAACCAATGTAAGGACGCAGACATACATTCTTCCCGACAAGGACAGAAAGAAAGCTTTTGAACTTGAACGACAAATCAATCAACTACTTTCTGGTGATATCAATATCGACGTATGTACATTACTGTCGATACTAAACAAAAAGATGAACAAATGACAAAAGTTAGACACATATTAGGCATTTCTGGAGGCAAAGATAGTGCAGCTCTTGCCATATATCTGAAAAAGACGTACCCATCTTTGAAGATTGAGTACTACAATTCGGATACAGGATGTGAGTTGGCAGAAACAGAAACGCTAATCAATCGATTGGAAGCCTACTTGGGTAAGATAGAAAGACTCCGTGCAGCAGAAGGAAGCCCAGAGCCAACTCCTTTCCATCATTTCCTTAAAGCGATGGGTGGTTTTTTACCGTCTCCACAAGCTCGTTGGTGTACAAAGAAGATGAAACTCGACAAGTTTGAAGAATACGTTGGTGATGACTACGCTGTTTCATACGTTGGTATTCGTGGCGATGAGGACAGAGATGGTTATATATCGTCTAAACCGAACATTCAAGCCGTCTTCCCATTCCGCAAAAACATCTGGAGTATTGATGTCATCAACAAGTTCTTGCATAACGAGAACTTAGAGCAAATCGTTGAAATATACGAACGTCTATGCCCGCAGGGATTCCTTCGAGACGAAATATTAGAAACCGTTAAGAAACCGATTACTAAGCAGTTCTTCTATTCAAAGAAGATGAACGCCTTACTTGACTATGATGTCAAATTGTTCAATCATGCTGTTTTCGAGTTCTTGAAAACAACGGATTATCCTGTGGGAAAACTCGAAAACTTCCCATTGCTAGACAATACAGACGTATTGGTTAAAGAAGACATATTCCGTCTGCTTCGCGAAAGTGGTGTCGGTGTACCTGCATATTATGAAGAGATTCCTTTTGAGGTAGATGGCGAGACAGGAACATATTGTCGTAGTCGCTCAGGTTGTTACTTCTGCTTCTTCCAGCAGAAAATAGAGTGGGTATGGCTCTATGAACAGCATCCTGACCTCTTCAAAAAAGCAATGGAATTTGAGAAAGACGGTTACACATGGAATCAAAATGAAAGCCTTGCCGATTTGATAAAGCCAGAACGTATCCGCCAGATTAAACTTGACATCATTCGCCGACAAAAAGAAAGCAAGGCAAATAACAAGGGAACAACACTTGCGGAAATTCTTGGTGATGAAATAATGTGTACGAACTGTTTCATTTAAAAACTAATATCAATGGATACGTCAAATTATAAAGAAGTAGGTTTCTCTGTTGATGCTGGTCTGATACAGCGACTCGGATATGAGTTAGTTGGACGAGCAGAAACAGCTGTTGCTGAATTGATTAAGAATTCGTATGATGCGGATGCAACTATAGTTAATATAGACTTTATTGAATCATCACAAGCAGGAGGTACCTTACTTATTGCGGACAATGGTATTGGCATGACTGAAGACATGCTGATTAATGGATTTATGAGAATTTCTTCTACGGATAAAGTCCATAATCCCACGTCTTCTAAATATGGAAGAACTAAAGCGGGTAGAAAGGGAATAGGACGCTTTGCAACTCAAAGATTGGGAGAAAAACTAACAATTGTTACGCAGACGAAAGAAAATAATTATGCAATAGAATTAACAATTGATTGGAATAGATATGTAATTGATTCTGAATTATCCTCAATTACATTTCCAATAAAAAGAATAAAAAAACAATGCGAAGAAGGGACAACTTTAATTATTGAAAATTTACGCGAAAAATGGACAGATACAGCAATAAAGCGTATTTTTCGTTACGTTTTAGATTTGTTTCAACCAGACTATTTGTCTGAGAGAAGTAAAATAAACAATCTTGCAATCCAAGACGAAGAGTCTTTTAAAGTTAATTTCTATCAGACTTTGAATAATGAAAAAAGGGCTTTTTTAAACGAACAGAATTCAATATTTGATAAAGCCTTAGTTGTATTTGAGGGATGTATAAATGATAATCATTGCGGATCGGTTTCTGTTAAAAGTGAAAGTCTGGGTCTAAACGATTCTTTAGAAATTAACTATTCAGATGAAATCCGTGAATTTACAAATCTTCAAAACGTCTACTTTAAGATTCATTATTTTATATACAATAGAATTCAATATTATAATAATATTATTTCAAATTCTGACTTAAATAAAATTCAAGAATTGTCTAAGACTGCTAGTGGAGTAAAACTCTACAGAAACGGTTTTAGAGTACTGCCTTATGGAGAGCCGACTGATGATTGGACAAATATAGATAAAAGATGGAGCAGTGAATCAGGACATGTCAATATTCCAATGAGCAACAAAAATCTGTTTGGATTTGTGGAAATTATTGATCCAGAAGGAACAGTTTTCGAGGAGACTGCGAGTAGAGAAGGACTTATTGAAAATGAGGCGTTTAGACAATTATCAGAATTTATAAACAAGTCAATTGTTGCAGTAAGAGGAAGAATTGCAGAAAGAATCACTGTGTTCAAGGAGAACATTAATAAAGATGATATCACAGAAGAGACAAATTCTAAGACTCGTACTGCACAAGAAATGTTTGAACAACTAAAATCAATGTTGGATGAAAGGTTACAACCTCAAGACAATATTGATGATGATGATTTTGACAAAAATATTAAGTCCAGCCATGAGATTATTGACCAATTGGCAGATTTAATAGAGGAAACCGGAATGTTGCGCGTTCTGGCAGGATTAGGATTGACGATTGGAGAATTCACCCATGAAATTAAACAATTTCAACCTTCTGTCTATGGTCATATAAGCAAATTAAATCAGCTTGAATTAGACAATAATGCAAGGAATCAAGTCGATGGTCTTAAAGTGGATTTCGATAATCTATTTGACTATACTAAATTCTTTAGCACCTCAATTTCCCAAAATACAAATAGAGTAAAAGAACCAGTAGATTTGTTGGCAATTGTTGATATATTTCAACGGACAATCAAAAATGATTTAGCAAAAAACGGAATAGATTTCAAAGTCGAAGAATTAGACTATGATGTTATTACATTGCCAATGCATAAATCTGAATGGAGTTCTATTTTATATAATCTCTACACCAACTCTAGAAAAGCAATAAAAAGAGCTAATGTAGAAGGGAAAATACTTGTTGAAGTGGGAACAGAGGATGCAAATACATTCATTCTATTTCATGATAATGGTGATGGAATTCCAGAAGAGAATCGAGGTAGGATATTTAATGCATTCTTTTCAACGTCAACTCCAGCAAGTTATAGTGCTCCTAATGAAGAGCAATTAGTAGGTACTGGCTTAGGATTGAAAATAGTAAAAGATATAGTACTTTCATATAAAGGAGATATTGTACTTTATCTCCCTAAAGAAGGGTATTCTACATGTTTTAAAATTACAATACCAAAGAACTAAAGATTTTCTATTATGGTAAAATATTATTATATTGATGATGACCCTAAATCTTATGATAAGATTCAGGGGTTTGAATGTGACGACTTAGTCATTAAAGCGGTTCAGCATCAAGATTCATGGGAAAAGCAATTGAACTATCTGAAAAGCAACGAACAGAATTTTGATGGTTTGATACTTGATTTGAAATTAGATGATTCGCCAAATGAGCACAATATAAGAGCAGAGTTTCGTGGTACATCTTTAGCTCAAGAAATTCGAACACGTCAAAAAGAAGGTGAACTTAAAAGTTTTCCTATCATTCTTTTCTCTGCAAACGACAAAATTCAATTAGCACTTGAAAATTCTGGTAAAGACTTGTTCGACATTTGTATAGACAAATCCGATATCAGAGTGGAATCTTTTGCTATATATGGACCTCAAATGATAGCCTTGGTTAGCGGATATCGCAAACTCCTATCATCGATCGATTGTAAGGATAAAATTTTTAGTATTGAGACATCTTTACTAGACAGTCGTTTTCTCAGTGAATTTGATAATATTAAAAGTTCTCCAATACATTTACAAGCAAGATTCTTGATTTCAGAATTATTAGAAAAGCAAGGATTGTTGATAAATGAAGATGTATTGGCGGCAAGATTGGGCATAGACAAAGAAAAATCTAGTGATTGGAATTTGTTAAAAGAGAAAATGACAAGCGCCCAATATATGGGAGCCTTTTCTGAGGGGTGGACAAGATGGTGGATGCCTTTAATTGATAAATGGTGGAGTAAGGATTTGAAGGCTGATACATCACTTCGTTCTTCTTCTGCAAAAGAAAGAGTTAAACGAATTCAAAAGTTTTATCAGTTCAGCAATTTGATAGCAGCAGAGAGAATAGACAAAAGCAATAGTGATGAGTTTTGGACTGTCTGTATGGCATATAATCGTCCATTAGATCCCGTAGACGGATTGTTAATACAGGGTCAAGACAATCTATATCCTTGGCAGGAACCATTATTCGTTTCGATAGATGCAGCTCTTAAGCGAAAGAACAATGAAAAATGGAAGGATCTTGCAGATATTGAGAAAAACTATTTTGAGGAGTTAAAAGTTATGTATAAACCTAAAAAGGTAAACTGAATTTTGACAATAATGAGAAGAAATATTGCGACTGATCTCCAATATTTTGCCAATGTTTTGGCGAAATATAGATTTTGTAAGGATACATCTCCGTTGCAAAGAGTCATTAGCTGTCTTAAGGATAAAAGAAACGTTCACTTGGAGAGCTTGAAGCTACATATTGAACCTGCTCCAAGAAATACTCGCCCCAAAGTAAATTCCATAGACATTGTCCTAGATGTGTCTGTACCACTGGTAAATACAGACAAATTAGAATTACCAGTAAGTAACTACGCATTTAATATGGTAATAAAGGGCTTAAATCAAGATGGAAGTTCTGTCATGTCTTCTTGGCATCTCGATTATGATGATTCTGATAGTGCTGAGTATATTCATCCACATTTCCATCTCACTTATGGAGGAAAGACAATGGAACAAGTCTCTCTTGGGAATATGTTGCTTTTGCCAGCTCCAAGATTAGCATATCCTCCAATGGACATAATTCTTGGAATTGATTTTGCTCTATCTAATTTTGTTAAAAAAGAAGTGTATGAAAATATTAGACAAGAATCACAATACAGGGCTGCGGTAATAAATGCTCAGAAAACGTATTGGAAACCATATATGCTGTCTTTAGCACACTTTTGGTGCAACAACACTTGTGGCAAGAATCAAGTTTGGCTTAATAAAAGCAAAGACATGAATCCTAGTCTGTTGGATTAACTTATAGAAAGATTATCCATTGCTAAAAAATGGGCAAGGTTAAATCTATAGTCATACAACATTAACATCATTTGATTAGGCTCTTGACGTAATAAAGGCAAAATAACAATATAATTTTTTGTTTTTTAGAACAACCTTTATAAAAACTAATATAATTATTTGAATATGCTAAAAAACAACGTTCTATGGCCTGAAAGCCGAAGATTTAAGTCAAGGACGGAATGGGAGCCTATCGGCTTCTTTTCCGAAGCTTTGTGCAATGCAACAGAGTTTGATATAAAACTCGGCTTTTTCTCGTCTTCTGCCATTAACGTTTTGTCTGACGGATTTGCTACATTCCTCTTTAATGGAGGCCGAATGCGTATGGTAATCAACGACGTTCTGTCAATTGAAGATCAACAGGCAATGATGGTAAGCGAAGATGATATTCCCTTGCCTTATTTTGACTTGCGCAATCTGCAAGAAGTAAAACGCACCTTATCGGAACGTGACCAGCATTTCTTCGAGTGCTTATCTTGGTTGATTAAGAACAATCGGTTGGAAATAAAAATAGTTGTACCTAAGTGTGGTGAAGGCATCGCTCATTCTAAATGTGGTGCTTTTTCTGATGGTCTGAACAAAGTCGCATTTGATGGTTCTTGTAACTTTTCTCGTACGGCTTTGATTGAGAATTTGGAAAGTCTTACAGCATTCTGTGATTGGGATGGACAAGGCGACATTTGTAAAATAAATGATATTGCCGAGGATTTTGAAAAGACATTTTCCGGCAATGATGACTCTGTCATCTATTTAAAAGCAGATGATGTGAAGGCAGGAATAAGTGCGAACTTCAAACATAAAGACATAGATGAATTGTTGCACGATGAACAGACTCTAATTTCACATCGGCTTAATGATAGTCTTCCTCTTAGTATTCAAACTATATTGAATAAGGCTAGAGAAAAGACAGAAAGTATAATTAGACAGATAGAAGGATTTGATGTCGAGATTTCAGATAAAGTAGAACCAAAATTTCCATATGATGAGCCTCGTGACTACCAGAAACAAGCTTACGCCCTTTGGAAGACTACACAAAAGGGACTGTTTGCCATGGCTACAGGAACCGGGAAAACACTTACTTCTTTGAACTGTTTACTGAATATATGGAAAAAATATCATTTCTATAAAGCATTAATATTAGTTCCAACAATAACACTTGTTGACCAATGGGAAGATGAGTGTAAAAAGTTCCATTTTAATAATATAACAAAAGTCAGTTCAAAAAATCCCAAGTGGAAGATAGAGCTCGACAATATAAAAACAAAAGAAAGTATTCTGATTGAAGGTGAGAAATCTTCATTCATAATTATTGCCACATATGCTTCTTTTGCACGAGAAAATATTTTTAGAGAACTAGTTGATTTCAATAGAAATACTACACGACAAATTTTGCTTATTGCAGATGAAGCGCACAATATGGGTGCAGGAAGAATCTTGGATAGATTGGGTGGAGTAAAGTTCGCTCGTCGTATAGGACTTTCTGCAACGCCTGAACGTCAGTTTGATGAAAGTGGCAACAAGGCAATTATGGATTTCTTTGGCTGTGACAACAGCTATACCTTTGAGTTCAATATGCAAGATGCTATTGACAAAGGATATCTATGCCGATACAAGTATTTTCCACATATAGTACACCTTAATGATGCAGAGATGTCTGAATATATGCGCATCTCACTACAATTGGCGAAGTTTTATAATAGCGAGAAAGAATCTTTCCCCAAAGGCGATGATATTCTAATGCGTTTATTACTTAAACGTAAACGAATAGTGCATAAAGCACAAGAAAAGGAATCTATATTTAGGCAAATTGTTGAAGATAGATTTGCTGAAAAAGGCAACTTGAAATATACCTTAGTATATGTTCCAGAAGGCGCAAGCCCTGATAATGAAACGGCAGATGTTTTTGACAACACGGAAAGTATAATCGATGATGATTATTCAGAAAACTTGATTGACACATATACACGTATTGTTCAAAATGTCAGTAGAACCACAACCGTAAAGAAATTCGTATCAGGAATCAGAGAAAGGAACGAGATTCTTGAAAAATATGCGAATGGCGAGATTGAAGTATTAACTTCAATGAAATGTCTTGATGAAGGTGTTGATGTGCCCCGCAGTGAAATGGCGATTTTTTGTGCAAGTACGGGCAACCCAAGACAGTTCATTCAACGAAGGGGACGTATATTGAGAAAGCATCCAGACAAACACATGGCAATCATACATGATTTAGTCGTGGCACCAGAAATTAATTCCACTCAGGAAAACTACAATATGGAACGTAGTCTGATTAAGAGTGAATTGAAAAGAGTTCGCGATTTTGCAGTTTTGTCTGAAAATGCGGACTTCGCATATAATGAGTTAAGCGAAATACTATCATATTATAACATAAATTTATTCTGATTATGGCAAGAAACAATGATAACAAAATGCTACAAGCGGTCTTGCTTGATGAGAATCTAATGAAATTTGGGCGTTATACACCATCTGACATTAGTACTATTGAGCAGGCTTTGGACTCAGACAATTGTGTAATTAATGCAGTTGCACAGATTATAAAAAGAACAGGAGAAGGAGCTTCTGATAAAGAACTCTGGAAAGAAATTGATAAATATTTAATCGATAACGTATGATAATCAAAGAAATTCATATCAAGAATTTCCGTAGCTACTACGGAGATAACAATAAGTTTGAGTTCTCGGATGGACTTACACTTATTCTTGGAGATAATGGCGATGGAAAGACTACGTTTTTTGAGGCATTACAATGGTTATTCAATACGACTATTGACAAGGGTAATATAGACCACATGTCTGAAATGCGTAAATCCAAGTTGGAGATTGGAGAAAAGGACGAAGTTTCTGTTTCTATGCTATTTGAACATGACGGTGAAAAGTATGTTGAGAAGTCCTTCTCCGTAGAACGAGCAGATGATAATTATTTCAGAATTGGAAATCTTAATTATATCGGTTATGAGACATCTGGTTCTGAACGTATTCAAGTGAGCGGCAAAGGTCTTATTGACAGATGCTATGATGCCTTTATTCAAAGATTTAGTATGTTTAAGGGTGAATCAGAACTTAATGTGTTTGATAATGCAGCTGCTCTAAAAGATTTAGTCGATAAATTTTCAGACATAAGAAAATTTGATGACCTCGTGGAATATACATCATCCTTTGAGGAGAAAGCGAATGCCGCGTATCTAAAGGAGATGAAATCAGATAAGAAAGTAGCTGGAGAAGCTAAATCATTGGAGTCTCAAATTAGAAGACTTGCAGAAGAAATAACAACTAAGAAGCAAGACATTAAAGAAAAGACAACATCTTTGGAGGTGTTTTCCAAAAGATTGGGAGAACTTGAAGCAAATCAGGAAACATCTGAGAGATATAAAGACATTCAAAGTCGATTGAAGAATAAGGAAGAAAAGAGCAGAAGATTAAAAGCGCAGATAAGTTCTGTAGATTACAACCATGCTCTTCTTGATAGAATGTGGATTCTTTGTGCTTTTCCTGATGTTTTGCAAGAGTTCAAACAGAAGTGTTCTGCGCTCAGTCGTGAAAAGAGAAGGTTGGAAAAGGAATACGAGCGTCAGAAGGCTATAGAAATAGGGAAATTAGAAGCAGTCAAAGAAATACAGGGTGCATTAGTCAATGGAGCTCCAGAACTTCCTTGGTATCTACCAAATCAGGAGACTATGGAAGAAATGCTGCATGATCATATCTGCAAGGTGTGTGGTCGTACGGCAGAAGAAGGTTCTGACGCATATAATTTCATGTTGCAAAAACTTGAGGATTATAAGAAACACATTGCATTGGAAGCTGCCCAAAAGAGCAAGAAAGAAGCAATTGAAGATAAGGAACTTTTTAAAGCGGACAATATCGAGTCTTTGCATAATCTAAGCATATCACTGAGTGGTAGTAATGAGTCTCAAATTTCTGGACTTATTTGCGAAATCAGCGATCGGATGGGGTTGGTTGAGCGTTTGACTCAGGATTTGAAAGAAGTGGAAAAACAGATTCAGGACACAATAGATGAGAAATCACGCTTGCTTATTCAAGCAGGAAATGTCTCTGAAGCTGTCTTAGAAAAAGACTTCAATGATATCAAGGGATTATTTGAGCAGAAAGGCAGAGCAGAAATAAGACTAAAAGAACTTAACATTGAGCTAACACAGTTACAGACACGAATGGATGCATTGCAAAAGCAAATGGATGAGCTTAATCCTGACAGTTCGCAGGTTAAGGTGTATCGTGACGTTCATCGTGTTCTAGAAGAAATTGCAAAGGCTTTTGTAGTTGCCAAGAAAGAGAATCTGCGTAGATTTCTTGCTGATATGGAAGAAAAAGCCAATGGCTATCTTGAATTGCTTAGTGCAACAGACTTCCATGGTGAAATTCGTCTTAGACAAACTGCGGACGATTCCACTGAAATACGTTTGTATAGTTCTAATGGTACGGAAATTAAGAAACCTTCTGGTTCACAATTGACTGTGATGTATATCTCTGTTCTTTTTGCCATTTCTGATTTTACGCAAGAGAAACGAGACGAAGATTATCCTCTCGTTTTCGATGCGGCAACTTCTTCTTTCGGGGATTCAAAAGAAGAGAATTTCTATAATGTGATTGATGGCCTCAAAAAGCAATGTATCATTGTGACAAAAGACTTTATCACAAAAGGAGCTGTCCGTTTTTCTGAAATTGAGAAACTGACATGTTCTGTCTATCGAATCAAAAAAGCAGATGGCTTTGATTCAAAGAATATGGCTACAGTTCGTACAACAATAGAAAAAATCAAGTAATATGGAATCATTATATGAACTTTGGGTGAAACGTGATCCTGATTGGGAAGTGCGATACCAAGACTCTGTAATTAGCGTATTTGCAGACTATGGTAAAGGGGTCAATCAATTTCAAGAGGCAAGAGGAAAGATTTACGGTGCTGGTTATGAAGTATTCATCTTGGCTTTTTTTATCGGGCTATACCATAATCAGACAAAACCTCTGGTTGAAGATAAAGCCAAAAGAAAACATTTTGGTTGGGCTATTTCCAATTGGGGTACAGGCGAATCTCGTCTTGGTCGTACACAATATCCTCGTTTGCGTGAATATATGTTTGCTGCTTTAATTGCACGTACAGACATTGATTTCATTGCCTTGGACAAAGGTGAGATTACTCAACGCAAGGTAGTAGATGACCTTATCCGCAAAATGGAGGAATATGCTAACTTTGGTTTTGACTATATTCAAGAGAAGTTGGAAGAAAACCCAAATTACTTTTTCAAAGAGGGCGCATTCTTAAGGACATTTCTTGAATTTACCCAAAAAGAGGATAGTACCACAAATGAATCAGACGATACGCCAGATCCATTGGATTAGAAGATAATCTATGGAAAAAGAGGATGGTTCTGCAAGATCTAGCTTAGGGCAGACTTAAATATAACGAACTATTGTAGTTTGAGATGCATATGAATTGGGGAGGAATATGATTGTACGTATTACTCCCCAAATGTCACTTCCTATTCATCACACTCTCCGCCAACAGATACACTCGTGTTCCGAGCGTCTGAGGCCAACGGTCAGCAGGATTCTTGTCCAATACCTTTGCTCGTGCAATTGCCTTCTCGACATGAGTTATCAACATTTGGGCATCGTATGCAGCTTCATGGTAAGAACCCATCTCTTGACGTAATCGCATCTTTAGATATGGGTCTGTCCTCCTCGAATTTCGACGGTTCTCCAACCATTGTTGCTGTTCTGCGGGAGACAATAATGTGGCATCTATCAGATGCAACAACAACCAAACTTCGATACAAGGATTACTCAATGCCATGTGCCTGTAGTCATCTTGGGCACATTCCGTAGCCACGCGTGACAGCATTGCTTCTGTCCAACGGTCTTTATCAATGACAAGCCAAAGTTCATCGTCTGCTTCCAAAGCATACTGTTCTTTGTAGTCGTTCAGTTGCTTCAACACGTGTTCCGGGCTGGAGTTGTTTTGCTCGGTTTCACTCCGTTCCAAGATATGTACATGCACACGAGGGTTGGTATATTCCTTGGCTAATGCCTTGAAATATATCCGTTCTGTATCTTTGCCCTAGGTGGCTATGACTATAAGACGAGCATCACGAAATGCCTCTTGACGCTCGCGCATCAAACTATTCCTGCTTCGCATTGTCCCAATGAATATTATTTAGTTCTCCAAAAAACGGAATTGCTCCGTATCGACCATTCAGATAACCCTTCTGCACATTCTCCCTCGGTTTGTATTCGCAGAGCGAAGACAAATAACTTTCACCCGTCTTGTCTTTTTCCACAAACCATACTTCATCCTGACGGATAGGAGCCGTAGAAAGCAGATTGGATTCGTGTGTGGTGCAAATCAACTGCATTTGCGAGTCACTTTTGAGCAGACTATTGTACATCTCCAACAATTTCAATGTCAGCATCGGATGCAGACTTCTATCGACCTCGTCAATCACATAGACAGCTTCGTTTACGCGCATATCGATGAGCATCGGAATGAAATCGAACAAGCGAGACGTTCCGTCAGACTCCTCAAACATTTCAAATATATAGTCAGAGTTGTTACCTTCT
>JAEEGL011312245.1_pt1 | contig 14210 bp, 10 predicted proteins | sample 9134231 | NCBI WGS metagenome assembly JAEEGL01 (sample SAMN16246548, study PRJNA631951) | gut metagenome | biome: gut microbiome; feature: rumen; material: fiber-attached | host: Bos | place: Iran: Karaj | collected 2018-10 | reverse complement strand
GGTATCTTCACGCCGTCGCGCTTGAGGTGGTCCACCCATTTGCGCTCTTCGTAGGTGAGCCGCGCCGAGAACGTTATGTCGACCGGCAGATGCCTGCGGGCGATGCGGTCCGAGAAGTCGGGCTCCGCGGCAAGTATGCCGTCCATGGCCCTGTCGACTGCGCTGGCGAGGTCGGGACGGTCCGCGGCGATTCCGACGTAGACGGGCTCGGCCGGGAAGCTCGCAAGCTGCATCTCGCCGAACATGCGGCGGGAGCCGAGCGCGAAGACCGCGTCAGTCTCGTTTCTGAAGTACGCTTCGACGGCGTCGGACGAGTTGTCGAAGCGGCGGAAGCGGCAGATGCAGCCGTTGTCGCGCAGGAAGGCCTCAAGCCTGCGGATCGCCTCCGTCGACGGACCGACGGCGATCGTCATGCCGTTCCACCCGCCGGACTCGTTGCCCGCGAAGTGGGAGTCGCGATGGACGAACAGGAAGTGCCTTATCGAACCCATCGGCATGCGCGAGAATATGATCTTCTCCTTGCGGCTGCCGGAATGGACGACGCCGGCCACAAGGTCGATGCCCCCTTCTTCGAGATAGCGGATCGCATTGCCGTAGCTGCAGTGGACGGCATGGTACTTGAAGCCGCCGGCGCGGCGCAGCTTGCGCAGGAAGTCCATGGCCATGCCTTCGTAGCGCATGTTCTCGTCCGGCTGCAGCAGCCCGAGCTCGCTGAAGAAGGCGACTCTCACAAAGTTGCGGGAAACGTGCTGACTTCCGAAGGCGCGCACGTTGACGGAGTCGACAAGCTCGTGTTCGTACACGGAGAGTCTCTCGGCCTCGGCGTCGATCTTGAGGTACTCGCGCTCGCGGGCCTTGCTCACAGCCACATGATACGGATAGTCGCCTATGTGCAGAAGCTTCTCAAGGCCGCAGGAGTGCGTCTGGACGGCGAATGCGTCGGCCAGGCCCTTCGAAACGGCCTCTCTGGCGGCCACGGCGCTGGCACAGCCCACAAGCTCAAAGGCCGTGCTGTGCTTCGCAGCCCACAACCGCAGGCGAGATTCCAGCGTAAAGGCGCCGGTGACATAGGCGACTCTGAGCTTCGGCCACTTGTCAGGCGTTAGCCCCTCCAGATTCTTCATCACGGCCGGAGTCGCATAGAGGTCGACGGGCATGATCCCGACCGGCTGACGTATGAAGTAGTAGCTCTTGGACAGCTCGTCTATTCTGAAGCAGCCGGCTATCACGTCCACGTCGTTGGTCGACGGCAGGCCGCCGGACGTCTCCGCGTCCGAAAGCCTGACGCGCGCGCCCTGCGCCGCAAGCGCGAGAAGCCCCCTCGACACGTCCTCGACTCCGGTGAAGCCGTGCACGGCCATGGACTTCGCCGCGGAGTAGTCGACTCTAAGCGGCGCATCGACGGCTGCGGCCGGCCGCACTGCAAGCAGCGAGACCACCGCAATCGAAACAGAGCGGACCAAAGTTGCAACCGAAGGACTCACGACAGTCTCCCGAGCGCGGCGGCGAGATCGCTCGCCCTGATAGGCTTGGAAAGATGCTCGTCCATCCCCGCTTCAAGCGAACGGCGGCGGTCCTCCTCGAAGGCGTTGGCCGAGAGCGCCACGATCGGCGTCCGCGGAGCGCCGCGAGAAGCCTCTATCTCGCGCATCGCGCGCGTGGCGTCGTAGCCGTTCATCACGGGCATCTGTATGTCCATGAGGACGTAGTCGTAGGCGCCTGCGCGGAACTTCTCGACTGCCTCGCGTCCGTCCACGGCCTCGTCGACCTTGGCGCCCTGCTCGGTGAGCATCCAGTTGGCGATCTCGCGGTTCATCTCGTTGTCCTCGACAAGCAGCACGCGTCGCCCGGAAAGCGAAAACGCCGCAGGCGCGCCGTCGCGTCCCTTTGCGCCGACGTTGGATTCGCTCCAGCCGAGCGGGACGGTAACCACGACCTTCGTGCCGACGCCGCGCTTCGACGAAATCTCTATCGTGCCGCCCATCATGTCCAGAAGGCGCTTCACGATCGACATGCCGAGGCCCGAGCCCTGGATGCCGCTCACGGTCGTCGTGTTCTCGCGTGCGAAGGCCTCGAAGATGTGGGTCTGGAACTCCTTGCTCATGCCGATGCCGGTATCCTCGACGGACATGACGTAGTTCGACTCGCCGTCCGTGCCGGGCTCCTCGTTCACCGAGAAGACGACGCGTCCGCCCTCGGGAGTGTACTTGACCGCGTTGCCGAGGATGTTCACGAGAACCTGGCAGAGCCTGTCCGGGTCGGCCGTGACATTCGGATGCGCAATGCGGCCGAAGCGGCTCTCGAGCGCAACGCCCTTCTGTCCGGCCGCGGCCGCGACGATCGTCTCCGTCGAACGGGCCTGGGCAAGAAGGTCGACGGAGCGCAGCTCAAGCGAGACCTTGCCGGACTCTATCCGGCTCATCTCGAGGACCTGGTTTATGAGCGAGAGCAGATGCTGGCCCGCGACGTTGATCTTCTCGAGGCAGTCGCGCGTCGCAGGGTTCTCGGCGTACTTGCGGGCCATTGCGACGTAGCCGATTATGGCGTTCATCGGCGTGCGGATGTCGTGCGACATCGAGAAGAGGAACGACGTCTTCGCCGCGTTGGACTGCTCCGCGACGAGAAGCCTGCGCTCGGTGTCGGACTGCTCGTGCACTTCCGTTATGTTGCGCCCTAGTATGTTCGCGATCGGGTCGCCGTGCTCGTCGGTGCCGATGAACACATTCGTCTCGTGCCACTGGACGTGGCCGTCCACGGTCGCACGGTACTCGAACGAGCCGATGAAGCCGATTCTTCCGCTGCTCACCTTGCGCCTCAGGAACTCGGGCGCGAGGAAGTTCGCGACGCGCTCGGTGTAGTCGGAGTCAACGAAGCCGAGAGTGGATATGAACGCCTCGGCATAGTCGTCGGTCGCGCGGAAGACCTCGCAGACGGACTCCATGCCGGTGCCGGTGATGAGCGTGTACCTGAGCGTCTTTATGTTGACGGTGAGGTTGTAGCCGTAGATCGCCTGGGTGATGCCCGAGAGGATCTGGTCCTTCGCGGCGACGGCCTTCATCTCGCGCTCGCGCTGCTCCTGTCGCTCGTGCGTTGCGGTGACGTCCCGGCCGAGCACGTTCGCGATGGGCGAGCCCGCGCCGTCCGCGCCCATGAACACGAGAACCTCGCACCAGCCCTTCCTGCCGTCGCCGCCGACGAACGATATCTCGCGCGACGCGACGAGGCCGCGCCTGCCGCGGAACGCGAGCAGATAGTCGCGGCCGAGTATGGAACGGGCTGACGAGCGCTCGGACTCGCCGACATACGCAAGCACCTTGTCGACGGCCGCGGAATAGGGCCCGCCGCTCATGCTCTCGACAAGCCGCACGAGGCGTTCGAGGCCGGTGCCCCTTATGACCGAATACGTGTCGTTCTCAAGGTCGATGGTGAGGTTGAAGCCGTAGATCGCCTGGGTGATGCCCGAGAGTATCTGGTCCTTCGCCATGGCGACCTTGATCTCCCGTTCGCGCGCCGCGGCGGCCCTGCGCTCGTCGGTAACGTTGCGCACGAGTATGTTCGCGACGGACTTGCCGCGGCCGTAGTTGCCCATTATCACGTTCACCTCGTACCACGACTCGTTCTCGCCCTCTCCCGACGCGCACTCGCAGCGCCCGGTAAGCCCAGTCTTGAAGGCGGCGTTTCTGAGATAGTCGAGCGAGATCAGCTCCCTCAGCGCGTCTCGGTGCGCAGGACGCGTCGAACGGTATATCTTCTCGTACGCCTCGCGGTAGCTGTGCGCCGACGCGAGCTCGTCGACGATCGACTCCATGCCCGTGCCGACGATGAGAGAGAACGTGTCCTCCTCGATGTCGACGGAGAGGTCGAAGCCGTAGAGCTGCTTCGTAATGAGGGAGAGCGTCTGCTCCTTCGCGAACTTGGCGTCAGACTCCGCCTCCAGGCGCGACCTGTCGCGTTCGCGCTCCTCGGTGAGGCGCTCCAGCTCGCCCTGCATGTCCGACTCCATCTCCGCAATGCGGCGCTCGCTGTCGGTATCGTACATCGCGAGGGAGAAGATGAGCCCGGCGAACCCGAAGTTTACGCCCATCAGCACCTGAAGCGCCATCATGGCGAGAAAAGGCAGCGAGACGAGCGCCAGATTGAGGCAGTAGCGCCGCTCGGACCTGGTCTTCGCACGCAGCGCGTTCAGCAGCGAGAGCGCGACGGCCGAGAACGCGTAGAACATGTACGAGACGTACGCGACGCCGAAGTACGGTCCGCGATGGTAGCACCCGCTCGGAGTCACGTCGACGATCCAGTGCGTGACGGCGGAGGCGAGCGTCATGAGCACCGTCACGGCGGCGGGAACGAGGAAGACCGCCCATTGCGCCCTGCCGCGCAGACGGACGTCGCGCATCTGCCGGTTGAAGAGCGCGAACCACATCAGGCTCAAGACGGTGAAGAGCACGAACCACGCCGCGTTGCACACGTACGAGACAAGCACGGACTGGACGCCGATGCGCTCGGTCAGCGCCCAGGACAGGTCGCACAGCATTACCCCCACGAGCACGCCGTAGAGCAGGCGAAGAAGACGGCCGGCCCTGGTCGGGGTGAGCACGCGCCTGAGATACAGCAGCACGGTCATCGCAAGGCAAACGGAGACCGTGATCACGTAGAAGTTCTGGAACGATTCTGTCTGTCCTTCTAGCATGTTTTCCTGCCGCTATCTGGTTTTGGCGCGGCGCCGGGCGGTCCCGGCACGCGTCAGGCGAACGACGCCTCGGCCTCTTCGACCGAGTCGAAGATCTCGAACACGCGGAACACCTTGGTGATGTCGAACACGATTCGAGGGTGGGGCTGAAGGCACGCGAGGCGGCAGATGCCGCCGGCCGCCTTGCACTTCTGCAGCACGTACACGAGCGCTCCAAGCCCCGAAGAGTCGATGTGCGTCATCCTCGAAAGGTCGCAGAGGATGTTCGGGCACTTTTCGATCTTCTTGCCAAGGGTCTCCTTAAGCTCCTCGGAGCACGAGGCGACGAAACGCCCCGTGATCACGACCTTGACAAAGTTAGGCATGTCTTCAATGTTCATTTCCATAGTCAGCTCTCCCTGCGAGGCGGGAATGCGGCGATTACACAGACGACCGCGCCGCGCAATTCGCGACAATTATACCAAAAACCGGAAAACATGTCACTATTCTCCCGCCCGGATCGCCGCGACCTCAGTGCCTATCGCGTCCCAAAGCGGATCTCCCGCGGCAAGTCCGCCCTCCCTTATCGCGCCGCGCCATGCCTGCACGGCCTCGAACAGAGCCTGGTCGCCTACCATCAGGGCGTTGCCCTTGAGGGTGTGGGCGACGCGGTCGACGTCGTCGAAGCTCGCGCCGGCCGCGCGCTTTTCGGAGAGCTCCGCGTAGAGCTTGCCCGCGGTCTCCGCGTATTCAGAGTAGATGTCGCCAAGCGTAGCATCGTCCAGTCCGGCCATCTGCTCGCCAAGCCACTGCCTAACGCTTTCCTTCACTTCCGTACCTCCTTCCCCGCGCCGTTAGAGGCGCATTTCACACGAAAAACGGTCTTATTCAGATTCATGAAGCGCTCGACCGAGATCGAGTCCGCTATCTTGCGCACGATGCAGCGGCCGCGTCCGCCGGCCGCGAGATTCGCGTTCTGGGCCTCCAGCCTTGCGTCGGCCTCGCTCTCGGTCTCGCTGGCGACGTCCTTCCACGTGGCGCCGCGGTCCCACACCGTAACGTCGAAGCCGTCCGGCGCGAGGTCGAGCGCAAGCACCGAGACCTCGTGCTGGCGCCCGAAGTCGTCAAGGCCGTGGCGGTAGATGTTCATGAGGTGCTCGTTCAGCAGAAGGTCCGCCTTGACGCCGGCCTCCTCTCCGTATCGCGAGGCGACCCAGACCGCCGCCTTGCGGCACGATTCGTCTATCAGCTCGGGCCGCATCTTCACCTCGAGGAGAAAGCAGCTCTCGTCGGCCGGATTCGCCCCTACGACGAAGAACGAGACGTCGTCCTGCCTGTGCACGTAGCCCATGTCTGCGAGGGCGCTCATTATGCGGTGCGGTATCGCCGCGAAAAGGCCCGTCCTGCCCTCCGCCTCCGTCTGGCGCACCGCAAGCGATATGATCTCGCCAACGATGTCCCTCGGCACGGCGTCGAGGCCGTCGCGGTCGGACGAGACGTCGTATATGCCGTCAGACATCGAGACGAACACGTCGTCGTCCTCTATCCGGAACGGCGCGACGTCCTCCTCGCGGTACTGCGCCTCGCCGAAGAGGCCGAGAGGCAGGGCGCCAAGGTTGCCGGGGTTGATCTCGCGCTGCTCTCCGGTCGCACGCGAGACGACCATGATGCCGGGGTTGCCGCAGTTGAGGTACAGGCCTTCGCGGTTCTTGAAGTCGAAGTAGACGATCGTCGCGACCATGTACGCCACGTCGCGCAGGTTCGAGTGCAGAAACGAGTGTATGCTCTGGGCGATCCTGTCGACGCGGCGGGCGCGCTTCTCGTCCAGGCTTGAGAACTGCTTCAGGAACGCCTGCACGGCGGTCATGGCGAGGGACGCTGTGGTGCCGTGTCCCGCGATGTCGCCCCCTATGAAGAGCGCCGTGTCCTCCGAGACCGGGAACCACTCGTAGAGGTCGCCTGAGACTTCGCGGTACGGAGTGAAGCAGCTGGTGTAGGAGTACCTGCGGTCGACATGCACCCATTGCGGAAGCATCGCCTTCTGCACAAAGCTCGCAAGCGCAAGGTCCTTTGCGAGATGCCTCTCCATCGAGCGCACGTTGAGCTCGGCTATGTAGGCCTTCACGACCTGTCGCAGCTTGCCGACGAGAACGGAGCGCGGCGCCGACTTCGCAACGTAGTACGAGTGGACGTCCTCCGTCACCCTCTCCATGAAGGCGTTGCCGACGTCGTTCATCATGGACGTCAGGAAGACGACGGGAATCGTCTCGTCGATCTCGCGGACGAGCGAGCGGAACATGAACCCGTCCATGTCGCCCATCATCACGTCCGAGACGATCGCGTGGAAGCGCTCGCGCCTGACGCAGGCAATGGCCTCAGACGGCGTCTCTGCCGTCGTGACCGAGAAGTCGGCGCCCTTGAGATACGCCGAGATGGTGAAGCGGACGAGTCTTTCGTCGTCCAGGACGAGCACTTTCAGCTTGTCTGCCATCTTGCGTACCTCCCTCTCTTATTTTCCTGTCGTTCCGCCGCCCGCGCGGCCTGCGTCTTCAATCGCGGCGTCCGGCTCCGCGAAGCGATAGTCCTTGCCGGGAAGGACCGCGTTCGCGACTATTCCCGTCAGCGCCCCAGCCGCAAGGCCGGACATCGTGAACTTTATCGAGCCAACCGCGAAGTGGACCGCCTTGGCCTCGGAGAAGGTTATCCCCAGGGTGAGGACGAGTATCACCGCCGCGATCAGCATGTTGCGGCTCCTGCCGAGATCGACCTTCGCGTCGACCAGGTTGCGCACTCCGACAACAGAGATCATGCCGTACAGCACAAGCGACACGCCGCCCATCGTCGCCTGCGGCATGGTGCCGATGAACGCCGAGAACTTTGGGCAGAACGACACCAGAATCGCGAGCACGGCCGCAATGCGTATGACACGCGGGTCATAGACCCTGGACAGCGAGAGGACGCCCGTGTTCTCCCCGTACGTCGTGTTCGCGGGGGCGCCGAAGAGCGATGCGACGAACGTGGCGAGCCCGTCGCCGAACAACGTGCGATGGAGGCCTGGAGACTTGAAGAAGTTGCGCCCGACAGTGGACGATATAGCCGACATGTCGCCAACGTGCTCCATTATTGTCGCGAACGAGAGCGGCACGATCACCACGAGCGCGTTCACTACGAGCCCTGCGTCGGGCGACTTCAGAAGAGGGAACACCGTGTCGCTCCACCTGAACGGCAGACCGACCCACGCGGCTTCGGCCACGCCTGAATAGTCTATCGCCTTCGCAATGCCGAAGTAGCCTAGCACAATGGCGGCCGAGTACGAAAACGCAATGCCCATAAGTATCGGGATGATCTTGAACATGCCCTGGCCGCTGACGGTGAACAGGGCGACCGAGACTATCGCGACCATCGCGACCGGCCAGCACTCCCCGCAGCTGTTGAGGGCGGCGGGCGAGAGGACAAGCCCGATGCCGATGATGATCGGACCCGTGACAACGGGCGGAATGAACCTCATCACGGTCTTGGCTCCGCTCAGCTTCACGAACGCGGCGACGGCGAAATACACGAGCGACGACGCCGCCACGCCCAGGCATGCGTACTGCAGGCCCGTGCTTTTCTGGAACGTCTCGTAGCCCACGGTGCCGCACAGCCCTTCCGTCATTGCGAAGTAGCCCGCGAGATAGGCGAAGGACGAGCCTAGGAACGCCGGCACAATGCGCTTCGTTGCGTAGTGGAATACGAGCGTGCCCACGCCTGCGAAGAGTAGCGTAGCCGACGTGGAGAGCCCGGTGAGCATCGGCACGAGTATTGTCGCGCCGAACATCGCAAACATGTGCTGCACGCCCAGAACGCCCATCTTCACCCGCCCCAGGCTGCGCGCATCGTACACCGCCTCCGTATGCGTAGGTCCTCCGCTATCCTCCAGCATCAACACCACCTTTCATTGGGCCGAAGCCGAATCCAGCGCCGCCCGCGCTCCATCCTTCGGACTCAGCCTCGCCTCACCGTCCCTTATTATACCACAAATCGGCGATGCTTGCGCTGAAAAACTGGGCAACGGCGATTCGCGCCGAAAACGGAAGCCGGCCCGGCCGCGGCCAGTGCAAAGAGGCGCGGCAGGGCTTTCCCCGACAGGAAGGACCCGGGACCCGGAACATGTCCCCGGGCCTGCCGACAAGGCGAATCAGCGGCGGAAGGTTGCCGGCAGCGCGTTGAGCTTCGCCTCGATGAGATCCGCGATGCGGCGGTGTCCGCTCGTGTTCGGATGCAGACGGTCGCTCTTCGAGTTCGCGAAGTAAGTTGCGTAGCTGTCGTTCTCCGGTATGAGCCCGGACTCTCCGTACAAGTCTATCACGGGAACGGACCATATCCGCCCGGCCTGTCTGAGAGCCTCCACATACTCGTCGACATACAGTCCGGCGGCGTTCGAAAACGATTCGGGCGGCTGCACATTCGTCGGGCTGAAGGCGGCGAACGCCCTGTGGATAGGCGTCAAAAGCACTATCTGCGACCGCGGGAACTCCGTCTTCAGGCGGCCGAGCGCGAAGTTGACGCGGCCCTTGAACGTGTCGGAGCTGTAGTTCAGGTAGCGGCGCCTGAGCACCATGCTCCGCCCGTTGCGGTTCGTTGTCTCGTCTTTCTCGTCGAAGAACTCCCCGAGCGGAACGCCCTCGTTGAAGTCGTTCGTGCCTAGGAACACGAAGACTGCGTCAAGGTCGACGTCCATAGACTCGTGGATTCGGTTGATCTGCCCGGGCAGCCCCTTCCACGTGTCGCCGCTTACGCCGTAAACCTTCGCGTCAAGCGAAAGGTCGTCGATCAGGAAGTTCCAGTAGTTCTTCGTGCAGCCGATGTGCGACGGATCCGTGATCGAATCGCCGAGGAAGGCGACCTTCATGCCCTTCCACGCATCCAGGCCGACGCGCGTCTTGCGCAGCGCAGGCTTGAAGTAGTCGTTCTCGGACGCATTGACGTCGAGAACGGGCTCGTCGCGCCAGACAAGCGCCGCGCCCCGACCTATCGGAGAGCCGACGGTGTCGATGACGACAAGCTCGTTCGCCCCGTCCCTCGCCCAGCACCCGGGAACGTACATCGTCTGCGTCGGGCCGATCGCCCAGTAGCGCCCCAGCCAGCGTCCGTTCAGCCTCACGAGTCCGCGGCGGAATCCGCTCATGTCGAGGAAGGTGTCCTTGCCCGCCTCCATGCTGACCGAGAACCTGTGGACGCTGCCGGCGGGCGTCGCGCCTACGGACCTTAGATCGCGCGCCGCGCCATACTTCGGCTCGTCGACGGCCTGATCGTAGGTAAAAAACGCCATCTTCCAGTTCCTGAGCGCCTCGCCTCCAAGCGTGACGTCGCCGACGATTCCCTTCACGCCCTGGTGCATCATCTCCGAGAAGTTGTACCGTCCCATCGGCTCGACGAGAATCTCCAGTCTGCGCGGCGAAGACGAGACGGGTATGCCGAGCGTCACCTTCGGATCGCGGCGATCGAGAAAGCCGACTTCGGAGCCGTCGACCCGCACGACGCCGAGGTCGCGCACGTCGGCGGCAAGCTCTCCGCCCTTTCCGGCGGGAATCTCCGCCTCGTACACCGCAAGCCCGTAGCCGAGGCCCGCCTTCTCGAATGTGACCGGGGACGCGCTTTCGAGACGCTTCGAAGCCCGAGCCAGGGCGAATACGTCCGCCGTCTCCGCGACGAGCGGCGCAGTCCCCTTCTGCAGCGGAACGCGCGCCGGCGGATCGGGTATCGTCTCGCCTTCGTTCAGGTACCTGGCGAAGAGGTCGCGCATCGCGAAGAACTTCGGCGTCGTCCAGCCGGCCTCGGAAACCGGCGCGTCGTAGTCGTAGCTCGATACCTCGGGCACGAACGGCCAGTTGCAGCCCGCCCACCATCCGAACGACGTTCCGCCATGCGCCATGTAAACGGAAAAGCTCGCCTTGTGCTCAAGCATGTACCTCAGGTCCCGAAGGCAGTCGTCCGCGCTCTTGACGTGATGCACCATTCCCCACGAGTCGAACCAGGCCGGATAGAACTCTCCGCACATCAGCGGGCCTTTGGGCGACAGCTCCCTAAGCTCCGCGAACGCCGCCTCCGGCTCGGAGCCGAAGTTCACGACCGGCAGAAGCTCGGGTATGTGGCCGCGCTTTGTTGCGCCGCGCCCGTTGCACGCAAACAGCGGAACGTCGAAACCTCCGTCCTTCAGAGCCTTCCATATCTCGCGCATGTACGCGGAATCGTCCCCGTAGCTGCCGTACTCGTTCTCCGCCTGCACCATCAGAATCGGGCCGCCCTTCGAGACCTGAAGCGGGGCAAGCTCGCGTCCGACCGCGGCGAGATACCTCTTGGCGGGCTCAAGGTACTTCGGGTCCGTGGAACGCAGACGGATTCCGTCACGCGCGAGCAGCCACCAGGGATGCCCGCCAAGGTCCCATTCCGCGCATGTGTAGGGCCCTGGGCGAAGAATGACCCATAGCCCTTCCGCCTGGGCAAGCCGGCAGAACTCCGCGGCGTCGCGGTCGCCGGTGAAGTCGATTCTGCCCTCCTCCATCTCATGGTAGTTCCAGAAGAGGTAGGCGCAGACCGCGTTGAAGCCGCATGCCCGCACCATCCTGAGCCGATGCTGCCAGTACGCCTTCGGCACACGGGCGAAATGCATCTCGCCGCATCGGATCACGAAAGGCCTGCCGTCAAGCAGGAACTCGCCGTCTCCCACGGCAAAGGTGTGGGCGGCGGCAAAGGAAGGCAGCGCGCAGAACGCCGCGAAAAGAAGAGCTAATACGGTCAGTCGCTTGTGCATAGTGAGTCCTAGGTGAAGTGCGGCAATTATAGCACATTTCACGCGCGCTATCCATTATACGACCGTATCCCACCCACACGCGTTCTGGCGTGTGGTTTGAAAAGGTAAACATGGTTTTTGGGAACGTTTAGTTCTGCGGAATACATTGATTCTCCTGGATGTGATCGATGGAGCGGATAATTTCTCCCTGCTATCATCCCATAAGAGCAGGGGTGAGTCGCAGAGTGCGCAGAGACGAAAGACCGAAGTGGCAAGACCGCTAGAGCTTATCTTCTGGTTCCAATTATGGCATAAGACTTCAGACTTCGGACATCAGACTTCAGAACTTTCTTAAGTCCGAAGTCAGAAGTCCGAAGTCAATCAACAGCGCACCATGGGGCTAAAGCCGGCGGGGAGAGTCCCCTCGCCGTTCCGTCGGCGGCCGTTACGGAACGCCGTCCCCGAGAAAAGGACTGCAACCGGGCCTACGACTGGCCGCTACCTGAATCGCGGCAGAACTCCACAAGACCGGTCGACACGTCCCATATGAACGACCAGGTGGACACGTAGGCGGAGATAAGCCGCTCTGCAAGGCTGGCGCCAAGGCTCGCAAACGTCAGCGACGTCGTGCATGCGAGCCACAGAAGAACTATGGCGACATTGACTATGAAGATGACAGTCCACGAAAACATCCTCCCGTAAAGCTTCACGTCCGGCTGGCGCACCGAAAGCGTCTCGAGGGTGAACAGCACGTGGAACGCCCATGTGAAGCCGATGAGGAACATCCACAGCGGCAGACATGGCAGCGGACGCAGGAAGGCGTATGTTACGAGGGCTATCACTATGACGAGAAAAGTGTAGAACGGGAAGAAGTACGGCGCAAGCGTTATCACGAAGTTCGACTTCGTCAGCTTCACGCTGCCGCCCGACTCGCTCACGCGCACGTCGCTCGGCCTCGCCCCGAAGAGCAGGCCCCACAGAGCGTGCGAAAGCTCGTGCCCGAGCACGTACACCTTGACCGGATGCGAAAGCGCCGCCCAGCAGAACGCAAACGCCGCGATGCCGCCGAGCAGCGACACCGCCTCGGCGCTGACCCAGCCCGACGAGCCGGCGGCGGAGACCACGGAGTCGGCAAAGGCGCGGCACATCCCCCAGCACGCGGGAAGCAGCAGAACGCCAAGGATTAAACGCAGGAAGTTCGCCATCACGTCAGTCTTCGAAGATGAACACCAGTTCGCCGGGAAAGACTCGCTTGTTCTGGCGCGCGATCATCTCGACGAACTCAGGATCCGTCTTGAACCTGCGCTGGTTCTCGGCGAGCTGCGCGATTTCGCGCTTCTTCTTCTCGATCAGCACCCTGAGCTCCGCCTCCTGGCGCTTCAGAGACTGGCCCCGGCGCCACGTCGGATACGCAAGCGCAGTGCCGCCCACGATGATGAGCGCAAGCAGAATCAGCGTGAACACATGCAGGAACTTTTCTCTAAGGCCATCTCTCATGAGCGAAGATTATATCAAATTTTTGCGGTTGGGGCATTGACATTTGGAAAAAATATGAGATAATATTCGCCCGTTCGCTGGAAAGGGGCTTTCCGGGGAGCAGTCAAGGGTTCGGGCGAACCTGGAAACGGAACATGGCAAGGCCCCGCGGAAAAGTTCGAAAGGAGAACTTAACCATGAAGATCAAGACGAGCAGGGCGTGCACCGCTACTAAGGTTGTCGCCAAGAAGGCTCCTAAGGCGTCGGCGCCGGCCAAGAAGGCGGCCGCTCCGGAGCTCAAGACGGTCACGTTCACCGTCCACGCAGAGAAGGGCAAGTCGGTCTATGTCGCCGGCGACTTCAACAACTGGGAGCCGACCGCCAAGAAGATGGCGTTCAAGTCGGGTGTCTACAGCGCGACCGTCAAGCTCGCTCCCGGTGAGCACCAGTACAAGTTCGTGATCGACGGCACGTGGTGCGCCGATCCCGAGAACGCCAACGCGGTCGCCAACGACCAGGGCACGTTCAACTCGGTCATTACCGTCAAGTGACTCTGAGGCGTCCGCAGGGCGCCAGCATCTGAATCACAAAGAGAGAGCCCGTCGCGATGCGGCGGGCTCCTCCTTTTTCGCCTTTTCAAGGCCTCAGAACGCGGCTACGATGTCCTTCACGGGCGTGACGCCGACGAACTCCGCCTTCTTCGCGCCGCCGCTGTAGCAGAACAGGGCCGGAATGGACATCACGCCGAACGCCGCCGCAAGCTCCGGGGCCTCGTCGACGTTCACCTTGACCACCGAGATGTCGGGATGCGAGGGCTCCAGCTCGGAAGCGATCGCCTCGCCCATCATCATGCAGGGCCCGCACCAAGTCGCCCAGAAGTCGACGAGCACCTTGCCGGTCTTGACGGCCTCGTCCAGCTCCGCCCTCGTCTTCACTTCTTTGTGCATGTCTGGCCCTCCTTCGAATCCTTGACCAGCCAGCCCGCCGCCGCGATCTCGTCACGCAGACGGTCCGACTCAGCCCAGTTCTTCGCCTTTCTCGCCTCGGCCCTGCGGTCGAGCAGCGCCTGTATCTCGGCAGGCACATCGGCCTTCGCCGCCTTGCCGAAGAACACCACGCCAAGAACCTCGTCCATCCGCCTGAAAGCGCCGAGGACCGGGCCGCCGCCGTGCGCGTTCGTCTCGCGCACAAGCTCGAAAAGCGCGGCGAACGCCTTCGGCGTGTTGAGGTCGTCGTTGACCGCCGCGGCAAAGTCGTCAAGGCACTTCTGCGCCCAGTCGGGAGTCTCGCCCTCCG
>JAEEGL011228847.1_pt1 | contig 14210 bp, 13 predicted proteins | sample 9134231 | NCBI WGS metagenome assembly JAEEGL01 (sample SAMN16246548, study PRJNA631951) | gut metagenome | biome: gut microbiome; feature: rumen; material: fiber-attached | host: Bos | place: Iran: Karaj | collected 2018-10 | reverse complement strand
TTGCCTGAATTCATCTCTTACAGATTATAACACCCGTAAGAAACGAAAGAATTTCAAATCGATTTTGTCAAAGAACGCTATAAATTATAAATTATCAGTATATTATAAGAAAAATCAAAAAGTTAACGCACCAGTATTAATAAGTATAAATAGTTTTTCATCTTTTATTAACCAAGTATTAGTTTATTATTATAATGAAAAAACAGCTTGTGGTTTGTGGTGGTGGTGGTAGTGCTCACACATTGATCCCATTATTGAGGGATTCTAATTTTGATGTGTCGATACTTACTTCAAAACCACAAAAATGGCAAAAAAATATAGAATTAGAGTATCATGATTCTGAAGGCAATGTGTTGGGTAGGTATTCGGGAGAATTGAAGAAAGCGTCAAATCGTGCCGATGAACTTATTCCTAAAGCAGATTATATTGTTTTATGCATGCCAGTTCATAAATATAGATTATGTTTACATGAAATTGCTCCATTTATTAATAAAGAAAAGACAGTTTTTGTGGGAACAGTCTATGGTCAAGCAGGATTTAACTGGATGGTAGAAGAGATAAAAAAGCAACATTTTTTGAGTAATGTAGTAACTTTTGCTTTTGGTTTGTTGCCATGGATAAGTAGGACAATAGAATATGGACACATAGGTGTCACTTATGGAGGCAAGGCTGTCAATTATGCAGCTTGTTCTCCTAATTTCTATTTTAAACAATTAAATAATGAATTGTTTGAAAATGTTGGTTTTAGGTGGTTTGGTAAAGGACATACTGAGCAGTGTGATAGCTTCTTATCACTGACACTGTCGGTCGATAATCAGATTATCCATACTTCTCGTTGTTATGGTTTATTTAAGGTGTACGGACCAACTTGGAAAGAAAAGGATGATGTCCCGATGTTCTATCATGATTATGATGATGTCTCGGCTCAAGTATTGAAAAAACTAGATGAGGATTATAGTAGTATCCGAAACAGGATTAAAGTTCTTTTTCCAGAAAAAGACTTTAAGCATATGTTAGATTATTTGGCACTAGAAAGATTTTCATATCAGTCGCAGAATACAGATATTAAGGAGTCTTTTGTTACCTCACAAACATTGTGTTCTATTACCACACCAGTAGTTCAAAATAAAGAAGGCCTTTGGGAAATTGATAGAAATCATAGATTTTTCCTTGATGATATTTATTATGGCGTTTGCATTGCAAAATGGATAGCAGAAATATTAGGAGTTGACACACCTATGATAAACGAAATTTTGCGATGGGCTCAAAAAATCAGAAATGAAGATATAATAGATGATTTTAATAAACTAATCCTTGATTCGAGAGATCTAAAGATTCCTTTTAAATCAGGGATTCCTTGTTATTATGGTTATAAAACGATTAAAGATATTATTGATTAATCATGAAATATATACACCCAAAAAAAACATATAATATTCTAAGAAAAAAAGCACATGACTTGTTTTGGTATTATTTATTACCGGATAAAGTATATTTAAAAATCAAGTATAGAAAAGATCATAATAGAAGATTGGATTTAAACAATCCACATTCATATAATGAGAAATTACAATGGTTAAAATTATTTGATAGAAATCCCAAATATCATTTGTTAGCGGATAAGTTTCGAGTAAAGGAATTAATAGAACCAATTATAGGCAATAGTCATATTATTCCTACAATTGGTGGACCTTGGAAAAAATTTGAAGAGATTGATTTTAATAGTTTGCCGGAAAAATTTGTTTTGAAATGTAATCATGATTCCGCTAGTGTTGTTATTTGTTTGGATAAGTCTAATTTAGATTTAAACAAAGCAAAAGCAAAACTGAATAATTGTGTAAAAAAAGATTATTATAGGGATGAGAACAAACAATGGGCATATAAGGGAATAGAAAGATGTATTTTTGCAGAACAATATATTCACGATGAAGACTTGGACGATTTGCCAGATTTCAAATTTCATTGTTTTAATGGGGTAGCTAAGTGTGTGTTGGTTTGTGTGGGACGAAACTCAAAGGCTGGTGGACATGCTTGTATGAATGTTTATGATATGAACTGGAACAAACTTCCTTATGAACCTGGTTTTCGTAATATTCCGTGGGAAATGCCAAAACCCAGTAATTTTGAGGAGATGGTTGCTATTGCAGAAAAAATAGCCAAATATGTGGGTAATTGTTATTCTAGAATAGATTTGTATAACGTGAATAATCATATTTATTTTGGCGAGATAACATTCTATCCTGGCGGTGGTTCTGATAAGTTAAGGCCAGTAGTATGGGATTATATTCTTGGTAGCTGGATTGAATTGAATGCTTTTAAAAAGTAATGACCACCAAACTTGTTTACGTACTTACCTGTGCTTTGGACAAGCATTATATAGAGCAGGCTCTGATGTCGGCTTTTTCTGCGCGTCATTGGAATCCAGATGCGCATATCGTGTTGATGGTCGATGATAAGACGGATTTGTTGTTGCAGGGGAAACGCGCTGAAATTTTGAAGTACATCACAGAAAAGATTGTGGTTTCTTTCAAGGATGCTTCGCTTTCTCCTATGTATCGTTCTCGTTTTATAAAAACTTCAGTTAGGCAGCGAATCAAAGGAGATTTCCTTTTTATTGATAGCGATACGATTATATCTAAAAGTCTTTCCTCAATAGATTGTTTTGAGTGTGAAGTTGGTGCGGTCTTGGAATCACATTTGTTAGTGGAAGATTATTGTGATAGCCTACGTAGCAGTGCAATAGCAGCAAATATACAACTTGGAGTGGACTTGGATGTGGAGAATGAGTATTTTTCAAGTGGAGTGTTGTATGTTAAGGATGTCCCCATAGCGCATAAACTTTATGAACGATGGCATCAGTTTTGGCAGGAGAGCTATAAGCTTGGTTTACCCATTGATCAACCATCATTGGCAAAGGCCAACCGCGAGTCTGGTCATATTATCCGACGTATCCCTGATACTTACAACTGCATACTTTTCACACAAAATGATTTTACAGATAAGTCACACATTTTGCATATTGCCGCATATCGTAACCCGAGTTTCCTTTTCACAGACATGGTTTTCAAATTGTTGGAAAGAGAAGGTTTAATGGAATGGATTAAGGATGTGGTTTTGAATCCATGCTGTTCCATGCTCCCGTTCGACTATAGTGTTCGCTATTCCACAATCAGGCAACGTTTGGACTGGATAAGTTTCATTTCCAATACAGCATCGACAATAAATCGCAATTTGCCCAATTTGACTGATGATTTTCCAATGCAGTCGTCATTACGCGGTACGGTTTTATGGATGTTCCATCATGGTTGTTATCATACGGGTGCCACTATTTGGATGTTGTGGAAAAGGTTGCAGGTGCTTAGAAAACATGGAATAAAAGACAATTGTTGTAGAAAATTATAATTGACTCAACAGATATGATTAATTATGAAAAAAAACTCTCAATAAAGGTATACAAGCATTGCTATGCGTTACCTTCCCGCTATTTCAAATCAGAAGATGGAGTTGATCTTCAAGGTGGTGGTTTGTGCTGCGATGACGTTTGGATCAAGGAGTCGGGATTGTTTCCCAGTGCACTCGCACCATACTTGTTTGATAACAACAATGTAAAACATGTTGATGAGGATGTGGTTTTTATTGGATGTATGTCTCCTGTATGGGGGCATGCGATAACTGACTGCTTGAAACATATATGGTGGTTGCGTACGGAAGAATACAAAAGAAACCATAAAGAGAAAAGATTAATATATTGGGGGAGCAAATCTCTTGCCGGCAATTTTCTAAAATTGTTAGAATTTGCGGAAGTGGATGTTTCCAAATTACAATATATTGACCGACCGTCGTTGTTCAAGTCCGTTATTGTCCCGGATATTAGTTTTAATTATACTGAAGAATGGGCCAGTCAAGAATATATGGACACCATCGATTTGATTATTTCGAATAGTAAACCCCGTCGTGACAAAAACATAAATAAAATTTTTCTCTCAGAACGAGAAAGTCATCGGTTATTGGGAGTGAAGAGTATTGAGAAAGTAGCTCGTAATGCTGGTTATACCATCTATTACCCTGGTGAACATCCGCTTGAAGAACAAATTTCAGTTTTTCAATCTGCATCGACAGTTTTATCATTTGAAAGCAGTATTGGTCATAATACAGTTTTTTGTCATCCACGAATTAAACTGATTATGCTTCGCAAAGATAATTATTCGAACAAATACCAACCCATTATCAATCAATTACGATTATTTGATAATACGACTATTGATGCAAGTTTAAGTATCATGAATGACAAAAGATATCCATATGCAGGTCCTTTCTTTGTCTATCCAAACGAAGCTGTGTGTAAAGCTATATTATCTAATTCTAATAATTTTCAACAAAAGCACGAGTATAATGGTTTGTTTCCAAAGGAAGTCTTCAAACGATACATTGAGTATAACCTTTATGGAAGCGAAGATGCGTTAGCCCACAAGTTTGTTTTTTCCGAAACACAAGCAAAATGTTTAGCACATGAAATAACACAATATAAGGATAGACAATACGAAAAAACTCGTAAAATTTTTAAGTATGTTCTGTTACCCAACAATATAAAAGAAAGAATCATTAGAAAATTTGTCAAATACAAGGTACGTCATTTCATTTAATATTTCCGACAATGTCCATTACTCCAATATTATTGATTACTTTTAATCGTCCAGAACATACCAGCAAGGTGTTGGAAGCCATTATGGCTGTCAAGCCTCATGAGTTATATATATTTCAGGACGGGGAACGCTCTGGCAATGAAAACGACATTTTGAAATGTGCGGAGGTGCGGCGTGTTGTTGAAGCACAAACTAAGGATTCGGGTGTTATTCTTCATACTTTTTATTCAAAGAAAAACCTCGGTTGTGGTCCTGGACCGGCAGCTGCGATTTCTTGGTTTTTCGAAAATGTAGATGAGGGTATAATAATTGAGGACGATGCAGTGCCACACCCCGACTTCTTCCCTTTCTGCGAGGAACTGCTAACAAAATACAGGGACAACAACGATGTCCGTGCTATAGGCAGCATGAATGTTGACACACAACGCTGGGGCGACGGCTCCTACTATTTCAGTATGATGAACCGCAACCTGTGTGCGTGGGCCACATGGAAACGCTCATGGCAGAGCTTTGATATTAGTATGGCCAAAACATCATGCGGAGACCTTCGCCGTGCCTTGCGCAAATACGGCTGTGGACCGCTGGAGTGCGATTATTGGATCGACCGTCTGAGAGAAGTACACAAAAACCTTAGCGACGGCAAGAGCTGGGACATGCAGTTTTTTATGTCTATTTGGTTGAATCATGGCAAAGGCATTATCCCAAATGTGAATCTTTCCAGCAATATAGGCACAGTGGGTGAAGCTACACACGTCTTGGGAGAGGGTAATATTATCGACAATGTTCCCACCTCGCCGATTCTGCCCTTGGAGCATCTTTCGGATACCAATGTTCAGTCTGAGGCCGACAAGCAGTTCCATTTCCGCTATTTCGAACCACAAAAAGCCACATGGGGTTTGGGTAGGATACTCTATCACCTTATAAACAAAAGGATAAAACGACTTGTGGGTCACGAGGGGCCTTGGATAAAACGCAAATGATGAGAATCAGATACTACATACAAAAATTATTTGGCCGATGGCTGGATAAACCATTGATACCCAACGGTAAAACCACGGGATACTCTTTGGTGCGCTCCGAACGTTCCAATACTGTGTTATGCACCAATACCAAGGTGTATGTACCTTTCTTTTTACATAATGTAGAATTGGGCGATTACTCATATATAGCAAAAAACAGTACTATAAATAACTGCAAAATAGGCAAATTCTGTTCCATTGGACCCAACTTCTGTTGTGGATTGGGAATCCATCCCACCAACGGACTTTCCACAGCTCCAATGTTTTATTCCACAGCCAAGCAGAACGGTATTTCATTGTGTGAGGATAATAAAATTGAGGAATCAAAGCGAACAACAATAGGCAACGATGTGTTTATTGGAGCCAATGTTACCATACTTGATGGTGTAACCATAGCCGACGGAGCTGTAATTGGTGCCGGAGCAGTGGTTACAAAGGATATTCCGCCATACGCTGTCGCCGTTGGCGTTCCTGCCAAAGTTGTTAAGTACCGTTTTGATGAAGATACGATAAAAACCTTGCTTGAACAGCAGTGGTGGAACGGGACGGAAGAAGATTTGCAAATAGTTGAACGGAATTTTTGGAATGTGGAGGCATTCTTACGGGAGTTAGATAAAGTATGAAACTTTCCATCATCACCATCAACCGTAACAACGCAGCAGGCCTTGAAAAGACCCTGCAGAGCGTGGCATCTCAAACCTTCAAGGAGTTTGAGTACATCATCGTTGACGGTGCTTCAACCGATGGCAGCGTTGAAGTGATTAAGAAAAACGAGTCGCAGTTTGCCCATCTGAAATGGGTTTCAGAGCCCGACTCAGGCATCTACAATGCCATGAACAAAGGCATCTGCATGGCTACGGGCGACTATATCCAAATCCTCAACTCTGCGGATATCTTAGCTGCTTCTAATGTTACTGAGTGCATGATAGTTGCTTTGAAAGAGTCGGAATACAAAGGCCAGGGAGCTGAAGTGTCTCTCTTATATGGGAACATGATAAAGAAGGATTATTCTTCGGGAAAGATAGTTGGTAAAAGTGGGAAGGTGGAGTATTCACTGAGGCAATACTATAGTTCAACAATGAATCATGACTGTTGCTATATCCGTCGTGATTTGTTCGACGCTTATGGCCTATACGATGAAAATCTGAAGATTGTAAGCGATTGGAAATGGTTTTTACAGGTTATTGGTCTTGGACGAGTCAAGCCGGTGTATGTGGATATAGATGTTACTGTCTTTGATACAAGTGGCATCAGCGAACGCAATCTTGACATACGCAATAAAGAGAGAAGACAAGTACTGGAGGAGGTGCTTCCTCCAGCCATCTTGACAGATTATGATGCACATGCTTTCCCTGTCTCGCAATATCAGCGGTTGAAGAGATATCATCTTTGGCCAATCGTTCATTTTATTGAGCGGTTGCTGTTCAAGTTGAATAAATGGCATGTTTTGAAATGAGTTTTCGTTTCTCCGTTATCATTTCGCTATATTTTTGTCATTTTATGATTATCATTTTATGACAAAATATTATTTTTTATCTTTACTAATGGAATTATGGAAATGATAAATCCATTTGTCACAAATGGTTATGCGGGTGCCGAGTATTTCTGTGACCGTGTTAAGGAAACGGATGATATTGTAAGCCTTTTGAGAAATGGCAACAATTTGGCACTTATATCGCCAAGGCGGTATGGTAAAACCGACCTGATCCGGCATTGCTTTGAACAGGAGGCGATCAAGAAAAACTACTATACCTTTATCATTGACATCTATTCCACCAAGTCCCTTTCAGAAATGGTCAACAAGATGGGGAAAGCCATACTTGAATCATTGAAGCCAAAAGGGAAAAAGCATTGGGATTTGTTTTTGAACATCATCCACTCACTTAAAACGGGGATTACCTATGACGCCATGGGACAACCCTCATGGAATGTTTCGGTGGGTGATATCGCCAATCCGAATAATACATTGGATGAGATTTTCAGTTATTTGCAGAAAGCTGACAGACCATGTTTGGTGGCCATTGATGAATTCCAGCAGATTCTGAAATATGAGGACACTAATGTTGAGGCTGCTTTGCGCACATACGTCCAATACTGCAGCAATGCCAGATTTGTTTTCATGGGTTCGCAGCGGCATCTGATGGGTGCGATGTTTGTGTCGCCCAATCGGCCTTTTTATCAGAGCGTCACCGTGATGGGCCTTCGTCTGATTGATTTGGAAAAGTATTGGGAGTTTTGTGACAGTCATTTCAGGAAGGCGGGAAAAGAATTGGATAAAGAGGTGGTGGAACAGTTATATGCCCGTTTTGAAGGCGTGACTTTTTATCTTCAGAAAGTGATGAATGTCCTTTTTATGAAGACGAATGCAGATGGTGTTTGCCGGATTCATGATCTCCAGCCAGCTATAGACTATATAGTGGATTTTACGGCACCCACTTACGAGGATTTGATGTATCAGCTTCCTGAAAAGCAAAACAATGTTTTGCGTATTATCGGGAAAGAGGGCAAAGTGTCCCACATCACGTCGGGGAAATTTTCGAAAAGATATGGCTTGGTTTCACCAAGTGCTGTCAAATCAGCAGTTAATGCACTGCTTGACAAGGATTTGCTGACACAAGACAAAGGGGTGTATCAAGTTTACGACAAGTTTTTGGAAATTTGGTTAAAACGGCAGTGATAGTCTCATAACCATGCGTTTCTCCATTATCATCCCGCTCTACAACAAGGCCCCTTACGTGGCGAAAGCCATTGGAAGCGTGCTCGTCCAAACATTCACCGATTATGAACTGGTTGTGGTGGATGACGGCAGCAGGGACGATTCTGCTGAAATGGCGGCCAAAGCCATGGCTGGCCGACCGGATTGCCGGCTGATAAGGCAGGCGAACGCGGGTGTGAGCATGGCGCGCAACAACGGCGTGGCTGCCTCGCATGGTGATTATCTTTGCTTTTTGGATGCCGATGACTGGTGGGATCCGACGTTTTTGGAAGAGATGTCAAAACTGATAGAGGAATTCCCTGATGCAGGCATTTACGGCACAAGCTATACCATTGTGAATGAAACCAAACACAAGACCCGCGTGGCTCCTATTGGCGTGGAGGTGGGTTTTGAAAAAGGTTACATCAATTACTGCCAGGTGTATGCCAAAACGTTGGCAATGCCGTTATGGACGGGTGCGGTTTGCATTCCCCATCCTGTTTTTGACGAGATGCATGGTTTTCCTAAGGGAATCAAATTGGGCGAGGATTTCCTGCTCTGGATACATATCGCATTAAAACACAAGGTGGCATTTTTGAACATGCCGTTGGCGTTCTATAATCAGGATGTGGATGCGGCCAATCGAGGTGTGGGAAGGTTGCATAACCCTGAAGAACACATGCTGTGGAATCTGACCGATTTGGAACCATTGGAGCAAAGCAATGCCGATTATAAGCAATTGGTGGACAATCTCCGGACATATGGGTTGTATCCTTATTTTCTTTCCAGAAAGTACCATGAGGCGGCGAAGAAAGAGTTGGAAAAGGTGGGTTGGAAACAGCTGCCATTGCAGGTTCAAAGGCGGTATAAACGACCTTTTTTTGTACAAAAAATGCTGTATGCAATTAAGAAAATCGGTTCAAGAATAAAATCAAAGATTTGATCACCATTCTTATAAGAACTATAGACTATCTAAATCGTTACCAAAAGTTGGTAACGAACTTTTGGTAATAGATTAATAGGAAATGATTCCCAAAATCATCCATTATTGCTGGTTTGGCCGTGGCGAAATGCCGCAATTGGCCAAAGACTGCATAGCAAGCTGGCATAAGTATATGCCGGATTGGGAGTATAAATTATGGAATGAGGAAAACTTTGATGTAAATAAGGTCCCATATACAAAAGAAGCATACGAGGCGAAGAAATATGCTTTTGTGAGCGATTATGTTAGACTTTGGGCTTTGTGCAAAGAAGGTGGCCTCTATTTGGATACCGATGTGGAAGTTTTCAAGCCTTTTGATGATTTGTTGTGTCATAGGGCTTTTGCTGGGTTTGAAGGAAGCAAATACATCCCGATGGGCACTTGTGTAATGGCTAGCGAAGCATATGGTCAATGGGTGGGAGAGCAATTGGGCTATTATCAGGACAGACATTTTGTCAATACTGATGGTTCGTTTGATTTAACCACAAATGTGCAATTCATCTCTGCCAAAATGCGGGAGCATGGTTTTGTTAAAAATGGAATTGAACAGGATTACAAAGATTTGCATATTTTCCCTGTGGATTTTTTTTGCCCAAGGCAGACCACAGGTGAATATATCCGAACTGAAAATACCTATTGCGAACATTTGGGTTTGGCTTCATGGAGTGAAAAGAGTGGAGGGTGGAAGCGTTTTGTACAAAGAATGTTGGGTGTCCAACAGATGACATGTTTGATCAAACTGAAAAGAAAAATATTCGGATAAATGATTGCTTATTTTCCTACACCTGTCTCCAAAAAAGGGGTTTTTTTGTATGTGATCAGTCTGATATTGGTCAGCATCATATTCCTCAAGTATGCCATCGGTACGGGCTGGATTGTAATGGGTTTTTTGGAAATCCTTGTTTTTTTCCTAATGTCCAACAAGCTGTCTTTCTCATGGCAACGCCTTTCTAATAAGGATTTTGTCCGTGATCTGTTTGTGGTTGCGTTGCTGCTGCGGGTAGTGTGGGTGGTTTTTTCCTATTTCTTTTATATCAGTCAGACAGGTCAACCTTTCGAATTTGAAGCGGCGGATTCATGGGCGTATAATGCTGAGGCCGAATGGTTAGCAGGGTGTCCCTGGTCGGTGGTATGGGATTATTATGGAAGCCTTGGAGGTGTTTCGGATATAGGGTATCCTTTTTATCTGATGTTATTGTACAGGATCATCGGACCGAATATTTTTGTTGCAAGATTGTTGAAAGCGATATATGGGTCAGTTACCTGCGTGTTGCTGTATAAATTGGCCGTCCGCAATACCAACGAACAGGTGGGGCGCATGGCAGGCATTTTCGCCATGCTGATGCCGAATCTAATCATATACTGTGGATTACATTTGAAGGAGACAGAAATGTTGTTCCTGATGGTTGCTTTTTTGGAACGTGCGGATTATGTGTTGCGGGAACGAAGGATTACAGGGTGGAAGGTGATCGGGCCGTTGTTGCTGGCTGGCAGTTTGTTCCTCTTCCGCACGATTTTGGGGGCGCTTGCTTTTTTTTCTGTAACCACAGCCCTTTTGTTCAGTCCAAACCGCACCATTAGATTGGCAAGAAAATTTGTGGTGATGGTGTGGGTCATTTTTGCAGTTGCAGTGTTGGCTGGTGGAACCATCCAAACGGAAATAGAGGGGTATTGGGAAAAACGAAGTGAAAACCAAACCATAAAAAGGGAGGTGCAGACACAAGCAGGCAACCAATGGGCAAAATATGCCACCGGTACGGTGATGGCTCCTATGATGTTTGTTCTCCCTTTTTCCACGATGGTGGATACAAATCAACAAAATCAGTTGGTGATGCATGCGGGCAATTATGTACGCAATTACATGGGCTGTTTTGTGCTGATTTTTTTGTTCACGGTGCTATTTGTCAAAAAGAATTGGCGTGAGTTTTCCTTGATAGGATCTTTTGCAGTAGGATATTTGGGTGTGGTCTCCATGAGCGGTTTTGCCAATTCGGAACGGTTCCTTTTGCCCGGACTGCCCTGTTTGATCATCATGTGGGCGTACGGTATTTCTGAGTTGAATGCAAAAAACTACAAGTTTGTGAATTATTGGTCTGTAATAGTGGTGCTGATGCAGGTGGGATGGGCCTATTTCAAAATTGGAAGCCGGGGATGGGATTTTTAAATGTGTGTAAGAAATGAAAATACTCATTGTTGCTTCCTATAACAAAAACCGTTTTGCCCCATTCATTCTTGAGCAGGCTGAGGCCTTGAAAAAAACAGACTGCGAGGTTGAATTCTTTGGTTTGCAGGGAAAAGGTTTGCGAGGTTATCTGAAGAACTTGCCTGCACTGAAAGACAAAATCAACGAATTTCATCCTGACGTAGTGCATGCGCACTATGGTTTGTCGGGCCTTCTTGCCAATCTGCAAAGGCAGGTGCCAGTGGTGACAACCTTTCATGGTTCTGATATCAACGACAAAAAGGTTCTGCCTTTTTCCAGAATGGCCATGCGTCTTTCGGCATGGAACATTTTCGTTTCAAAAAAAACCTTGGAAATAGCCCAACCCAAGAAGAAGTTCTCCCTTCTACCCTGTGGCATCGATTTGACGGACCTGCAGCTGACCAAAAAAGACGAAGCACGACGGAAGATGAATCTTTCCGAAAACAGGAAATACATTCTTTTTGCCGGAGCATTCGACAACGTGGTGAAAAACGCTCCGTTGGCCAAGGAAGCCGTTGCACTGTTGTCAGATGAAAATGTTGAATTGCTTGAATTGAAAGGCTATTCCCGCGAGGAGGTGACATTGCTGATGTGTGCCGCTGATGCTTTTCTGATGACTTCGTTCACTGAGGGTTCTCCGCAAGTGATTAAAGAGGCGATGGCTTGCGGTTGTCCTATCGTGAGTGTGGATGTGGGAGACGTGAAGGAACGAGTAAAAGAAGTCGCTGGTTGTTACGTTACTAGGATGCGTAATCCAAAGGAACTGGCAGAATTGCTTCAAAAGGCAATGGTCTTTGTGGGAAAAACCAATGGCAGGGAGAAGATAATAGCTGACGGTTTGGGAAACCGTAAGGTGGCAGTTTTATTAGTGGAAATATATGATAAAATGAAATAGTGTTGTAATATGAAGATACTTGTATATTTAGGGCATCCGGCACATTTTCATCTGTTTAGAAATACAATCAAAAAATTGAAAATGGATGGACATGATGTGAAAGTTCTAATAAAGAAAAAGGATATCTTACAGGAATTACTGCAGCAAGCCAGATTAGAATTCTATAATATTTTGGAGGAAGGAAGGAAAGATTCCAAAATGGGAATAATGATAGGAACAGTTAAACGAGCGTTGAGATTAAATCGGTTTTGTAAATCTTTTAAACCGGAAATACTGACAGGAACCAGTGTTGAGAATTCCTTTGTTGGTTTCTTTCGGCATCGGCCTGTAATTAATGTGAATGAAGATGATGCCAATGCAGTACCATTATATGCAAAGTTAAGTTATCCTTTAACTTCTGTGATTCTGACCCCTATGGTTTGCGACAATGGCAAGTGGAATGAAAAGTCCATCAAATACGCCTCGTATCACGAACTGGCTTACCTCCATCCAAACAATTTTATTCCTGAACGGCAGGTGGTGGAGCGGTATTTCCCAACGGATACGCCCTATTTCATCATTCGTTTCGCCAAATTAAGTGCCCATCATGATAACGGCATCAAGGGCATCAACACGGAAATAGCCCAAAAGTTGATAGACATCCTTAAACTGCATGGTCGCATATATATCACATCCGAAAGGGCGCTGGAACCGCAATTTGAACCTTATCGAATCAAAATCAATACATTGGATATGCATCATGTGATGGCATTTTCAGATTTGTATATCGGTGACAGCCAGACAATGGCGGCTGAAGCGGGTGTGTTGGGTGTGCCATTCGTGCGGTTTAATGATTTTGTGGGCAGAATAGGGTATCTGCGTGAATTGGAAGATGTGTATCAGTTGGGTTACGGCATAAAGGCATCTGAAGAGGGTTCGGCGGAAAAGATGTATGCAGTTGTAAGTAAGTTGTTGGATATGCCGGATAGAAAAGAACTCTGGCAACAACGCCGTCAGAAGATGCTTTCCGAAAAAATCGACTATGCCCAGTTCCTCACATGGTTTATTGAAAACTATCCCGAAAGCCGGAAAATTATGAAAGAGAATCCTGATTATCAATATAGATTCAAGTAAAATGCGTCATATTACCCTTATTGCGGGTGCACGCCCCAATTTCATGAAGATTGCCCCTTTGATCCATGCAATCCAAAAGGCAGAAAAAAAGGGGAAAAACATCCATTATCGTCTTGTGCATACCGGGCAGCATTATGACCGGCAGATGAGCGAAACTTTTTTTGAAGAACTTGACATTCCCAAGCCGGATGTTAATTTGGGTTGTGGCGGCGGCACGCAGGCGGAGCAGACGGCTGCCATCATGGTGGCATTTGAAAAGGATTTGATGGAACATCCCACTGACCTTGTGCTGGTTGTAGGTGATGTGACTTCCACAATGGCCTGCTCCATTGTGGCTAAGAAACTTTGTATAAAGGTGGCACATGTGGAGGCTGGCATCCGGTCATGGGATTTGACCATGCCTGAAGAAATCAACCGCATGGTGACTGATAGCCTGACGGATTATTTCTTTACCACCTCCGAGGTGGCCAATGCAAATCTACGCCGTTTTGGCGTTGAAGAGAAAAACCTCTTTTTTGTCGGTAATGTAATGATTGACACTTTGCTGGCCAATCGTCCAAGATTTGTAAGACCGGCGGTTTACGATACGTTGGTGCTCCAGCCGCAGCAGTACATTGTGTTGACCATGCACCGTCCTGCCAATGTTGATGAGGCGGAGAA
>JAEEGL016684099.1_pt1 | contig 14211 bp, 14 predicted proteins | sample 9134231 | NCBI WGS metagenome assembly JAEEGL01 (sample SAMN16246548, study PRJNA631951) | gut metagenome | biome: gut microbiome; feature: rumen; material: fiber-attached | host: Bos | place: Iran: Karaj | collected 2018-10 | reverse complement strand
TCCGTCAGGCTCTGCGGCGCGCAGACCGCCAGCGCCGCCGCCAGCCCTGCCGCCAGGTGTGTCTTTCCCCTCAATCCTTTTCCCCCGGTCTCACAATGCGATGCCCCACAGCCGGTTCAGGCACAGCGTCTTCACCGGCTTGCCGCACAGCCGCGGCGGCAGCGTCACGTTCCGCTCACAGGCCACAATCAGCCCGGATACCTCCTCACAGGCCGCGTAGCGCGTCAGCTGCTGCAGCAGCCGGCCATGCTCCGGCTTTCCGCGCTTGATTTCAATGCCAATGCCGCCGCACATCAGGTCGATGCGGCACCGCGGGCCCAGCTTTGCCTCGTGCCGCCAGGCGATGCCCGCGCCGTCCAGCGCATCGATCAGCAGGCGGTGCAGGTCATACTCGCCGGTCTGCAGTGGGGCGCGCACGTTTTCCAGCGCGCCGTATACCTCCTCCATCGTCGGCATGGTCAGTACGCCCCCGCCATGGCCAGGGTCAGCTGGCTCATCGCCGCGATGATTTCACTGGAAGAAATCTCGCTCTGCGTCAGCACGCCCCTCAGGTTCTCAATCGCGGCGTTCAGCGCGGCATACTGGTCGCTGTCCGGCGGCAGGGTCGCCGCCATGCCCTGCGCCTGGGCGATGAGGCTTTGCGCGTCCGGCACGAAGGTGCGGCCGCTGTCGTCGCCGCCCCCCTGGTACTGGTACGCCTCGCCGCCATACGGGGCGGGCTCGTACATGCCCGGGGAGGTGTGCAGTGTGCAGGTGCCGCTGTACTGGCTGACATAGCCGCCCAGGTACTGCCGCAGCGTTTCCTCATACTCGGTGCCGATGAAGCGGCTGAGCGGATGCCCGTCCGGCAGGAAAACAGTGCTCTGTGCGGTCACTGTGGGGCAGTAGGCGGAGGCCGGCTGCCCGCTGACCGCGCAGACCTGCACATTCTGGTGCATCTGGCACTGCACTGTCGGCTCCGTGCCCCTCAGCCAGTAATCCGTCACCACGCCATAGCCCTTGCTGTCGTTGCGGCAGGCGTCGGTGGCCAGCTGGCCGCTCACGGCACAGGTCGTCACGCGCACCAGGTTGTAATCCGCGGCGCTGCCCTCCAGTATGTCCTTGTTGGCAAGCCCCTTCTGCGAGTGGATTTTGCTCATGTAGCTCTGCCAGATGGGCACCGCGGCCCCGCTGCCGGTGGAGGAGGAGGCCAGGGCCTTGTAGTTGTCGTGCCCGACCCAGATGGCAGAGGAGTAATAGCCCGTCAGCCCGGCGAAGAACACGCCCTTCTGGTCCGAGTTGGTGCCGGTTTTGCCCGCCACGGTCTGGCCCTTGATCTTCGCGCCGGTCGCCGTGCCGGAGGAAACCACATCCTTGAGCATATCCACGATCATGTAGCTGGTGGACGCGGAAAACACGCGCCGCCTCTCCTGGTGCTGGTGGCCGTCCCAGATCACCTCTCCCTCGCTGTTGGAAATGCCCAGCACCGAGATCGGCTTCTGGTAGACACCGCCGTTGGCCAGCACGCCAAAGGCGACCGTCATCTGCATGGGTGTGATGCCACTGGAGCCCAGCGTCACCCCAAAGGGCGTCGCGTCGATGTGGTCGTCGTCCACGCCGAGCTGGTGGAGGAAGTCCACCGCCCTGCTCACGCCCACAATGGTCATCATGGTCTGCGCGGCCGGGGTGTTGAGGCTGCGGCGCATCGCCGCCCTCAGGGTGATCGGCCCGGTGTAGGCCGAGTTGTTGTAATTGCGCGGCCAGCTGTCCTCCATGCGGCTGTTCTTCCAGCCGGAGATGGGCAGGGGCATGTTGTACACCACTGTGGCCGGCGAGGCGCCCAGCTCCAGTGCCGGCGCGTACACGGCAATGGGCTTGATCGCGCTGCCCACGGGCATCTTCATGTCGGTGGCGCGGTTGAGCGTTTTGCGGGCGGTGGGGTGCGTGCGTCCGCCCACAATGGCCTTGATCTCTCCCCGCGCGTAGTCCAGCACCACGGCGGCCGCCTGCGGCTGCACAATCTCGTCATAGGTGCCGTCTGAGTTGCGCGAGCGGAAAACCTTGTCCGCCGGGTCCCGCAGGGAGGGATACTTGCTCCAGTTCTCCACGGTGTCCTCCACCGTGTTCTGTATCTCCGTGTCGATGGCCAGCTGCACGCGGTAGCCGCCGGTGCGCAGCTGCCCTTCCATCAGGGCCCGGTTCTGCGAGGTGTTCTCCAGGCTGTTCAGCTCCAGCAGGATGTCCACCACCTCGCCGATGGCATACTCCACATAGTGCGGGTATTCGTACATCGTTTCCGAGCCGGAGGGGTCCGCACGGAGCACCTGCGCGGTGCCCCTGTCCAGCGCCGTCTGGAACTGGTCCCAGGTGATGAACTGGTTTTCGTACATGCATCTGAGCACATAGTCCGTGCGGTCGTTGGTGATAGCCGCATAGTCCACCGTGTCCGAGGTGCGCGTGTAGAAGTTCCTGCGCGGATTGTAGTAATACGGATTCCTGGTGCAGCCGGCCAGCATGGCGCATTCCCGCAGCGTCAGCTCGCCCAGCCCCTTGCCGAAATAGCCCTGCGCCGCCGTCTGCACGCCGTAATAGTTTTCTCCCAGGTAAATCGTGTTCAGATAGCTCTCCAGTATCTGGTCCTTGGTGTAGGTCTGCTCCAGCTCCATGGCCAGGTAGGCTTCCTGTATTTTCCGCTTGTAGCTCTGCTCGGAGGAGAGCAGCGTGTTCTTGATCAGCTGCTGCGTAATGGTGGAACCGCCCTGCAGCGAGGAGGAGGAAAGATTGGACACAAACGCGCCGACAATGCGCTTCAGGTCCACCCCTCTGTGGGTGTAAAAGCGGGCGTCCTCGCAGGCCACAAAGGCCCGCTGCAGATAGGCGGGCATCGCGGCGATGGAGACCATCACGCGGTTCTCCGTGCCCTTGTACTCACAGATCAGGTTGCCCTCCGCGTCATAGATGAAGGAGGTCTGCGCCTGGTCATCCAGGGCGGCCAGGTCCAGGGTCGGGGCCGTTTCCACATACCCCTTCGCAATACCGGCAATCGCGCCCAGGGCGGCAAAGCCGGCCACCAGCGCGGTCACAAAAAGCACCCGCAGCGTGTTTACCGCCACAGACAGCAGAAAATCCGGCTTCTTCATCCGGGGCTTGAAAAGGGAGTGCGGCTCGGTATCCGCGTCGTCCAGGTACTCCTCCTCGTCCCGCGCCTCTTCTTCATACTGCGCGTCGCTGAAATAGGCGGCGTACTCCTCCCGCATCTCATCCTCCGGCGCGTCCCACACCGGCTCCGCGGTGTCTTCCTCACCGGCCCACGCCTGCGGGTCTGCTTCCTCCTCGGGCGCGGCAAAATCCCCGGCGGTTTCGTCGGGGGCAAAGTCCGGATTCTCCCTGCGCCTGCGGCGGCGGTAGCCTTCGCTGTCACTCATGCTGCTGCTGCTTATCCTCCATCATGTATTCAAGATAGGCGCGCTGCCCGTCCTCAAAGGCGCTGCGGCCCTCGCAGTCGATGGCCACCACCAGCGGCAGCCTGTCCAGCGTCAGCCGTTTCACGGATTCAGCGCCCAAATCGTCCCAGGCGATCACCTCACAGGCGGTGACGCAGCGGGCCATCAGCGCGGCAGCGCCGCCCACCGCAGCGAAGTAGACCGCGCCGCACTCCCGCATGGCCTCCACCACCGCCGCGGAGCGCTGGCCCTTGCCGATCATGCCCTTCAATCCCTCCCGGAGCAGCGTCGGCGTGGCGCCGTCCATGCGGACGGAGGTGGTAGGCCCGATGGCTCCCACCGCCCTGCCGGCGGGTGTCGGCGTGGGCCCGGCGTAGTAAATCACCTGCCCCCGCACGTCAAAGGGCAGCTCCCTGCCCTCCCGCAGGCAGTCCAGCATGCGCAGGTGGGCGGCGTCCCGGGCGGTGTACACGGTGCCGCTGAGCAGCACCTGCTCTCCTGCACGCAGCGAGCGCGCGGTTTCGTCAGTCAGCGGCGCGGTAATCTCTCTCATGGCGTTTCCTCAATGCTTTCTTCTGGCCCGTCACAGCGTGACAGTCCGATGGCGTGTGACATGGCAGCCCACATTCACCGCCACCGGCAGGGAGGCGATGTGGGTCGTGGCCGCCAGGATGTGCAGCCCCAGGCAGGTCGTTCTGCCGCCAAAGCCCTGCGGCCCGATGCCCGTGCGGTTGATTTCCTCCAGCAGCTCCTTTTCCAGCGCCGCGTAGTACGGATCCGGATTCACCTCGTCCACGCTCTGTATCAGCGCCCGCTTGGCCAGCCCGGCAACCCCCTCAAAGTCGCTGCCGATGCCGATGCCCAGCACCATGGGCGGGCAGGGGTTTGCCCCGGCCAGGCGCACTGTTTCCAGCACAAATTCGTTCACGCCCTCCACGCCGCGCGCGGGGGGCAGCATGGCCACCCGGCTCATGTTTTCAGAGCCGAAGCCCTTGGGCGCGACGGTCAGCCTCAGCCGGTCGCCTGGCACAAGGCGCGTGTGGATCAGCGCGGGTGTGTTGTCGCCGGTATTCACGCGGCGGAGCGGATCCCCGACAATGCTCTTGCGCAACAGGCCGCCCACATAGCCGCGGCGCACGCCCTCGTTCACCGCCGCCTCGAAGTCCCCATCGATATGGACCTCCTGGCCCACGTCGGCAAAGATCACCGCCATGCCCGTGTCCTGGCAGATGGGCATCTCTTCCCTCCGGGCGACCTGCTCATTCTCGATCAGTATGTCCAGCAGCGCGCGGGCGCTCTCCCACTCCTCCACCTGCCTGGCCTCACGCAGGGCGCGCGCCAGGTCCTCCGGCAGATAGCGGTTGGCCTCCACGCACAGCCCGGCAACCGCCTCGGTGATGGCCTCATGTGCAATCTCTCTCACAGGGCATCCTCCCATGCTTTTTTCATTTCCAGCGCCGCGGCCTTTACCGCGTTTTTCTTGAAGCCGCTCTCCGCCAGCAGCCGCTGCGCCTCGCGCAGGCTCACGCGCCGCGTGACCATCAGCTCCATCAGCCGGGCCGCCAGCGGAATGTCGGCCGCCGCCTCTTCGCTCCGCGGCAGGTCGACGCCGTGCATGTCCAGCACCAGGCAGTACTCGCCCTTTTCGGCCTTGGGGTTATCCTCCAGCAGGGCCAGGGCTTCCTCTGCCGTGCCGCGAACGGTCTTCTCATGCAGCTTTGTCAGGTCGCAGGAGACGGACACGCGGCAGCCCGGCAGCGTCTCGGCCACGCAGGCCAGCAGGTCCTTCACCCGGTGGGGGGATTCGTGCACCACCGCCACCGGCACGCCGCGCGCGATCTCCAGCAGCTTCTCCCTCAGCGCCTTTTTTTCCCGGGGGAGGAAGCCGTAAAACGCCCACTCCCGCGTATCAAAGCCGCTCACGGACAGCGCAGCCGCCGCCGCACAGCACCCCGGCACAGGGATGACCTCCACCCCGGCGACGATGGCCTCCCGCACCAGCACATCCCCGGGGTCGGACACGCAGGGGGTGCCCGCGTCGGTCACCAGGGCCATGTCGAAGTTTTCTTCCATCATGCGGCGGATCAGCCCGCCGGCCTTCTGCTCCTCGGAATGGCGGTGGCAGCTGACCAGCGGCACGTGAATATCGAACACCTGGCACAGCTTCATGGTCACACGGGTGTCCTCGGCAGCGATGAGCGCCACCGCCTTCAGCGTGTCCACCGCCCGCGGGCTCATGTCCTGCAGGTTGCCGATGGGGGTTGCCACCACATAGAGTGCGGGCATCAGAATACCTCTCTTTTCTCTGCCACACGCAGCTTGGCGCTGTGGGCGCGCGGGTTTTCTGCCACTTCCTCCTCCGTCGGCTTCACCGCGCCGCCGAAGAGCACCTTCACCTGCGGCTTGCGGCCGCAGGTGCACACAGGCGCCTTGGGCGGGCACACGCAGGGGTTCTGCAGGCGCTGGAAGCAGCGCTTCACCAGCCTGTCCTCCAGCGAGTGGAAGGTAATCACCGCGATGCGTCCGCCCGGGGCCAGGCAGTCCACAAAGTCGCACAGCGCCGCGTCCAGCGGCGCCAGCTCGTCGTTGACCTCAATGCGGATGGCCTGGAAGGTCCTGCGGGCCGGGTGGCCCTCCTCCCTGCGGCGCACCGCCTTGGGGATCGCCGCGTCCACCGCGCGCACCAGGTCCAGTGTGGTGCACAGGGGCTGCTGCGCGCGGCGCTCACAGATCACCTTCGCGATGCGCGCCGCCCATCTCTCCTCGCCCCAGTCCCGCAGCACACGGTTCAGCTCCGCCTCGGCATAGGTGTTCACCACGTCCGCCGCCGTGAGGGACTGCGTGGTATCCATGCGCATGTCCAGCGGGGCGTCCTCGTGGTAGGAAAAGCCCCGCTCACGCTCGTCCAGCTGCGGTGAGGACACGCCCAGGTCCAGCAGCACACCGTCCAGCTTCGGCGCGCCGGCCTCCTCCAGCAGGCGTTTTCCGTCGTGGAAGTTGCCGTGGATGGCGTGAAACCCGGCATAGCCCCTCAGACGCTCGCCTGCCGCGGCGATGGCGGCCGGGTCCCGGTCGATGCCGTACAGTGTGGCCGTGCCGCCGCTTTTTTCGAGCAGCGCCTCGCTGTGGCCTCCCCCGCCCAGCGTGCCGTCACAGTACACGCCGTCCGGGCGCGCCTCCAGCGCCTCCAGCACCTCATTCAGCATCACCGGTATATGCTCAAAGGACATTCGATCGCTCCGTTTCTTATCAGCCGTTGCCCAGCTCGCTGCCCTGCAGCACCTGCAGCACCTCGCCGGTCAGCGCGTCGATGAGCACCTCTACCCAGCCGGTCTTGTCATCGCCGTTGCCGTCATCCTCAAACACGGGGTCCACAAACTCATTGTAGGGGTCTTCGGCCAGGCCGTCCGCCTCCAGCGTCACCTCCCAGTAGGTGGGGGCAGAGATGGACATGCCGTCCTCTCCCACCTCCCGCTGGTACAGGAAGCGGGCGTACCTCACGGTAATCTGGTCAGCCTCCATGCCCTGCACCTCGGAGGCGACCTGCCTGCCAATGGCCACCGCGTCGCCGCGCGCAAGGTAGGCCCCGTAGAAAGCGCCGTTGGTGTTCATGTCGCCGTAGGCCAGCAGATGCCAGGGTCCGCCCTCAGTCACCCGCACCAGCGCATAGGCTTCCATCATGTTTTCCCCGTCGGCCTCAAAGGCATCCAGGTTCAGGGCCCATATGTTTTCTTCCTCGACCTTGGCCACGGCGGTGAAGGTGCTCACGCCCCAGCCACGCACTTCCTGCAGCAGCTCCTCCAGCGCCTGGCTGGACTCGGTGGAATAATCAAAATCCGGCAGCTGCTCTGTGGGCACCATGTCCGGCGTATCCCAGGTCAGGTTCTGGTACAGGTTGATGCGCATGTTTCTGTCAAACTTGAGCACATGCAGCACGCCGTCCGTTTCGTTTTCCCCGTACACCACCCAGATGTCGTCCGTCTGCACCGGCGTGATGGTCAGGCTGTCCGTGTTTTCCAGGCAGGTCAGCGAGAAAAAGGACATGGCAAAGGCGGTGGCGTCCTCCACCGAGGCAATGCTGTCCACCGCCGCCTCCTCCGAAAGGGCAGCGGGGCACAGAAGAGAGACGATCATCACCATCAGCAGCATAAAGCGGGACATTGCAGGTATCCTCCCGGAAATGATTTTCAGTGATACAACGTTTGAGGCAGCTGTTTTCTTGCAGGAAAAACACGAAAAGACGGATTTGTAACGGATGTGACGGGAGAGCGTCAGAGGAAGGAAAGCTGCTGCGCGCCCTCCCTGCGCCAGTTCAGGCCGGTCAGCGAGGCTGCCATCAGCTCCTCCGCCCCCAGCGGCCTGCGCAGCCAGGCCGCGGCAGCGTCCTCCGGCAGGATGACCGGCATGCGGCTGTGAAAAGCCGCCTGTTCTCCCGCGGCTTCCCTCGTGAGGATGGTGAACTCCATCTCCTCCGGGCACAGCCGGTACAGCCCAGCCAGGTACATCAGCGGCACGCCCGGCAGGCTGAAGCGGTATTTGGGCGGTATCCTTTCGCGGTGGTCCCACTCGTAATAGCCGGAGACCGGCACCACGCAGCGCCGCAGCCGATACCCTTCGCGGAAAAGCGGCTTCTCCGCCGCCGTTTCGCAGCGCGCGTTGAATACCCGCCTGTTTTCCACCGCAAAGCCCCAGCGCATCGCAAAGGGCGCCGGCTCGCCCCGGCGGCTGGGGGCAATCACCGCCCCCTCATCGCCGGGGCGGCGCTCGCCGGTCAGCGTGCGGCGGTCCTGCTCCATCTCCCGCAGCATGGCCGCCAGCTTTTCCGGCGCGTCGTCCGCTTCCAGATAATAGCGTCCGCACATGGTGTTTTCAGATCAGCGCGGCGGTGAACCACGTCAGGTAGCTCTCGCCGGGGGCCAGTATGGTCACAAAGGGCTTGTCCTCAAAGTTGTCGCTGTCCTGCACGCGGGTGGGCATGCCGTGCCACGGCTCCAGGCACAGGTAGTCCGCGTTTGCGCCGGGCTTGGTCCACACCGCCAGCACTTCCATTTTGGGGAAATCGAACCGCAGTCCCCTGCCGCTGACCTTGTGCGTCACCTTCACGCTGCGGCTGCGCAGTGTGGTGAAGATCAGCGCGTCCCGCTCGTCAAACAGCCGGTGGTTCAGGTTCAGCACCCGTCCGCCCTCCAGAGGAAGCGTCTCGCTGCCGTCGATCAGGTAGCCGCCGAGGGCCAGGGCGTTTTCGCCGGTCTCCTCCTGTTCGAACACCAGCTGGTAGTCCTCAAACCGCGCGCCCTCCTCCATGGGGCACACAAAGCCCGGGTGGCCGCCCACGCAGAAGGGCATCGGCCGCTGATCCCTGTTTTCCACCAGGAAGCTGCAGGTATATCCGCCCTCGAACAGCTGGTAAATGACATGGAAGGCGAAGTCAAAGGGATACATGGCGCGGCTGTCGTCACTGGGCGTGAGCACCAGGTCCACAAAATCCGCGCCCCTGCGGCACACCGCAAACTCCGGCGTGCGGGTGAAGCCATGCTTGGTCATGGGGTATTCCCTGCCGTCGATGCGGATCTTTCCGTCCCGAACCGAGCCGCACACGGGGAACAGCACGGGCGTGTGCTGCGCCCACACCTGCGGGTCCGCCTGCCAGATGACCTCGCGGCCATCCGCGCATTTCAGCGAGGCAAGCTGTGCGCCCTGCGTCTGCACCAGGGCACTGGTCTGTCCGTAGCGAAGCTGAATCATGTTCATCTCTGTCCTCCTGTCACTTGTTTGCCCAGAGAAAATTGAAATCCATGGGGGTTGAGGCGGTCACCCAGAAGGCGGCGCTGGCCGTGTTCACACCGGTGACAAGGCCGCTTTCGTTTTTCACCGCATAGGTGATCTCCGTGCCGGGCACCAGCTCCCGCACGTTGTCCCGCACCTTTTCCGAGGCGCTCTCGGAATAGCTGTCAATGGCGAGCACCTGCTTTTCCCCGTTCACCTCGCGGGCCGCCACCAGGGCCACAATGTGCCCCACGCGCAGGTTGCACAGCGCCACTCCCTGCCGGTTGAGCAGCATGTCATACAGCGCGTCCTGATCGTTGCGCAGCCCGTCCTCATGGTAGGTAAAGCCGTAGGCGGCGCTGCGCCCCTGCGCCATCACGGCATGCAGCAGGCCGGGCCTGTCGGTGCCGTCATCGCCGCGCCCGCCATGGGCGCAGGAAAAATCCGCCGTCTCCTCCGGGTCGATCACCTGCCCGGTCAGCCACTGCACACAGTGGCACAGGCCGAACACGCCGCAGCCGGAATTGGACAGGTTTGCCCCGTCGCCCGGGGTATAGGGATAGGGATGCGTCCAGTCGCGGCAGCGCTGGTTGAAAAATGTCATTTCCCTGCCCAGCACGGTGATGGTGCGCGTTTTTCCTGTCAGCTCCATGCGCTCTCCTCCTTGATGATCAGGCTGCCCTCATCAGGCAGGTCATAGGCCCTGAAGTAAGCCTCCTCCAGGGGAATCCAAAGCTGCTCAAACCGCTTCAATGAAGCCGGGCTCTCCCGCTCGCGCAGCCTTCGCATGCGCGTTTCCTCCGGCGCCCACAGGAAGAGGCGCACATCCGCCAGCTCCCGTATCGCGGGCAGGCCGCTGTAGCTGCCCTCCAGCAGCAGCCATCTCCCATCCCGCAGCTTTTCCGGGGCCAGGAAGGCATCCTGCGAGCAGCTGTACCGCCGTGCCTCTGCCTCACCTGTTTTCAGCCAAGGCCGCAGCGTCTCCTCTATCAGGCGCTCCCAGTCGCAGTTGCCGCCCGGCTGGGCGAGGCGCTGTGCCGTTTTCGCGGCGTGGGGCACCACAAAGTCATCCGTGTGCAGCGTCTGCGCTCTCAGGGCCGCGGCGAGCCGGGCCGCCAGGGTCGTTTTGCCGCCGGCGCAGGGGCCGTCCAGCGTCACCAGGCAACGCTGAGCGTGCCGGGCCGCCTCCAGCGCGCGGCACAGCGCCGGCAGGCAGGGCAGCCACGCGGCGTCCAGCACGCGGTAGGCGGGCTGATAGGCCGCGCGGTAAACCGGTGAATGAGAAGGCAGCCAGTCCTCCTCCAGCAGCTTTTGCGCCGCCTCTTCCACACTTTTCCATCGTGCGCGCTGCGCCCATTCCGCGCAGGCCCGGAGGACCGTCTCCCTGTCCGCCGCCTTTCTTTCCCGCGGCGGCGCGGCGAGCATCATCCGGGCGATCATCTCCGGTGTAAAGCCCAGTTCGCGGGCCGGGCGCAGGTTCAGGCGGAACCAGTCAGCACCGATGGGCTCGGCCAGCGCCTCTCCCGCCAACGGGGGCAGCGAAGCCATCTCCGCGCGCAGCCAGCTGCTCACCGCTTCCCCGCTGCCCAGCAGGTGGCCCATGCCGCACATCGCCTGGAAGAGGTATTTCACGGCATCCGTCTCCTGCATGGCCGGGCGGCGCTCCCGCTCGGCGTCCAGCGCCTCAAACAGCGCTTCCCGCTCTGTCATTCTTTCTCCGTCTCCTGCCGCTCAAACTGCAGCACAACGCCCCGCGAATCCACCTCTTCCAGCTGGCCGACCAGCTGGCGCAGCGCCTCGCAGGTATTCTCCCACACCTTTGAGGACGCGGCCGCCTCCTCAAGGCAGGCAGCTCTTCGCCGCTCCGTTTCGCCCTCCAGCAGGGCCATCCGCCGCTTTTCCGTCAGCGGATACCAGAAATCCTGGCGGTCCACAAAGGTAGGTGTCAGGCTGTCGGAGAGAATCTCGACCTCCGGCAGGCGGAAGGTCACGCGGTTTTCCTCCGATGAAACACTGACCTTCTTCAGGTCGATACCGATCACCGCGTCATAGTCGTACTGTATGGTCACCCGCTGCACCTCGCCAAACAGCGCCGCCTCCACCGTGGCGGTCACCTGCCCCTCCTCGTGCACAGTGGTGCTCTCCAGGCGGGAAACCGCGGTGAGCTGGTGCGTCATCGTGCTGCTGAGCAGCGTGGCGTTCACCGCCCCGTCGAACAGCCAGCCGCGAAGCCAGCCGCTCAGCGCCGGGTAGAAAACGCCGACCAGGGTGATCACCAGCGCCAGGCTTGCGCAGCGCACCAGCCACCGCACCGGGCGTGGCAGGCGCCGCCTGCGCCGGGGCGCTTCCTCCACTACCGGCGCGTGAAACCTGCGTTCATAGTCAGACATGGCCGTTCACCGCCACCAGCAGGGGAATGAGCAGATACTTGACAAAGAGATAGAGCACCGCCGCCACGCCGATGACCGCGAACACATTCCGCGCCGCGGAAAACGCGCGGCCGCGCCGGCGCGGCCTGGGCGGAGGGCTGACCGGGGGCCTGTTTTTCCTGAAGAACATGTGCCTCTCCTTTCACCGTCACGCCTGGGGCTCTTTTCCGGCCGCGCGGTAGGCCTCGTCATACAGCAGGTTCTGGCAGTTCAGCGGCTCGTCGGTGCCGGGATAGCGGCGCACATAGGTGCCGTCGGCGTGCTGGTCCCTCGCGGAGCAGTTGTCACGCCACTGCACCTCAAAAATGTGCTCCAGCTTTTTCTTCAGCTCGCTGTTTTTCACAGGGGCGGCCACCTCCACCCTGCGCAGGGTGTTGCGCGTCATCCAGTCCGCGGAGGCGATGTAATACCTGGCCTCCTCCCCGTCGCCGAAGATGTAGATGCGGCTGTGCTCCAGGTACCTGCCCACGATGGAGATCACCTTCAGGTTATCGGTATAGCCCGGCACGCCGCCGATGAGGCAGCAGATGCCGCGCACGATCATCTCGATCTTCACGCCGGCCTGGCTGGCCTCCACCAGCTTGTCCATCAGCGTCTTGTCGCTCAGGCTGTTCACCTTGATGCGGATGTGGCCGCCTGAGCCGCTGCGCGTCTTCTGAATCTCCCCGTCGATCAGGTCCAGCAGCTTGTTCTGCAGGCAGTGCGGGGCTACCAGCAGGCTGGCGGTGTGGTCCACCGTTTCCCCCTCCAGCAGGGCCTCGAACACCTGCGCGGCCTCCTCGCCCAGCTCCTGGTCGGCGGTCAGCAGGGACAGGTCGGTGTACAGGCGGCTCGTCTTCTCGTTGTAGTTGCCTGTGCCGATCTGGGTGATGTACTTCGGCCCCTGCTCTGTCTGCCGGGTGATGAGGCACAGCTTGCTGTGCACCTTCAGCCGCTCAATGCCGTAGATCACGTGGCAGCCCGCCATTTCCAGCCGGCGGCTCCACTGTATGTTGTTCTCCTCGTCGAAGCGGGCCTTCAGCTCCACCAGCACATCCACGCGCTTGCCGTTCTCGGCGGCCTCCTCCAGTGCCTCCACCACCTTGCTGTCGCTGGCCAGTCGGTACAGCGTCATGCGGATGGCCGTGACCTTCGGGTCGCGCGCCGCCTCGGACAGCATGCGCAGGAACGGGCGGATGCTCTGGTAGGGATAGTGCAGCAGCACATCGTGCTCCTCCACCTGGTCCAGTATGGGCAGGTTTTCCTTCAGGTCGGGCGAGGCCTGCGGGTGGCGCGGAGCGTAAAACAGCTCGGCGTTTGCGCGCAGCTGGTCGCGGAAGGCGGAAAAGAAGCCCAGGTCCAGCGGGGAATCGTTGTGATAAACGCGCTCCTTATCGATCTGCAGCTGCGCGCAGAGGCGGTCGATCACGCGCTGCTCAATGGAGCGGGACAGCTCCAGCCGCACAGGGCACAGCTTGCGGCGGCGGCGGATGACCTCCGCCATGTGCTCGCGGTAGTTCAGGTCCTCGTCATAGATGGCGTCGGCGTCGATATCGGCGTTGCGGGTGATGCGCGCCAGCGTTTTGCTGCCCACCGTGTAGCCCGGGAACAGCAGGGGCAGGTAGTGCAGTATCAGCTCCTCGGTGAGGATATAGCAACCGGCGCGCTCCGGCACGGGCACCAGGCGCGGCAGTACATCCACCGAGCAGGGCACAATGCCGATGCGCTCCTTCTCCGTTCTGGTATTCAGCACCGCCACGGCGTACAGCTTTTTGTTATTCAGGAAGGGGAAGGACTGCTTCTTACCCACATTGAAGGTGGAAAGAAGCGGCACATAGTCCCTGTGGAACACCTCCGCCATGTACTGTTCCGACTGGGGGCTGATGTGCTTGAAGTCCACCAGCGTGATGCCCTGGTCGGCCAGGCGGTCCAGCAGCATGGCATAGGCCCGGTCGCGGCGCTGGCACAATTCGCGGATGCGCTGTGTCGCGGCGGTGATCTGCTCGGAGGAGGTCATGTGCGTCTTGTTGTCCCGCGCCTCACTGTCGATCAGCGCCTGGTCATGCAGGCTGCCGATGCGCACCATGAAAAACTCGTCCAGGTTGCTCTGGAAAATGGACAGAAAGTTCAGCCGCTCGCACAGCGGCACGCGCTCGTCCTCCGCCTCCTCCAGTACGCGCCCGTTGAAGCGCAGCCAGCTCAGCTCACGGTTTTCATACATTGCCTTGGTCATTGTTCCCTTCCTCGCTCCCGCTGAAACTCAGTTGCGGGCAATCTGTCTGATTTTTTCACCGTACTGCTCCAGGGCCTGCTTTTCCACCGCCTCCCGCTCCTGCGCAAAGGCCGGGTCCTCCCTCAGGCGGCGCATGCATCCGGTGGCTTCCTCCATCAGGCGCACGTCGCCGTCCAGCAGGAGGCCCTGCAGCGCCTCGCCGCTCTGGCGGGTGCCCATCAGGTCGCCTGGGCCGCGCAGCTCCAGATCCTTCTGGGCGATCACAAAGCCGTCGTTCGTTTTGGTCAGGATATCCAGCTTTTCCGTGTGCGGCCCCAGCAGGAAGCACCAGCTCTCCGCGCTGCCGCGCCCCACCCGGCCGCGCAGCTGGTGCAGCTGGCTC
>JAEEGL015418892.1_pt1 | contig 14211 bp, 7 predicted proteins | sample 9134231 | NCBI WGS metagenome assembly JAEEGL01 (sample SAMN16246548, study PRJNA631951) | gut metagenome | biome: gut microbiome; feature: rumen; material: fiber-attached | host: Bos | place: Iran: Karaj | collected 2018-10 | reverse complement strand
ATGTTGTTACGATCATTCCGATGGGCAAACTGATTCAACCGGAGGATATTGCCGATACGATTCTGTTTCTGGCGAGCGAACAGGCAGGAATGCTTACGGGACAGGTCATAAAGGTCTCAGGGGGTCATGCCTTATAAATTATAATCCGCAAAACGAAATGTTCCGAAAAAATAAAACGAAACGTTCGAAATCGTAAAACGAAACGTTTCTTTAAATTCGTTTCTAAAAGGGGTTGAATGGCATTCAAACACCATTCAACCCCTTTCCTGATTTTACAGGCATTGTGGTTTATGTAAATTCTTCGGCGTCCATCATGTCTTCGGCGTGAACTTGACATAATCAACTTGCATCTCGACATTGCCCTTCGGTGTGCCGATTACGCTGGTTGCGAAAATCACATTGAATGTGATGTCATCTTGCATAGTCAACTCATGCAGCTGGTCGTTCGTGATGCGCCAATACTCTTTGTCGTCGCAGAGGTATGCGATGTAGTCATCGTCCACGATGAGCGACCAAGTGTGCCATCCGCTGATTGATGTCTTGCCGTCGAGGAATTGGCTCTTTACAGCACCAAGGCCATAAGGCTCTCGCTCGGTAACCACGAACCACTGATTGCCGTCAAGACCCTGCCCGATTTTTCCATCATCACGAATCCATTGCAGGGCGGCAGAATCTATCTCCTTGCCTCGCTCGGTGTTCGTGATGTAGTACGTCCTTCCTGATGGATGACCTTTGAGGCGATTGCCGTTGCGGTAGATGTTGTAGAGCTTGGTCTGCGTCCATGCCTTGCCAGTCCAATACCAACAGCCGCCAGAAAGGCTGTAGCCTTTGTCGGGGAAGATGTAGGGTAATGCCTTGTCACTGACCGACTGTGCATTCTCTTGCCACATCCACATCCCTCGGCTGGTGTTCTTGCTGCCCGTGTCGGCAGGGGTGTATTCGACCCAATCCCACTCATAGAGATAACGCAATCCCGTTGCCTTGTCGGTCATAGCCGATGTAGTGACCCACATCGAGTTCTTCACGGCCTTATCTCCGCTAAAATTGGCTCGTACATCAAGACGGCCTTTGCCGTACATTCTGCGGCTGTAAGCGAGACCACTTGTATAAGCCTTTTCTGCCTCGCCATATTTTGCTGATTGCGGCTTGACCGTCAGCACAAGCATCCCATCGACCGATTGCACATTCTGCGGCAGAAGCACCGATTTTTGGTTCTCTGACAAGCAATGCAACACCGCCCAATTGCCTTTCGGCTCGGTGAGCCTTGTGTGGGTGACTTGTGGTTGCCATGTGTCGAAGGTGTAGGTGATGCTCTTCGGCTCTTCGGGTTCGGGTGTTGGTTCGGGTGTTTGGTCTTCGCACATCGGAATGCTTGCGATGACCTTGCCGTCAGCCTCGATTTCGATGGCCTTGGCGGTTCGGAAAAATCTCAGTTCTTGTCGCATGATTGTTTGGGTTTATTCGTTGTCAAAATGTGCAGTCCAATAGGTGGATGTGAAGAATTGCAACCTCTTCCTGTCCCAGAAACCAGCGGCGTCATCACTCTTTCGCTTGCATGGGACAAGGTTGCAGATGTGCTCATCGGTTGAGGTGTCCTTGACCCACAGGTAGTAGATGCGGCCTTTGTATCCATTTGCAGGTCTTCCGAAGATGTAGAAATTGTATGGGCAAGTATCGGACAAGTCAGTCCTCGTTCCGTGCGCTTTCAATTCGCCGTTGTGATAATAATATTGGTCATCCCCATCACCTACATACTTGACTATATGTGTATCGGTGTCAAGAGGGTCGTAGACATACAATACAATTTGTGCTACGGCAACTGGTTTAATGGTTATGGCAAATCTGTTTACAGCCAAGTAATTATATAACCAAATTCTTCCGTCTCCATCCCTTGAACCGCATGGCATACCATTACTGATTTCATCCTGCTTGAACTTGACCTCAAGACTGTTGTTCTTGGTGTTGAACACAAATCCAAGGTCTACACCATTACCTCCCGTTGATGAGTTATAGATATAGTCGCACATGGTATAGTCGTTAGGAATGTCCTCACCCTCATCATAAGCAAGCCACCCCGTAGGTATGCCGCTCGCACCCCTCGGCCATGTGATTCCAGCAGTTTGGATGAATGTGCCTGTGGAGGAGACATTGTATAGCCAGTTGGTAAGGCAGTTGGTGGCTGATATGTCGGTGGCAAGACACTTGACATATTTGAGGTTTGTACAACCAAAGAACATCTGATAATATGAACCATTTGCTAATATTGTCGCTGGAAGTACAAAACCTGTTTCCAAAGATGTGCAGTTAACAAACATACTATGATAACAGTTACTTGCCAATATTGTCGCAGGCAATGATGTTGCAGTAACCAAATTTGTACATCCACGGAACATATAATAATAGCAGTCAGCTGCAAGGTTCGTTGCAGAAAGAGTTGGAGTCGCAGTTAATGATGTGCAACCATAGAACATACTGTTATAGCAGCTGGTTGCCATTGACGTGGATGGCAATTCTGGAGCGGTTGTAAGGCTCGTACATCCTGCAAATAGGTTGGAAAAGATGTAAGTGTGCCAACTTGTGAATGTAGGCAGCACCAAACTACTTGCATCCACCAAGGTCGTACATCCCTCAAATAGTCTTGCAAATGTCACATTACGAACGCCATCCGTATTGTAATTTGTAAGGTGTTCAAGGAGGTTGCCACCCGTAAGCAGGGAAATCAGATGGCCGCTTGCATCAAATCTTGCCGTAGAGGAGAAGATGGATTGTCGTCCAGCGGTTGTAGATGTTGCAGTCATGCAAGCACCACTCCCTCTCCAATACACCTTATCGCCAGCAGCAATGGTGGGTGTTGTGATTGTTTGGTCGGTTGCATCAATTGTTGTCCTCGTCCAATTAACCCCATCCAAGGAATACTCAACATAACTGAGATATGTGCTTGTAACCGCAGCAGGAACACTTAAAGTGAAAGTGCCACTTTCCAAAGCGGTAAAGCAGAGGTAGTCGGGGATGGAGGACTCGTAGACGAGTCTCCCGTGGTCGTAGGTTCTGACCACCTCCCTGCCTTGGTTGTATCTCGCAACAACTTGTTTACCCTTGACGTATCTCATGTTATTCCTCGATTATGTCAGCTATGATTGACGCTTGCTGAGCCGCACTGAGGGCATCATACTGCGCCTGTGTCCCGACCCAGTTGAGACCCTCTGCCAATTGTCCGTCACCCTGCACGGTGTATGCCTTGTTTCCACACCAGTATGTCACGCCAAGAGTCACCGCATAGTCCGATGCGTTGGGGTAACATGGGAATGTTCCATAATAACTATTTCCAACCTTGAGCATAAACGAGTTGTTGGCACGGAAATAATACATAACACCCTTTTCGCCAGTCACCCCGGCATCCGTGGGAGCATTGTTGTCGCTATTGTAGACATCGAACACAACTCCGTATTTGGGAGATGCTTGTGGGGTGTAAGTATCCAAGTTCTCGCACGCAGCAATTGCGCATTGTCTTGCGATTGTCATTGTTGCGGATGTCGGCTCAGTGTAGGCATTGCCCACACCTCCAGCATCAATAAATGTGCTTCCGACAAATGTCTTGACTTCATCGTAAGTGCCATAACCGCAAGCCGTCAATACGGAAAATCCGAATTGACTGAAAATCTTGTGGAATAATGTTGCGGATGTGACATAACACCCAATGCCATAGTCAAGATGTTGCCCATCATAGCAAAGCAGATGATAAGCATAGTTGCCAAGATTGGCGAGTGATGTTTGTCTTGCGTTCTGAATTGCAACCGCAGACGGCAAGATGTCAACATGATACTCATCTCGCATTTTCTTCGCAGATGTGACAATTGAACGGGTGTGTGTCAGTAATGATATTGCTTCGGGTGATGGATCTGCGAATCCCGTATTAAAGAGGATTGTTGGCATTGCAACCGGGGCATGGCTTGCAGCAACCGTCTTAATCCGCTCAACGATGGTATTGTAATCGGAAGATTGTTGCGATGTCCATGTCTCGTCTTCCCCTGCCGACCTTTGGAGGATGATATAATCCCAATCGGTAAATCCAACAACATAGTCGAAATGACAATCGTCTTGCTCTGCCCATACACCATTTTCGAATACCTTGAACCATCCTCCAATGGTTGTATTGTTTGTTATTGCGGTTGCTATCTGCTGCAATGTTAGAGAGCCTTTGAAGATATTGCCGACCATAATGTTTGTGAATCCGCTCTTGTAGGCAATCCAAGGGAATTGTGCAATCGTATTCATGCCATGCGAAGAGCCGATGAGCAACACTTTGATGTTGAATCTCCTTCTCAATGCCATATCAGCCCCACCGATATCATCGGGCAGAGCCTCCTCCTTGATTTTCACCTCTGAGCCATACGGCTGATAGGGTGAGGGTGTGAACTCAGAGTCATACGCATCACCTACCAACTCCAACATTGCCGTGTCCGTATAGTCGGCATTAGTGCCAACGTTGAACTGCACATAGGCGGCATTGTCGGGAGCTTTGAATTGTCCGTTCATGGATGACGCTGCGCCCGAAGCGTCAACCTTCGGCATCTGGTAGTTAGTGGAGTAGGCCGTGCCACTTTGTGCGCCCAACACTTTCATCCTCGTACTTCCGTCAGCAGCAAGACAGCGGATGTTGTTGCCCGCACTCACTGGCACACCGCTGATACAGTACACCTTGCCGCCCGTGACGGGTATCAGCCCTGTACACTTGTTGTACGCCCATGAGCCGACAGTGGTCAGTCCTCCCGATGTGTTGACGACTTGGTTGACCACCTGCGACTTGTCGAAAAGGTTAGGAGAGGTGACTGTCTCGGTGATAGCGTCCACAGCGTCCTTCGCCTCCTCAGCCTTCTCATCGGTGGCAGAGAGGTCATTCTGCAATTCCTCTATCTCCGCCTGCATTCCGTCCATCACATCAGGCAGGCCGATGTATTTCCACAGCTCCCTGGAATAGGATGATGAGTTGGTCAAGCAATAGGACATTAGCGTGACACCGACAGGAACCTCGAAGGTCTCATCGTGGTCGTCGTTGTCGCCACGGTTGATGAGGCTGACGTAATCGCCATTGGAGTCCCAAAAAATAATCTGCGCCATGGCATTTCCGCCGTTGTGGCTCTTCGCACGGTAACGCTGGCCGACAGTCACGGGGATGTCGTAGGTCATGAAGGTGTTGAGGGAGACGGTGGAGGAACGGCTTGCCGTGGTCGATGAGCCTGATCCGGTCACCTGGTAGTATCCGGCAAAACTGGTGTACTGCGACAGGGGGAGCTCTTCCTGCGTCTCAAGGTCGGTCTTTTTGACGTAGTCCGTCATGTCAATCTCAGATGTGTAGGTCTCTCCCGTGTCTGCCCATATCCCGGCCGTGGAGCAGCGGTAAACGGCGAAGGGCGAGGTGCTGCCAACCAGTGCCCACATGCCGACAGTCGGCGAAGGATAGGCGGTTGTCAATTCAGTGCTTGTGCCGAACAAACCGCAGGACATGTCTTTGCTGACACTCAGCCGCTCCAGCATCTCCTTAGTCAAGGTAAAGTTGGAGTTGATGCCGTCCACCATCGCACCGATTGTGCCTGTCTTCTGTATGTTGTTGAAATTTTCCATAACTCGTTATTGCTTTATTTTTAAAGTTCCGTTGTCATTCCAGACTTGTCCGGCAGAGAGACCATTTGACGATGTGGGGAGGTTGGAAAAGCCGAAGAAATCACCATCAATCCATGCACCATTAGCGGCATAAGTCGTTTCTCTCGTCTTCGTTCCACCCGTGAGGCTCGTGAACACCAGACCATTGAACGCATCTATGACAGTGCGGTTTTCTATTGTCTGGTTGTTTACAATGCCCTCCCGTTTAATCTTTATCATCGGCGATACCTGATAATTGCCTTGCCCGTCACGGCCGATAATGTTGTAGCCGCCAATGCGGAAAAACTCTATTTGTACCGCATCGTCCGCAGGCTCCATTGTGGTGATATTCTTCACCTTGTCAGGGCCACAGATAACAATATCTCTTGTGCCAGCATCAAGGACAATCTTATACATTCCGTCCTCGCCCTTGAACTCACCAGCGTTGGCGTGTATCTCTCCCGTGAAATCCCCATCCGTTGCGTGTACCGTGCCGTTGAAGACACCGCCCAGCGCATAGATGTAGCCCCTCAAAATGATGTCATTCAGTATCGCCCGACCACCATGTGTGACCACGAACTTGGCCATATTGCTCACCTCTGCATCGGTGGGCTGGTAGGCGGGATTCTGGGCATATTTCATTATCGTGTAAATGGCCTGTTCCATCGAACCGCCACCCCATAGGAACGGACTCTTCTCGTCATTCATCGCACCGCTCATGCCGCCTGTCTCTTCACTCATCACACCGTCACGGTAGTTGCCCACCTTCAGTATCTGAGACATAATGAGACCGCCAAGTATCTGCGTTGTGGCCTTGCTGATTGCATCGGTGAGGTAGGACATGCTGAAGTACTCAGCCATAGACTTGTCGTTGTCGGTGGCTGCTCTGTGCCACTCGGTGGGCAGGTTCCCGGCGGTGAGCATGATCTCGGCCACCTTGGCCGTGCCGGTCAGCTCGACCCTGCCGCTTGATGCTGCTGCCTGGAAGGTGTGGTCAACCCTCTCCCAGGCTGTGGCAGTAACGGTCTTCGTGGTGCCTCCCACATTGATCGTCAGTGTGCCGTCTGCCACGAGCAGGCTGAGGGTATACCAGGCGTCCATGGTCAGCCCTCCCTCCACTGTCTGCACCAAGGTGCCGAGCTGGGCGGCGAAGCCTGAGGCGCTGCCGCTGTCCTCTATCACCGTCACACCGTCGGCCTCCCACCATTTCAGAGGGTCGCTGTAGATGGGCATGCCCCCGGTGATCGTCTGGTTCTCCTCGGTTATCTCGACACTCTCGAAGTCGCCCGTGAATCCCGTGTTCTTGAGCAGGTTGCCCCTCGCTGTGCCCAGGTTGTTGATGTCACGTCCGTCTTCCAGGGTGCTGCCCTCCATCATCCTGAGCACGCCCTTCAGGCGGTTGTCGCCAGGCTTCAGCTGCTCCACGTCGGAGGGAAGGGCAAATGTGTCGATGCCCTCAAACAGGCGGATGAAGGGCGACGAGCCGTCTGCCGATGCTCCCGCTATGAGGATGGCCGTCTGCCTGCCAGCATCGTCAGTGCCACGGTAGCCGAGCTGCACGATGTCGTCGCCTGCGCTTGGAGCGTCGCTTGCAGAGGCCGCCACTGTCTTGCTGAGGTCCACATAGTGGTAGTCGGAGGCATCCACCTGCTCACCGTCCACCTCATACGTCCCCGTGTCGAGCGTGCTGGCCGTGGAGACACCCGTCACCAGCCGCCAGTAGAAGGTGTTGGAGAAGTTGTCGGTGTCCTCCTCGGTGAGGTTGAATGTCTGGCAGTAGGCCTGGTCGCCCACTCTCCACAGGTTCTTGACGGTGTTGCCGTCGGAATCGTGACGGAGGAAGAACACCCTGTAGTAGCTGCCCTTGTCCACCACGAAGTCGGCCTTGCACGATGCGGCGGTGAGCAGCATCTGCCCGCCCACATGGTGAACGTCCTGTATGGCCACCTCGGTAGCCGTGAGCTTCTTCCTGATGTTCACGAAGTCAGTCTCAAAGTGCCACAGGTGGTCGGCATCCATCCACAGGGCGGCTCCGCTCGTTCCCTCTGCCCAGTCGCCCGCCTTGACGCCGTTCTGGAAGGTAGGCACACCGACAGAAGTGTCGTCACGGTCCTTTCTCAGCCAGCGGTCATAGGCGGGGCTGTCGGCTGTCACGTCACCGGCCACAACTGCGTAGCCAGCCTCGTCGGCATAGTCGGCTCGCTTGGCACGGTCTGCCATGCCTGTCTTGCCGCTGCCCACGCTGCCCGCATAGCCGCTGCCGGAAGAGGACGATGAGCCGCCTCCCTGCTGCTTGGATTTCTTGAATATCTTTACGTCAATCATCGGCTATCTCTTTAAGCGTAAGTCTCGCCTCACCCGTCGAGAGATTGCGGCTCAGCGCCTGCACATGAAAGCGTCTGCCGCTCAGTGCCGGGTGGGTGTATAGATTGTTGAACCTCACGTTGCTGAACTCGTCACGGATGGTGTGCTCCACGATCAGCCGCACGTCCCTGTATTCCTCGTAGTAGCTGTCCACATAGTCCTGCTCTGGTTTCACCTGCTCGTCCTTCAGGCGGTTGTAGAGGGTCAGCACGCCCTCGCCCGTCAGCACGTTGAGCGGCGTGGAGAGCTTCACCGTGTTGGTGATGCCCAGGGCTACGCATTCCTCGGTGGTAAGAGCAGAGTTGAGCTTGAAGGTGATGTCGTCCTTCTCGTTGACGAAGTCCTCGGCGGTGTCGCTCATGTACACCAGGTCGCTGTCGTCGGTGTTGTTCACCATGCCGTTGTCCGAGTACACCTTCACCTCGAAGTCCTTCACGATGATGTTCTCCGTGTGCACAAGAAGGGGAACCTGGGAGTCGCTCCAGCTGCCGCCGTGCCAGAAGTTGTGATGGTGTCTCACCACGTCGCCCCAGTAGGAGTTGACAGGACCGAGCACCATGAAGCGCACCTGGCCGCTCACATGGTCGGCTTTCTTGATGGGGATGGCGGTGCCGCTTGCCTCAACTCCCATACGGTATGAGATGTTGTTTTGGATGTCGAACTCCGTGCCCAGTATCTTGTCGCCTATCTTCGGGTCGAAACCTATGCTGAAGCTCTGGCCGTAGTACTCCTCGTCACTCTCACACTCGCTTCTCTCCTTGTAGGTCTGCCATGTGAAGTCGCCTGGCTGCCCGTCCGTGCCTGTCTCCACCACGCATTTGTCGCCTATGATGAGCATGCACTGCAGCACAGCCACCTTGCTGATGTGGTCCTGGCTGTCGCCTATGGCGGAGTAGAGGAACTCATAGTCCTGGGGTCCCTCGTCTGTGAACGGGCAGAAACCGAAAGCGGTTGAGGGGTCGCTCTGCTCCACCTCCTTCGGGGTTGAGGCCTTGAAGTACTCACGGGTGTAATACCTGCCGTCGCCGTTGTTCCTGCTCGGCACGGTGTGCCTGCCTGTGATATAGGCAAGATAGGCGTTGTAGCTGCTCAGATGCTCCGACAGGTCAGGATAGCTTGCGGTCATCCACATGCACGGGTTCAGAGCCAGCCTGCCGCTGATGACTATGTAGTTGGTGGTCTGGTCATCGGAAGGTGAGAACACGCCGCCGCTCACGTTGCCCGTGTAGACGGCTCTCGGCATGGTCGCCAGCAGGTCGTTCTCCCCAGGGTAGGGGTTGTCCTCGTCGTCGCTGCCGTTCACGCTCACCACCAGGCAGTCCTCCATGTCCACCTTGCTGATGACGCTGTTGTCGCTGCCGTTGCCCTTCGTCTCAATCTTGCCGACGGAGAGCAGGGCGGCTCCCTGATGGGAACGCAGCCAGTTGGGCAGAGCCTGCTGGCTCTCATTGTCCACGCACAGTTGTGCGTAGATGTCTTCAACGCTCTGCGGTCGGTAGGGGAACCGCCACTTCTTGTTCTGTCTCACCTGCACAAACCAGTCCGTCACACCCGTCTCGTCGTAGCTGGGCGATATGCCATCGGTCAGTATCTCATAGAAACCTATCTTAGCGTGCTGGCCGTTGCCCTCACTGTAATACTCGGTGATATACTTCTGCCGGTTCGTGTAGGGCGAGGTCAGCAGGTCAGAGTCAAGCGGACTCTCCACCACGCTGTCCATGGCGGTGGTCTCACAGGTCAGCAGCAGGCGGTTGAAGGTCTCGTCCACCGTTATCTGCGTGTTCACATCCGCCGCATTCGCCTGGCTGAAGGTGATGTTGGTGGTAGGTGTCGCCAGCGCATCACTGCTCAGAAGGTCATGCCACACGATGTTGTCGCCCTTGCGTATGGTCTCCCATGAGAAGATGAAGAAGTCGGTGCCCTCCTGCACGATGTGGAGGTTCAGGTATCTCAGCAGCTCCTCCAGCACGCTGTCCTGCTGCCATACGTCGTCCTCGTTGTCGCCGAGGAAGAGCAGCTCGCTTATGCTGAGGTCGCTGAATATAGTCCAGTGGTGAGCCTCAGTGTCGTCCACGGCCTTGCTGCCGTCATACCATAGGTGTATGGTTCCGAGGTCGCTCAGACCGCTCACAAGGCCCTGTATGATGCTCAGGAAGGTCAGCTGTGCCGCCTCGCTCTTCACCGCATCGTAGTCTATCCCTGCGCTGCCTATCTGCCTGTACTTGCCGTATTGCAGAGCACTCAGGCCGTCCACACAGTTCAGCTCCACCTCATCCAGGCGGTCGTTGAAGGGCTGCTGGTAGCTCATCGGCTCCACGAACCCGGCGAAGACACAAGTCTGGTCACGCAGCACATGGACATAAGCGTCACGGCAAGTGGAGGTGAAGAATTCCTCATTATACCCCTCGGCAAGCAGCCGGATCGTGCATGAGTGTCGCAGGAGCACGTCGAAGGTATCGTTGGTCTCGCCCGTAATCTCCACAGCATCCTCACCCTGGAACCAGAGGCCGCTTGTGCCGTCGCCTATCTCCCTGCTCTGAAGCATGGAGTGGCGGGTCACGATGTCCACCGTGATCGTCTTTCCATTCTTGGCTGTATAGCTTCCGTAGATGTGCATGGTTAGAAGTTGTTTCTCCGTCCTGACTTTCCGCTGATGGTGGTCTCGTTGCCGAGCACGCCAACTAGCTTTCGGCCCTCAATCTCAAATCTCACGTTGCCGCCAACACCTCCCACAGGCTGCATCATCGAGCGCAGCTTGTCGAGCGGTGCGACTACCTCGGGGTTGTTGGAGGCCCCGGCATACTCGCCCACAAGGGCCAGCGTGGGGCCGCTCACCACACCGCCCTGGGCGAAGGCGGTCACCTTCTTGATGCTCTGTATCATGGCGGTCAGCTGGGCCAGTCCTGTGGCGGCGAAGGCTATCCATCCGATAGGTCCGAGCTCGGCGGCCTGGGCGGTTGCGGTGGCATAGCCTGCGGCCATGGTGGCCACGGCCTGCGCCACCGTCCCCGCTATGTTGAGTTCAGGCAGTTCAAGCGCATCACCGAGGCCGGAGAAGCTGCTGCCCACGGCTGCTATGGCGTCGGTGGTGGCGTCGAACTTCTTCTTGGCGAGGTCTACATCTTCCGTCTCCACCTCGATGTGAACAGGCTCCAGTCCCATTTGGAAGAGCACGGCATTGAGCTCCACGAGCTGCCTCATGGCCTCGTCCTTGCCGATGATGCCTATCTCGTAGTCCTGCTGGATACGGGAGGCTTTGGTCTGGGCGTTGTTGTAGGATTCCCGTTTGTCGGTCACGCTGCCCTGCTCGATGTAGGACGGCTCCACCTCGGCAGGGATTCTCAGCCTTCCATAGGTGGCCTCGTTGATTTCCGCCTGTATGGCTTCCACCTGTGCGTTGGCCTCCACCTTGGCCTCCACGGTCACGGCATTGTCGAAGGTCTTCTTCGCCTCAGTGAGCCTCTCCTGCAGACTCTCCATGTAGGTCTTGGCCTCTTCGGTCTTAGGCTCTTCAAGCCCTATACGGATCTTCAGCTGCTGAAGCTGGGCTTCCTTCTGCTTGTAGGTCTCCTGCAGTGTCCTGGCTGTGGTCTCGTCGGCTGCTGCCGTTATCTTCTTCCTCAGCTCGTCAAGCTCAGCCTGATAGTAGTCGACGGAGCCCATCAGCGGCTCGGTCTTGTCGGTGGCGGTAGTGGAGCCGCCTGATTTGCCCGTCTTGTTGGTTGTCTTCGGGTCAGTAACAACGGGCACCGTCGGCGGGGTCGGTGAACCGACAACGGGCATGGTGAGCGAATTGGATTCACGCACTAAGTTGTTCATCTGCTTGGTGAGATTCCGCTCACGGCTGACCGAATTGGCCCATTCCCTGGTGGCCTTTTCCTGCTCGGAGGAGCCGATAACCTCCCTGCGTGTGTAGGCAGGCATGCCGCCGTTCATGGCGGTCTTCTCGGTGTCCTCTACGGTCTCAGTCTCTCTCTTAGTGCTGTATCTACGAAGGGTCTTGTTACCCTTATCGTCAGTGGTGAACCTTATTTCGTCCTGCTTGGCTTTCTCTTCAGCAATCTGGTTAGCAAGTTTCCTCGTCTGAGCCTCAATGACCAACTGGCGGCAATAGGTCTCAGAATTGGCGGTAAGTGCCCGATACCAGTCGGCCACACTGGAGAAATAACCCATGGTAGTGCCGTAGGTGTTGTTCAGCTCCGACACAATCCGCTTCTCCTCCTCCTTGCCGCCCTTGAAGTTCTTCAGCTTCGCCAAATGCAGGTCCAAAGCGGCGGCGGCATCCTGATAGGCCTGCTTTCCTGCCTCAGCCACGGCATTCGCTTGCTCCGTCGCCTTTGCAAGATTTTTCTGACTCTCCGCAGCGGCATCGCTCTTGCCTGCGAGTGCCAGTATAATCACCGTCAAGGCAGCAATGGCCACACCGACACCCGTCGCAATCATCAGACCTCTGATGGCGATGCCGAGTGCCCCAGCGGCGGCTGCTGCCGTGTTCATGCCGAGGGCGAGACCTATCTGAGCGTCACGGAGGAGACGTGTGCTGACAGCCCACACACCCTCAACAGCGGCGCACACCTTCACGGCGGCTGTCTGCGCATAGGTGGCCAAGGTCGTCGCCTTGGTGGCGATAGCTGCGGCTATATGGGCATCCCGCACGGCCTTGATACCATTGACGAGGAAAGTGAGCTCCATAGCCATCTGCCCCATAGTGGAGATGCCCGACAGCACAGGCTGGAAGTTGCTCGCCATGTGTGACAGACCTTCCGTCATGTTGCGGATACGGTTCTCAAGCAGCTGGGCTGAGGCATTGCCGGTCTCAGCCATCTGATGGAAGGCCTCGATAGCGGCCCCGGTGCTGTCCTTCATGGCTCCGACGTTGGAGACATATTTGCTCGCCAGCTCGCCTGTCATAGGGGTCAGAGCACGAAGTGCCTCCGCACTCCCGAACAGCTTGCCGTATATCTCCTCCTCAAGCATGCCCGTGGCACGGGCATAGCGAGTGATGTCACCCGACAGGCTGGTAAGAAACTGCTCCATCCCGCCAGCCGCCTTGATGGCCGCAGCGTCGAACTGCACGCCCATCTGCTTGGCCATTTCGGCGGCCTCAGAACTGGGCTTGATAAGGGCAGTGAAAATAGCCGCAAGCTGTGTGCTCACCTCTGCAGTGTTGCCGCTCACACCCGTCAGCGTCGCAAAGGTCGCCATCAGCTCGTCTATGCTCACGCCCAATGTGGCGGCATTGCCCGACACTCGCGGAAGGGCGGAGGCCAGTTCTTCGAAGCTCGTCTTGCCGTTCTTCGCAGTCTGCTGTATCTTGTCCTGTATCTCACCGGCCTTGTCCCATTCCAGACCGTAGTTCTTTATGATTGTCGAGGTCACGGTGACCACCTGGCCAAGGTCGGCCATGCCGCCCACGGAGGACTTGGCGCTACGCTCCAAAAATGAAATCCAGTTGTCCTCAGGCACACCGTTGCTTATTGTCTCATACAGGCCCGCGGCAAGCGCCTCCTTCGCCATCGGTATCTCACCCGCCAGGCCGCTCACGCTCTTACGCAGCTGCTCCAGTCCCTCGGCATCCTTACCCGCCATCGTGTTCGCCGCGGCCATGCTCTGCTCCCAGCTGCGCCAGTCTGCAGACATGTCCTTCACACGACCCTCTATACGGTCCACTATGCCCAGACCGGCCTCCAAGCCCATCAAAAAATTACTGAACTTTCCTGAGGCAAGACTCTCGGCTGCTTCGCGCGTCGCACTCAGGGCATCCGTCAAATCCTCGCTCAGCACAGTGGCTTCAGCAAGCTGTCCCTTGCCGTCAACCTTCAATGATATCTTGAATTTTACCTCCTTGGCCATTTTTTTCGAATTTAACTTGCAAAAACAGTTTGCTTTTATTATATTTGTATCGGATAAATAAAAAGTGATCTATGGCATACAACAGCAGAAAAAAAAAATGATGAAATGCCCAAATGGAAGCAGGATCTTATCGGATGGCTAGCCATCGCTGTCATCTTCGGATTCGAGGCTTGGCTTGTATTTTTGCTGCTTGATTGGTTCGAGCCAATGGCCATTTCTTTTTGCATTTGGGGCTTTTCAGCTTGGCTTATAGTTTTTCTCGCTCTTGATTGGCCCAACGGAGGGTACCCCTTTTGATGATTCCAATCCCGCCAGCCTCTCAAACCGCTTCCTCGCCTCTTCCGCCGACACCTT
>JAEEGL014916708.1_pt1 | contig 14211 bp, 12 predicted proteins | sample 9134231 | NCBI WGS metagenome assembly JAEEGL01 (sample SAMN16246548, study PRJNA631951) | gut metagenome | biome: gut microbiome; feature: rumen; material: fiber-attached | host: Bos | place: Iran: Karaj | collected 2018-10 | reverse complement strand
TGCCCCTTCGTACTGGAATACGGTAACGCGGGCGGAGTCCCTGGCTTCAACGGTTACGCGGGAACGGTCGAAAGCGTCCAGGGTAACTACGGCGTTCCCGGTCGCCAGAATGTGCAGCCGGGTGTTGCCTGTGGCGTAAAGCAGGGCGGGCTGATAGCCGTTATAAACGGCCACCGCGTCCGTCTCCCCGAAAAAGGCGGCGCGGCCGGTGTTACCCAGGCGCAGCCCCTTTTCGTCTACGTAAATATTTACGGCGTTCCTTACGTCCCGCGGAAGGTTCCGCAAATATTCAAGGCTCGGGACGCCCTTGCTCAGGCAGAAGTCTATGCCGTTAAAGAATAGCGCGGCCAGCCCTTCTATTGTTTCCGTGCAAAGGATCCGTTCGTGCCATTCCTGGCATACGCCGGCGGCCTTCGCCGCCTGTGCTAATTCCTTGTTAATGCTCATTTTTTAGTCTCCTGTATAACCGGAAGCGCGCAGTTCGCGGTCAAGGCTGGGCGCGCCCCGTAATTCGTTATAAATGTCCCGAATAATGGCGTTCGCTTCGCCGACGCGGGCGTCTATGCTGGCCAGGTGGATAAGCTGCTCCCTAAGTAGGTCTATACTTGTAACCTGGTTTTCCCGGACGGCGTTCGTCTGGCCTGCCAGCAGGTCGATGCTTTCCTGGCTGGCTCCTGCAATAGCGCCGGCCAGCGTCGTGGTGTCCGCCCCGTCAAGCTCTTTATAAAGGTCCTCGTAAACCTTCATAGCTTCCGCGTAGTTCGCGGCGATGGCGTGGACGCGGTCCTTAAATGCCTGCTGCTCCTGCGGGGTCAAGCCGTCAAAGGTCCCGTTTCCTTCGGAGTCGAAGCCCATAGCGGCCTGCAGCTGCTTCATGGCGGCCTGCAAGGGTCCCGTTAAGAACTGCTTACTTACGGCGGCCTTTACGGCGTTCGCCATAATCTCCTGGGCGATCTGTTCGGAAGTCTTTTTAATTTGGGACTTGCTCATCCCGGTGCTGAATAGCTCCGTAATACCGTCCGCCAGCTGGTCGGAAAATTCGGAAGCCGTGGTTTGCGTTACTTCCTCCGTTATTTCCTGGATGATGTCCTGAATATTGCGCAAGTTCTGGGCTTGCTTCTCCGTAAAGTCGTCTATTTTTTCGGAGTCGCCCTTTTTCTTGGAAGCTTCCAGGCGGGCTTGCTCTCGAAGCTCCGCGTTCTGCTTGCGGAGGTTCTCTATGGCCTTGCCCTGCTTCTGGTAATAATCTTCTCCCAGGGCCTTGTCAATCTCCCATTTTAGCTGGTTGTAAGCGTTGCTAAGCCGGTTAATTTGCTGTTCGTGTTTCTTGATGCTTTCCTCGATCTGTTTGTCCTGGTTTCCGCAAATGGCCTTAATAACGTCCACGACGGCGTTTACTACGACCAGGGCGGCCTGAATAATCGCAAGAATAACGGAGGACTTTTCGGCCGTCTTTATGGCCGTCGCTACGCCTACGGCTACGGCCGCCGTACTCATAAGCGAAGTTATAGCCGTGGTTCCGACTTCGCCGATGGCGTCCTTCAAGGGGGCGCAGCTGTTTATCGCGTCGCTTACAAACTCAAAGCTTGACTTCGTGGCTTCGCCCAGCTGCTTCCAGTTTTTCTTTATGTCCTTCGCGCTGGTCTTGCTGTCCTTGCTGGCGTTGTTGAATATCGCGCGCAAGCTGGCGGCCATCTGTGCAAAGGGGTTTTCTTGGTAGAGGACCGCTTTGGCTTCGTTAAGTTTGTCCCGGATCGTCTTAAGGTCTACGGGGTCGAATACGCCGGAAAGGCTGGAAAATTGCTTTTCAATCTCCGCCACCAGGTCCTCTATCTGGGTCGCCGTCAATTCGTCAAGGTTCCCGAAAAGCTCCGCCCATTGTTCGGAAGCCTGCAAGGTCTCGGCGGCCAGCTTGCTAAGGGCCTGCGCCTGCGCTTTGTCCAGGCCTTCAAGAATAGAAGTATTCCCGCTTTCGGCTGCAAGGATTTCCGCCTGGCGGCGTTTCTCCGCGTATTCCGCTACGATTAAGGCCTTCTTTTCCTCAAAGGTCCCGTATTCGGCCAGCATGGCGTTGTAGTCCTCGCCGGCGGCCTGGTCGTATTGGCGCTTTCGGTTGTCGATGGCGCGCTGGATCCGTTTCTTTTCTTCCTCATCCTCCGTGGCTGTAAGGGCGGCTTCAAGCAGGGCGACGTCGTTTGCGTAGTCCTGGGCGAGTCGGACCTTCTGGTCCAAATAGTCCGCGTATTGTTCAAGGAGGGCGTTTGTCTGTTCCTTCTGCTTCTGTACGGCGTCGCTTTCGGCTTCGTCAAGCGCTGCGCCTTCCTGCTTCGCCAGCTCGCTGTCGTCGCCTTCCAGGGCCTTGCGGCGCTCCTGGATGATGTTCAATACGTCAAGGATGCCGTTTGCCCCGTCGATCTGTTCCTGTAAGGCGGCCTTAAACTCCGCAAGGGCGGCCCCCTTCGTTTCCTCTGCGATGGCGGTGTTAAGGGCGGCCAGCTGCTCCTTCTGGGCTTTGGTCCCGTCCCCGTGCATGGCTTCTACAAGCTGGGCGCGTAGGTTCTTAAGGTAGTCCACGTAATTCTCCCCGCCCTTCAAAAGCTCCGCGTATTGCTGGGCGGCTGCTTCCCTGACTATGGTGTCGGAAGATGCGGCCCACTGCTTAAATTGTTCGTAGGCCTTCTTTTTGTCCTCCAGCTCTTTCTTGAACTTTTCCGCGGCGCTGGGTCCGTTGCTGCCGCCGCCCCCTCCGCCGGTCGTCAAAAGCCCGGCTTCGCGTAGGATCCGCAGGCCTTCCTGCTCCGCGGCGGTGGCGTCCGCGTAGCCTTTTTCGATGGTGGCTGTAAGCTCTGCCAGCTCTGCCTTCTTTTTGTCCTTCGCCTTGTTATCGGTTTCGTAGGCTATGGAGCCACCGAACATGCCGCCGGGCGTGAACTGCGTTACTTTGTCCGGCATGCTGTCTATTTCCTGCTGCAGCTGGATCTGCTTCTTTAGGTTGTCTTGCTGCAGCGCCCTGTAAGCGTCCGCCTTTGCCCGGGCCATCTGGGCCTTTACGTAGGCTTCCGCCCCGTTATTGAAAAGGGCTTCCGCGTCCTTTACGCTGGTTATGGAGACGCCCAGCTGGTCCAGCCGGGCTTTATTGTCCTTCAGGAATTGCTCTTTTGCCTTGATATTGTCGCCTAACTTCGCCCAGGCTCCTGCAAGCTCTGTTACTGCGCCTATTGCGGGGGCTGCGCCTTCCGCGACGGCGTTCTGGAAGTCCGTAATAGCCTTCTTTGCTTCGCGGGCCTGCTTTATGAACTTCGCCGCGACGGCTATAATTGCGCCTATTGCGGCGGCTATCCACCCGAATACCGGTATAGACTTAATCGCGGCCCCTACGGCCCGGAAGGATGCGGCCAGGCCGGTGTTCGCTACGGTCCCGGCGGTGGCGCTTACGTTTTCGGCTGTCTGGGCTGCCGTGGTGGCTGCCAGCGCGCCGGTGCTTTTCGCAAGCTCCGCGTTATAGGCGGCCCGGATCTTCGCAAGAATAACGACGGAAAAATAGCTATCTTTGTTTAGGGTGTTCGCTACTTGCTGCAGGCCCATCGTTATGCTCATAAGGCTCTGGACCCGGAGCATTATCTTCTGTAAATTCTCGTTTTCCGCCCCAAATAAGCCGATTACGCCCTGGGCGGCGGAAAAGGCCCCGGCTACGCCTGAAACGGCGCTAATAACGCCCTGCAGGCCCGCGTTATCGTGTGCCAGGATCTGCGCCTGCTTCTGGGCGTCGCCCATCGCGTTTTGAAGGCGGCCGGCTTCCTGCTGGAGCTTTACGTAAGCTTCCGTTCCGCGCTGCCCGGCTTCCTCCATCCTGGCTAATTCCTCAATAACGGCGCGTAATTGGGTGCGCAGGCTTTTCTGCGCCCCGTCGTTATTGCGGATTTGTTCGCTGAATTTGTTAATACGCGCTTCCGCCTTCTGCAAGGCTTCCGCTTGGCGGTCTACTTCCGCCGTGGCCTTCTGGTTTAGCTCCATCGCTTCCTGTAAGGCCTTCTTTTTCTCGCGCAGCGCATAGATTTCTTCCTGCGTTACGGTCGAATTGTTGCGGCTCTGTACGGCTTTCAGCTTGGCATCAACTTCCGCGTATTGCTTGGCCAGCTCTTTCGCGCTGTCGGAAAGGCTGCGCCCGGCGGTGTCAAGGTCGCCCCAGGTCTTTTCAATGTCCGCGGCGGCCTTCTTGAAGCTTTCTTCCATGTTCTCGCCGCTCTTGACGGAAATATCGGAAAGCCCCTGTATTCGCTTCCCGGTTTCGTCCAGGGCGTCGTTAATTTGCCCGTTTTTGGCTATAAGCTCGAATTCGAGCGACCCTATATTTACGCTCATCGTTGTAGTCTGTTAATTGCGTTTAATATGTCCTGCGCGTTATCCGCCGTAATAGCGACCGGCTCCGGGTCGTTTCCTCCGTCCTTCTGTTCTACGCTCGGGGCGTCCACCACCATCCTTTGAACCGTGGCCCAGGGAATTCCGTGCAGCAAATAGTCCAACGTCCAGCCGAAATGGGCGCAAATAGAACCCCGGCGGCCGTGGGGGCTTTTAAGCCCGGTTACTCTATACGATCCGCTATCTGTGTCGTTTTTGCGCCGCTCATGTATCGCATAGAGCCTATAAAATCCCCCAAATTGGAAACGCTGGTTACGGTCTGCGCCAGCCCCAAAAGGTCGGAAGGCTTTATATTATGGGCGAAAAGGTCCGTTAAGCGGTCCAGCTCCCGGTCGTCTGTCTTGCGCCGGATCCGTCCGCTTGCGTCCTGAATATTGTAGTAATAATCTTCGCCCAGGACGGCTATTGCTATAATTCTGGCCATCTTGCGGGTGTTCCTGTGTGCGACCCGCTTTGCGGCCGCCAGCGTCTTTTGGCCGCCGGCTGTAAGCTCCGCTTCCGGGATATCCATCCCCACCCATATCTCGCTAAGCCGGTCCAGGGTGTTAAGGGTCGGTTCCTGAATAGTGAACGTTTCCTTTACGGTCTCCGCCCGGCGTGGAAGGAGAAAGCCCAGCGGGCCTGCGGGGCGCTTGTAAATCTTCCGGGAAACGGAAAAGCGGACCCCGTTCTGGATCATAAGGTTCAATTCGTCGCGCTCTATGTCCTGGAGCGTCTTTTCGGCGGTTTCTCGCGCGTTTTCTTCTGCCATTGGTGTTCTCTATTGAAAAGTAAAAGCAAGCCCCTAAAAACGAATTTCCGGGGGCTTGCAACCACAATAATTACGGCCTTCCGGCGCGGTTTAGGAATTGGAAACGATGGAAGCGGTAAGCTTCGCTACGTTGTCCTTTTCGGGGATCAGGACGGTTCCCTGAACTTCAAGCAGGAGCAGGGCGCTCTTGCTAAAGTTGCCGTTAAGCTTTGCGCGGATGCGCATGCGGGGAACCTGGAATTTCAGGCCCTGCTGGGGCGTGATTTCCACGGACTTCTCGATAACGGGGGCGCTGGTCGGGGGCGTCCAGGTGTCGTTGTCGGTCAGCGACTGGTCGCTCTTGGAAGCGGTGCCGCCGCAATACTTGACCAGGGTGTCCGGGGTCGGATCCATGAGGCTCCAGTTGAACTGAACCGTTCCGGCGCGCTCAATGCTCACGACGGGGTCGTCTACTTCCTCCGCGAAAAAGTCCGTGACGGTCGCGTCGTTCGTAACCATCTGGGCGGTGTCCTGGTAGGTGTAACCGTCTACGGCAAGGGACTGGCCCATGCCGCCGTCGGCGGCGACGTCTCCGGTCTTAATCTGGGAAAGGCCGAGAGTATAAATGTGCTTTGCCATGTCTGTATACTTTTACGGTGTTAATACTGAATTACTCGTTTCCCCCGGCGATAAACCATTCAACCCTTATATTTGCGTAGTGTTCCGGGGCGTTTACTTCGCGGATGACCGTTTCGTCTCCTACGGAAATAGTAAGCCCCGGAATAACGGCGGCTTTAAGCGCGCCCGTTACGGCTGCAACGATGGGCCGGATTGTCTCCCGTGCGGCCTTCCTTTGCGGCTGGCCGCCGATGCGGACCTCAATGTCTGGAACGTGAATATTTACGTTCGACGTTGCAAGCTTCGGGCGTCGCTCCCCGCCGGCTGCAAGGGTATTTATTACTACGTCGCAAAGCTTGGAATTCTCCGGGCGTTCCCCCAAAACGTAGACCCCGCCGTTTATTGCGGCGGCTACTTCCGGGCTTGCGCTCAGGATCCTGTATAGGATATCGTCTAATTCTATGCTCTGCATAACGTTTCCCTTGCTCCTACGCGGTTAAATCCAGCAGCGGTTATGAAGGCGGCCGACGTCGTATTTTGCTACTTCGCCGGTTATGCGGACCAGCCCTACGCGGCGGCTTGCTTCCAGCCAGGCTTCGTCGCTCAAATATTCGGGTTCCACCTCGAAAGTCGTTACGGCTATCTTAGTGCCTTCCGGAATTCTTACGGCTCCTGCCGGTATCTGGATAAGCGACGCGAAAACGTAACTTTCGCTATTGGTCAGCTGTATCTTCGTGCCTTTTCCGTTCGTTTCCTCCCTGCAGGCGGATTGAAGTACCCAGGCCCCGGTCCCGGCTATGTAGCTGCCGTTCTCGTTCCTGGTTGCTTCGCCTGGTTGGTAGGCATAAAGGAATTGCGGGTATTGGTACGTAGTTCTTACCATACAAAGCTTTTGTTACGAATTTGGGGCTTCGTTACGTCCTGCAGGCCTAATTCCGCGCAAGTCTGGGAATACCAAAGCTTAAGCGCGTCCCAGTTCCAGGTAATGGAATAGCCGCCTTCGGAAACGTTCGCCAGGGGGATAATGCTTGCGAATTCTTTGCAAAGCGCGGTTTTCGCTGTCGTTACGTCCACGGCTGCGTCCGGATCCGGTATAAGGTCGGCCCGGTTTAATATAATCAGGTCGACGTCTGCTTCCGTAAGCTGGAAGCGCGCCCCGGTGGCGGTCATCCATTCCTTGTAGGTCATTTTCCTGCTGCTGTCAAAGGGTTAAATAATTGGGGCGGTGTGACGGGCTTCGTGGGTTTCCGCCGGGGACCGCCCCGGGCCGGGTGTGTCTCTGTTAATGGGTCCAGCTGCTGTGGGTTACGTCCATAAGGAAGGAACGGCCGGAAGCAAGCCAGGCCGGGAAGGCGTTGGCGATGCCCTGGGTTACTTCGCAGATGGGTTCCTCCAGGCTGTACTTCTTAATGCAAACAGGGCCGTTAAGGGCCTTAATTGCGGCGCTTCCCTTCAGCTTGAAGTCTGCGGGAATGGTGTAGAAGGTGTTACCCAGGATCTTGTCCTCGCTGAACAGGACCACGTCGTCGGCGAAGGGGTTGGCGGTGATGCGCTCGCCGTCTTTCTTCTCGATGGTGATCTGCTGGTCGATGACAATAATCTGCAAGCCGTAAAGGTAGGCCAGGCGCTTAAGGGCTTCGTTTACGCTCTCAACGGTGGGAGTATAAGCGACGCCCAGAACGTTCTGGGCAAAGCTCGCGGAAAGCTTGATAACTTCCTCGCACTCCGCGAATTTGGCGAAGGTGGCCGCGTTCATGAAGGCGTAGCGGAGGTTAATCTGTTCGGCGCGGGCGGCCTTTACGATGGCGCGGAAGTCCTTAGTAATAGGCTTCGCGCTGGTATTGTCCCAGCTGGCGCTGCCGGTCTGGTAGCCCTTCTTGCGGGCTGCGTCGATGGCGTAGTCGGCGTTAAACTCGGAAAGCGGGCCGACGTTGTTGTCGCTGGTCAGGGTAACTTTACCCAGGGAAATGCTCTGCAGGGCGATCCACTCAAGGCGGGCGGCTACGCCGTCCCAGCAGAATTGGGTATCTTCTGCCCAGGCTTCTACAAGTGCGCGCAAGTCGGGGTTATTGCCGGCAAGTGCGACCATGATGTCGTACTCGTTCAGCTCGTCCTCTTCCTTCGTGCGCTTGATGGCGATCTTGGGGATGTCTCCCTGGAGACGGTTCAAGGCTTCGCGGGTCTTTTTGTCAAGGCTCGCGCCCCTTGCTACGATGTCCGCTGCAATACGGACCCCCGCCTGCTTCTCGAGCGCCTTCCAGGAAAGCGTCAAGTTCTGCTTAAGCGGGAAAAGCGTAGGCCAGTAGAAGGGGTTAAAATTGTAGGTCTTTACAACGGCCTGCATGTCCTTTTCGGTCAGGCCGACCATAAGGGTCTGTAACATGGTTATATCCTCCTATCTGGTTAAATGAAATGAACGCCGGAAACTTTGGCTTTGATGGCGTCGGAAATGGCGGGGGCCATAGCGGCCTTTACTACTCCGATAAGCCAGGCTTCGGCAAAAATGTTGGTATTTGCCACTACGTCGTAGCTGTCGCCGACAACTGCGTAGGGGGCGGAAAGGGGCAGGGCGCTGGTGTTGCTGGCGCTCTCTGCGGCTGCCTGCATAATGCAAGCGCCGGCGGAAGCTGCTGCGCCCAGGGTGGTTCCGACGGTGATGTCGTCCAGGCTGCTGTCGCCGCTGTTGGTGGCGATGGCGGTGATGGCGTAGGCCTTAGCGCCCACGGTCAGCATAATGAAGTCGCCGACCTTGAAGTGGTGGCCCTTCTTTACGGTGTACGTGGTGGCGGAAGCGCCTGCGTTGGCCGCCAGGACGGCGGTCTTTACCAGGTGGAATACGCCGGTAGTGCTATTGCGGCCGATAACGGATCCTTCCACAAGGGGAACGCCGGGGACCAGGCTGCTGGTCGCTACGGTTACGCCGTTGGGAATGTCCGCCACCTTATGTGCGAAAGCGCGCAGGATGCGCTTGCCGGATTTGCGGGTGATCTCTAACATGGCTAAATGCGTGTTAATTTGTTAAACGGTCTTACCGCCCAGGCCTGCGGCTTCGCCTTTGGCTTCGGCGGCTTTGTCTTGGATGTAGCTCGCTACGCTTGAGCTGACGCCGTCGGCTCCTGCCTTCCCGAAAAGCGGGGCGGCGTTACCGGCGAGGCCCTTTTCTGCAAGCTCTTTCGTAAAAGCTGCTACGGATTCCTTCTGCTGGCCGAGATAGGTGTTAAAGGCTTCATCGTTCTCGAACGTGCGGCCCTCGAAGCCGTCAAGGATCGCTTTTTTGAAGCTCTCCGGGACGGAGTCCGAAAATATCCCTTCCAGCTGCGCTTTGCGGCTCGCTGCAAGCTGCGCCCCCGTAATGCCGGCGACCTGCTCGGTAATTCCGGCGGTTGCTTCTTTTACGGCTGCCTTTACCATTTCGGCTATTTTTTCGGGAGTCATCTCGCCTGCAGGTGGGGTCTGCTTTCCGGGTTCCTCCTTCCCTTTCTCTACAAAGGTGTACTTTTCTTCAAGGCCAGCTTTGTAGGTGTCTTTTGCCTTCGTGATTTCGGCGTCTGCGCTCTTGCGCCAGTCTTTAATGAAACTTGCTACTTTCTCCGGCGTCATTTTATTGACTACGGCCTGGGCTTCCTCGATGGTTTCGTTCGTCTGGCTAAGCGCTTGCGCCAGAACTTCGAGCCCGTCTTTGCGCGTGCCTTGAAACTTTGCTACAAGTAACGCGAGGATCTGTTCAAATAAATTCATTATTAAAGCGGTTTAAGAAACTTTACCGCAAAAATAGCGTATTAGTGTAATACTTGTAACGGGCAAAAAAGGCGGGTTTTTATAAAGTTTTCCACAGGAAGGCCAGAAACGGCCCTATTTTCGCGTTTTAGGGCGCGGCTAATAACTTGTACCACCCCGCCCTAAACGTGGCACAAATCGAAAATTCCGAAAAAATAACTTAGTGTAATACGGAAGCCCGCCGCAAAAAATATCTTTGAAGATTTGGACGTCTCGCTTTTTCTTCGTACACTTGCGGCAAAGTATATTTATATGAACGTCCCGCGCATCAAAATCAACGGGCAGCCCCGCCCGGTTACTGAATTGCCAAACGAGGAGCTTGTTACGGGCTTCCTGAATTCTTCCGCCCCCCTGGAAGATCAGCAGGTCGTGCGCCTTCTGGCTTACGCCGTCCCGGATCCGAAAAAGGCGGGCCAGTGGCTCCGTAAATCGCTGCTTGAAAAGCGGGAATTCGTCGCCGTTTATCCTGGGAATAACGAAAAAGCCCCCGAGGGGGCTGTATTCGTGGGCGATATCATGGACGGCGCTCTCTATCTGGCTAAAGCTTAGTATTTCGTTAAGCCCTGAATTAAAGCCACCATTTCCTTGTATTCTTGCGGCATAAAGTGCTTGAATACGTCGTTTCCTACGTAGGTATTCTCGAAAGCGTGGGCCAGCCATTCCGTCTCTTTGCACCCGGGGTTGCTAAAGTATTTCGCGCCGTGTCCGTAACCGTACTTTGTAACCAGGCTTTGTATGGTGTCAAGCGCTGCGCCGCAAGCTTCGGAAAAGTCCGCCTTTGTCCAGTTCGGGTATCTCTTAGCGAATAGCTCCGGGGACATCTTATCAACGCGGCCCAAAAGGTCGTAAATTCGCTTTGTAAGCGCTTCCGCCCGGCAGATCGTAACCGTGACCGGCTTGCTGGTATAGTAGAACTTTCCCGTTTCCTGGTCGTAGTGGCATTCTTTGTCTACGGCTGTATACTTTACCTTTTCCAGCATCCGCTTGCGCTGCGCTTCCCGAATTGTCGCCACTTCCTTGCTCCAGCGGAGGTTCCTTTGGTAGTCTATGGCGTGGCCGAATTCGTGCGTAATAAGCGCCCGCCGGTAATAGGGGGACGCGTCCGCGCGTTTCCCTGTCTGCAAATATACGGCCTTCTCTCCTGGGCTGTAATACGACGTTTTTCCGGGCGTCTTTGCCATAATGTGTACCGGGACGGGCTTGTCTGGATCTATAAGCTTCCAGAATTCCTCCGGGGGCTGCTGGTCCCCGTCTTTGAACCAGTCCTTTGCAAGTTCCGCCGGTTTCGGGCTTTTCTTTGGCTCTTTTGCCTTCGCTTCCTCTGCGGCTGCAAGGTCCGCGGCCGCCTGGGCCTGCAAGGCCTTAAGCTGTTTAATACCGTCCTTCCAGTTTACGGTCTCCTTCGTTTCATACAGGCTGCCTTGCCGGTTGTACTGATCCGCAAGCTGCGCAAAGCCGCCGGCCCTCATCTTGTCTATTATCTGGGAAAGCTTGCGGCGTTCCACCATCCAGTCGACATGGCGGTCGTCTCTAAGCTGCTGCAAGCGGTCAAGCTCCGCCCGGAGCCCCTTGCGGTCCCCGGCGTCTCGCAGGATCTTCGCCTGCGTGGTGTCAAGGTCGAAAGCTTTGGCCCAGCGGTCAAGACTTGCGATTTCGTGGTCGTATTCCGTTACCGGCTCTATTTTCTTGCTTTCCTGGACCTGCTTCGGAAGGCTGGAAATAGCTTTTACCAGGCCTTTTGTCGGGTCCCCGCCGGCGTAGTTATCCGCTATAAAATAGGGCATTTGCTTCCCGGCCTTCAAGCGGTCCGCGTTATCGGCCACCCAGTCCGTGAAAGCTTTGGGCGGCTCCGTTACGGTATTGCTGGGCTTCCAGGTGTCAAGCTTCCCGGCTGCAAGCGCGCGGATCCTGCTCCTAAAGTCGCCTTCTTTTATGAAAATAGGGACCATCCGGCAGCGGCATTGGGGATGCCAGCCGGTCCACTGGAAGCTCTTAGGGTATTCGCCGGCTAATTCGTCGCAAATGTCCCGTAAAGCTACTTTCTTGCCCTTGATGGTCGTCGTGTGGTTGTTGCTCAGCTCAATTTTGTAGCCGGTAATAAGGGGGTTATTCTGGTAGCTCTCCCACTCCGCCCGCCTGTAAGCTGCGTTTACCTCTGTACGGGCCAGGCGCAGCGCGTTCTGGTAGCTGGAACGGTATACGCCCCGGCCGGGATGGTAGTTTTTGGCGGCTTTGGAAAGCTCCAGCGCCCCCGTTTCCTTATTCCGGACCCGGCGGAAAAGCTTGGAAGGGTTGCTTAGGTAGCCCCGGACGGAACGGCTTATTTCGTCCGCGCTCTTTCCCTGGAGGATGCCTTGCTGGATTATTTCCTCTATTTCCTGCTTCGCAAATAGGGAATTCCCCCAGACGCGGTCGGAAATGTTCAGGCCCCCGTGCTTCTGGGTATAGAAAGCGCCGGCGGAAACGCCGCGGCCGCGTAGATCCTCCCGGGCGCGGTCCGCTATGGCCCGGACGGCGTTCCTTCCGGCCTGGGTCCTTCCAAAAGCTGAATAACAGGCGTTTGTTACGCCGTCCTCGCCCTTCTGCCATGCCAGGGAAACGCTGCTTTCCAGGAGCCGGTCCGTTTTGGCCGCCAGCGCGTCCAGGCTCTTTATAAGCGCCTTCGTTTCCGGGCGGTTTGGCTCAAACGTGAACGGCTTGCCGGCTGCTATCGCGTTCCGTACCTGCGAAAGCTGCAGGACGCCCTGGTAGGTGCGCCCGTATAGGTCCGTAAGCCGGCGTTCGACCTTGCTTACTATTGCGTAGGTCTCTACGGTCTGCGCCGTGTATTTGGGTTTTTTAGCCATTTTGCGCTGCTGCCTGTAATTCTTCAATAACTATTTTTATATACCGGTCCAGGATCTCCTGGGCGTGGTTCGCGGGGCCTGTAAGGACGTCGTAGCCTTTGGACTCAACATAAAGCGCGTAACCTTCGCCGGCTACAATTACGCCGACGATCCCTTCCGGGTATTGCTTCGCTACTTCCTCGACGGTCTCTTTTGCGGCCGCCTGTCCGTGGCTCCCGTCGCTGGTCCCGGTCCCGGCGGACATGTATTCCTCCGTAAAGGGCTGCCCGTCTATGTAAATGCCGTAACCGATGGAAGACCGCAGGTTGCTGGTCTGGTCCTGGTACGTGTTCAATTCCCGGGCTTCCGCTGCTATCTCGAGCAGCGTCATGCGGAAGGCTTCGGCTATGGCTTGCGGGGCGACCTCTGCAAGCCGCCCCAGCTTTGCCATAATCTCGTTTACGTTAAATTTCGGCTCTATATATCCCATAAGGCTTTGGAATTTGCCCGGAATGGCGGCTATTTTCGCGTTTCCGGGCGTTTTGTCGTTTGTCCGGGGACTTTATAGGGTCGGTTCCGTAATGTCCTGGAAAGCGCCCGTTTCTTCCTCCGTCTCTATTGCGTCGATTTCGGCGTCTACGTCGTCCACCCACCCCAGGCGCGCTACGGCGTTCCGCCTGGAAGCGATGGCCTTCTGGCCGGTGGCGGCCATAAGGATCTCCACTTTCTCCTTTTCGTCCTCCAACATGAACGGCTTTACGATCGGCTCTACGGTCAAGCTGTCGCAAGCGGCCCCGAATTGTTCGTTTCCGGCGTTCATCTGCTTCAGGAAGGCCTGAACTACGGAATAGCGCCTTTGCAAGTATTCCCCGAAAACTTCCATTTTGTCCTCGACCTTTAGGTGTGCGTCCATGAACATAAGGCGCAAGGCTACGCCGGAAACGTTCAAGCCCTTAACGCTTTCCCAGCTGATGTCCGGGGTCTGCGTTATCGTGTAAATAAGGCGCAGCAGGGTCTCTATTTCAAGCTTTACGCTATTGGGGGCCTGGTCCCACGTCATATAGTGGGCGTCCCCGTCCGGATCCATCTCGATAACGGCCCCGGCTTCGCCCTTCTTTGCAAAGCTTACTATATTGCCCTTCGTTACGATCTTGGGGCTGCTGTGGTAGTCGTTCGTTTCCGCGAAGTTGGAAAGTAGCTTTTCCAGCCGGTCGATAAGGCCCTGAACGTCCGCCCACTCTGTCTCTGGCTGCCGCCCGTAAATAACGGGAATTTTGCCCAGGGAGTTCTTTTTTGGGAAGCCCTCTATAAGCTTCCAGCCGTCGTTCTGGTTCAGCCACCTGTACGTGGCTTCCGCCGTGTACGTCTCGAAATACTTACGTTCTACGCCGTTCGCGTCCTTGATGCTGAATTCGCGGGAAAAGGCCACCAGATCCCCCGTGGCGTCAAAGTACGGATAAAGGGTGTCCCCCTTAAGCGGGGAAAAAATAAGGGTTCGCAGCTTGAAGTTCGCTTCAAAGCCGTAAAGGTTGTTTTTCGGGGCCGGTACGGTATACCAAAGTTCCGCGGCTTCCGTGGCGCTGAATATCTGGCGGGCGATCTTGCGGTTCAGCGTCTGGCTCTTTGCCTGCTTTAAGGCTTTCTTCAAGGCCTGGAGGACCTCCTTTTCCGCTTCCCCTTCCGGTTCTGCGTCAAGCAGTACGGGGTTCCCGAAAAGGAAGGCGACGGCCCTCTTTACGATAAGCTTCTGCAAGGCTACGGCTACGCGGGCGACTTTCTCCCTGCGCCAGGTGGTTCCGTCCTGGGCGGTCTCTGTCACTTTGATGGTCCGGTCCGGGTCCC
>JAEEGL014127818.1_pt1 | contig 14211 bp, 8 predicted proteins | sample 9134231 | NCBI WGS metagenome assembly JAEEGL01 (sample SAMN16246548, study PRJNA631951) | gut metagenome | biome: gut microbiome; feature: rumen; material: fiber-attached | host: Bos | place: Iran: Karaj | collected 2018-10 | reverse complement strand
GGTATCTGTTCACCCTTAAGCCCTTCGGGATAGCCCGTGCCGTTATACCTTTCATGACTGTAATGCGCTCCGCGGCTCAGATACGGGTATTCGGTAATGCTCGATAATATCTCGGAGCCTATCAGAGGCTTCTTCCGTATGGCATCGGAGCTCCATTTATCCGGAGTCGCATCATTTTTAATAACGTTGTCGGGAATACCTATCAGACCGACATCATGAAGCAGAGCAGCATAATAGACATTCTCGCATTCCTCATCACTTTTACCGGCTATCTCTGCGACTTTTCTTGCATATTCGGCGATCCTTAACGCATTTCCCTTGGTGAACTCATCCTTCTTCTCAACAGCTGAAACAAAAGCTGTGGCTGTCTGGTCAAACAGCCTCCGCATCCTCTCCTGTTCGCCCTGCATGTTCTGTATTTCAATCTCATATGCATGTTCGACCGTGTTGTTAAGATCCAGATACATAAAAATATACAGGAATATCGAAACTGCGACCATTGACATATTTACTATAGATATCCCGTAAGTGAATATCTGCAGGATACCGCACATGACCGGAACAAAAATGTACAGAACGAGCGAGGTATAGATAAGCCTGCTGAATGACTTTTTATACTGCCTTATTACCGTATACTGCAGGACGGGACACAGAACCGGTATTATATAGGCTATAAGAAACCCATGCCCTCTGTGGTATACATTTGTATCATCGAAGTAATAATACAGACCCGTAAATGCGGCAATGACCGAAAGCAGCATTCCTACCACCGATGTTGTTCCGGTCAGGAACATACGACGCGGGAGGGTTTCGCATTTCCCCTCGTTTTTAAGCAGATCCGACAGATACAGGTTGAAGCCGAATATAACCGCGGATGTCATGAAAAACACCATAAAATTACTAAGCCTTACCATGACAAAGCCCTTATGGCTCACATCTCCCGAGTAAACATACGCCAGTCGGTCAAACCACAGCAGTAACAGGGCAATCACTTCCATTATGATGAGGATAAGCTTTCTGCTTTTTTCAAGGAAGCGCGTGATCATTAGGAGAAAGAGCAGCATTGCGCATGCCCCGCACAGAAAAAGCATTATATTAAGTTGATATGACTTTATAAATTCAATCATTTATCAGTCTCCCAAAACGTGTAACTGTTCAGATGAATCCCACACACCTACCTGTGCATGATAAAGAATTCCTGCAGCTTTTCAAGAAGCTCATCCTTCTGTATACCCTTAAGGAAATATCCCTCGGGCTTTAACGCAACAACAGCCATGACGCTCTCCTTATCTCTCTTTCCGGTAAGGAACATCACCGGAATAGAGCTTGTTTCCGCATCGCTCCTTAACATTTCCAGAACCTGCGGTCCGCTCGTTACAGGCATTTCATGGTCAAGAAGAATAAGATCCACCTTATTCTTTCCCAGCCACTTGATCGCCTGAAGCCCCGAATTGGCCATGGCCACCTTATAGGTTCCCTTAAGCCATTCCCTGACCATGGTAAGATACTGCGGATCATCATCCACAACAAGTATACTCTTTTTAAAAGTCCCGGATTCCACCTTGGCATGATAATCCGCAACTGTCACAGCAAAGCCCGCATTGTCAACCGGCCGGCTGAAGGTCCTGTAGATAAGCTCTCCCGGCACGCGGTCAAGAACGCTCTGTATACCGTACTGCTCGCCCACAACTATCATCTGCAGGCTCTTCTCTTCCATGATATCGGTAAGGAAATGCAGCAGATGGGCTTCGGGTTCCTGCCCGTCCTCCATAAAGAGCGTGATCAGAAACGTATTTTCAATATTTTCATTTATGGCATTTACCGTCCACGGCACAAAACAGCAGTCCGTTCCGGTATCCTTAACCTTTTTTACAAGAACGCGTGAAATGAACGATTCCTTCTCACCGATAAATATCATTTTACTTTCAGCCATTTATTATCCTCCTGCCTGCATAATATGTATTTCATGCTGTTATAAGCGCTTCCATGCCATCCCAGTCAAACAGCTTGAGCATCTTCGAAAGCTCCTTTATCTTAGCCGCATCATCCTCAGGAAGTGCGTACTCGTTCAGCTGTTCTATGATCATCTCCACCGCATCATAATCCATCTGCGGTATCACATCCGCAAGAGCCCGGTATGCCTCTCTGAGCTCATCTTCGGATATCATTTCCTTATCACTGTCATCCTCATTATCATGAAGTCCCGACAGCTTCTCCCTAAAAGCTTCATACTCTGCAAGCAGCCTGTTTGTGTTTGCATCGATATAGCTCATATCTTCTTTGTTACCGGCATCCTCGAGCGCCTCGGCCAGTTTCGATAGTTCCATTGCGCCGATGATCCTGGCAGAACTCTTTAATGAGTGGACCTTTATGGTGAACAGACGGATATTTCCGCTTTCATATGAATCCCTGATAACCTTGGCATTACTGTCAAGCGTGTCAAGGAACAGATTAAGTGAGAAGATATAATTCGATATACCGCCCGAATTCTTAATCCCCTCTTCTACAGTTATTCCTTCCGTATCATATATCCACTTAAGATTCCCGGGAATCTCCGTAAGCTCTTCTACGACATCCTCTGCCACCGGCTTATCCATCATCTCATCGGGAAGATGCTGCATAATTGTTCTTTCCAGAGTCCGGCTGTCAATGGGCTTGGAGAGATATCCGTCGAATCCCCTGGACTTATAGAACTCCTCTCCTGCCGCAGTATTGGCGGTAAGGGCATAAACCGGAAGATCAGGATGATTCTTCCTTATCCTTTCAACAGTCTCAACACCGTCCATACCCGGCATCATATGATCAAGGAGGACTATGTTGAACCGCGTATCCTCTATCTTCTCAAGACATTCCTCGCCGCTTGATGCAGTGGTAACAAGCACTCTGGTTCCCTTCAGAAGCCCCTTGATGACGTTAAGATTCATCGGATTGTCATCAACAACCAGAACATCCGCGTCAGGTGCGATAAACAGCGGTACATACGGTCCGCCGCTCTCCTTCTCATCACGTTCCTTAAATACTCCCACAGGAGTCTTATCAATGATCTTCTGGGGAAGTGTCAGGATGAATTCAGAGCCCTTGCCGTACTCACTTATACAGGTAAGGCTCCCATCCATAAGCTCCGCAAATCTCCGGGAAATGTCAAGCCCCAGTCCTGTTCCCTGTATCCCGCTGTTTTTCTGCTCATCAAGTCTTTCATACGCTGTGAAGAGCTTATCCATATCCTCTTCCTTAATACCTATTCCCGTATCCTTGACCGAAAACCTGATCATGCAGCTGTCGTCTGTCCGCTCATCCATGGATACGCTAAGGGCGAAGCCTCCCAAACCGGTATATTTAACGGCATTTGTAAGCAGGTTTATGACTATCTGCTTGATCTTTCCCTGATCGCCGTATAAGCGGGCCGGAAGTATCTCATCAACAGTCACGTCAAAGGTCAATTCCTTTTCGGTACTCTTTATCCTTATCATTGATACTATGGATCTCAGCATTTCCTGCGTATCGTATTCCTGAAGCACAAGATGCATCTTCCCGGATTCTATCTTCGACATGTCCAGAAGGTCATTTATAAGCGATAACAGGGATTCCGCAGCGTTTTTTATATCAAAGGAATAATTCATAAGCGACATGAAATAAGGCTTGGGAACCCCTGTCGGATCCTCTCTCATTGCCATTTCATTCATACCCATGATGGTATTAATAGGCGTTCTTATCTCATGGGACATATTTGCCAAAAACCTTGTTTTGGCCGCGTTGGCTCTCTCGGCATCCTCCTTGGCACGCTTGATCTCAGTATACTGCCTCCGGATCACCGTACTCGTAAGTACTCTCCAAACGATAAATCCGGCTATCAGGGCTACAAACATGAACAGCAGCAGCCTTACCAGAGGATGTTCAAAAGGCTGCGCCTTTTTTACCACGCGGTATTCCTCACTCAGAAGCTCGCTCTTACCCGAACCGTCAAACACCCTGAGATGAAGCATATGATTTCCGTAATCAAGCCCTGTATACTCAAGCGGCTTAAGCTTGCTTCTTGCCGTTGTAAGGCCTTCATCCTCTTTATTGTCCAGATATACCTTCACCTGCGGATTTAACAGGGTATAGTCAAGAACTGATGCGGTTATCCTTATCCTGCCTCCCATAGACGGGATGACATATCTTCCTTCCCCGTCCGGCACGATCTCATCCTCGCCGCTGTAAACGGAGCTTATATATGCCTTGACAGGCGCTCTCATTTCCGTAAAACTGTTCACATTTACTCTGTTCACACCGTTTCTGCCCGCAATATAGAGAGTGCCGTCTTCTTCCAGTTCACAGTAGCCCTGGGATGTCGGTAAGCTGCTAAGCCCGTTGTCCAGTGTATACAGTCTGAAATCCGATACACTGTCACTGATCAGATCGTCTGCCTTCAGGATATATACACCCATGGACGAAATGACCCATGCATTGTTATTGACATCGATAAACAGATCGTAGTTATTATTATTGGGGAAGGAGGAAACAGGCTTAATCTCCCCATCCTTCATATACTCTATGGAATTGGATGTTATGATCCAGCTAAGTCCCCTGCTGTCGTCTTTTTTTATCCTCAGGATAACATCGCTGGTAAGCCCGTTTTCTCTTCCCAGTTCTTCAATACTGTCCCCGTTTATGATATATATTCCGCCGCCGTCTGTTCCCACATATATCTTACCGTCTTCCATTTCTTCAGCCGTCAGGATAATGGTGGTCTCTATTCCTTCCTTAGAGCCGAATGTATTGATGACCGTATCATCCTGTATGACTGCAAGTCCGCTGTTTGTCCCTACATAGACCTTACCGTCGGATCCCACACATATACATCTTATTTCATTATCGGGCAGCCCCTCTTCAGAAGTTATCGAAGTGAAGCTTCCGTCCTTTAACAGATGGATAAGGCCAAGATTATTGGTATAGGTTCCGATCCACAGATCGTCCTGCGTTCCTCTTCCCATACACCTTATCCTCGTCGGACCTATGTGGTTATTCAGCCTGTTATACAGCGGATGTCCGGCCTTATCAATGATCCTCAGGCCGTTATCCGTTCCGATATACAGCTCCCCGCCGTACATACATGCGGCATTGGTAACTTCCCCGACAAGACCGGCCTTCCCGTAGACATTGGTGAACTGATCCAGTACGATCTTCATCACTCCCTGAGTTGACGATGCGAACCACATATTACCCTGATAGTCGGACGTCATCATCTCTATCCCGCTGTCCATTACGATGTCGTTCAGAACGTGGAAAGAATTATTCTCATCAAGATATCCTGCCTTACCGATGGATGCGACCCACAGCCTGTTACAATCGTAGCTCATCCAGTGGATACCATTGAGCGGCGCCACGGAAATACGTTCCATTCTTGAAGCGGGATCTCCGAAATTACCGTAATATACGGCATCCCCTTCAGTCCCGAGATATACCTTCCCCGGATGAAGGGGATCCGCCTTTATGGTGGTTATCATGCCTGTCTTAAGCTCATAACTACTGTATACTCGGGTCACAAGTTTATTATCAATATAAAATACCTGTCCGTTTTTGGTCTGTCCGTATATCTTTCCTTCGGAATCCGAATCAAGACGAAGGACTCTTTCCTTGTTGATCCTCTTATCATCGACCGGAATGACCTTCATTTCAGGATCGACATAGCAGATCCCCTCGGTTGTTCCTACAAATACATTTCCTTCTCCGTCTTCGGCAAACGTCCTTATCGAAGAAGAAGGCAGACCGTCTTTGTATGTAAAATGAGTCTGTGTGGCACCGTCAACGACGACCACACCGTTATCGTTCGTTCCTACCCATATCCTTCCCCTGCTGTCCTCAAAAAGCCCCCTTGCGTTAGTAAGACCTTCGGTTGCCGGAAGTCTGGTAAAATCATTGCCGTCATATTTCATGACCCCGCTGTATCCTCCGATCCAGATATATCCGTCGGAGGAACCCAGGACACAATTGGCGTCTGAGGTCTGAAGACCGTTAGTTGCATCATACAATACCGAGATATATCCTGCTTCACCGGACTGACCCGTAACGGCGAAGCCTCCGCCCGCATTTCCCGTGGCTTCCGCCTTAACAGGCACGGTAAAGGCACTTCCGGATAATATTGCGGCAGTCAGCGAAACAGTCACAGCCTTAAGTATTACGGCTGCCTGATATTTTATTGCGGATAATAGTCTCCTGTCTCTCATCTTTACAGACAATCCTCCTACACTCCCGGGTTATACTTTTTTAGTATGACTTTAACCTCAGGCAGTGCATCCATGAAAACCTCTATACATTTAGGGTCAAACTGTGTTCCCTTACCCTCTTCAAGTATGGCCAGAGCCTTATCGAGAGGGAATGCGGGCTTATATACTCTGGGCGATGTCAGTGCGTCGAAGACATCGGCCACTGCCATGATACGGGCCGACAGGGGTATAACCTCTCCGTGAAGTCCTTCCGGATACCCCTTACCGTCCCATCTTTCATGATGATATGCAGCCATATTCCTGGCTTCCTTAAGGTAGTTGTCGCCTTCAACCGTTTTGATGGCGTTTTCCATTATCCGTTTACCGGCTGTCGTATGTGTCTTCATGATGGCAAATTCCTCATCCGTCAGCTTCCCGGGTTTATTCAGTACGCCGTCAGGGATATTGATCTTTCCTATATCATGAAGCGGTGCGGAACGCACAACATCCGACATGAATTTAGGAGTTATCTTTGACGGATAATAACCCTTCTTATTAAGACCCTCCACTATGATCTTCACATATGCGGCCGTCTTCTGGACATGAGCGCCGGTATCCGAATCCCTGCTCTCAACCAGATCTGCCATCGTTATGATAAGTCCGTCCTGCATCTTTGCCGTAGACTCGGACAATCGTCTTATACTGCGCAGCTGCTCTGCCTGATTCCTGGTCATCCGGCTTGCGGAAAGAAAGAGTGTCTCCAGCTCGTCGCCCGTATGTATGCCGATACTCCTGAACATTTTTACATCTTCATCCATGCTGCCCTGTGTATCGGAGGAATCCGCAATTCTGTTCATCCCCCTGACAATGGAGCTGATCGGATAGATAAGAAGGTAATCGGTGAACCATACCGTTATGGTACAGAGGAGGATAAAGAAGCCCGAAAAGACTGTTATCATCTCGGTCAGAAAGCTCCTTCCGTAGACATTCATCTTTTCCATATCCACATCCACGCCCACATAGCATACACATCTGCCGCCGGAATCATAAACAGGCTCATATACCGTAAGCAGATATCCGAAGCTCTCATCCGAAACCACAGGAGCAACCGGCCTTCCCGCCAGAAAATCCGGGATCTTATCGCTAAACGCCTCGTCAAACGGAATAACCGTACCTGCCGGATCACCTTCCACTTCACCGATATCGAAATCAAAGATTACATGACAGCCATCCGGCTCGATCCTGTACACATATAAATACTTTATTTCGGGAGAACCGGAAAGTATCTTCCAAAGACTTTCCTTTGTTTCCGCGTATCCTTCCGAAGTCCCCTTGCTTAACAGAAACCCGTCCACAAGATCAGGATCTATCTCATCGCCAGCTATCTTCGCGATTCCGCCTGCGATCCGGGTATGTTCCTCAATGAGAGTTTTCTTAAAGACTCTTGCACTTAAGACAGTACATACTACCGCAACAATACTCAGTGACAGAACGAGTATTGTAAGCGTTTTCATCCGAAGGGAAATGTATCTTACATCCGTTTTCCGCTTCCTGATATCCTCACCGTCTGCCAGGGGATTCTGTCTCCACATGGTAAAGTTAAAATACCGGTAGAAGCTTTCGGGAACTATGCGTGTAATGGAAAGAGCGGTCAGAACCGTTATGGATTTATCCAGAAGATCCGTGACAAGCTTTGAGAAGAAATGCGATAATCCGTGACTGAACAGACCGGTCTTATAGAGCAGGGAGTTAAGAGCATCGCCTTCAGTGTTGATATCTTCCATAAACCATGGAATAAATGCTCCGATCACTCCGCCGATAACAGTAAATACGGCCACCATCAGGGCGATACCGCCCACTTTTTTATGTAAACCACGATGAGCCATGAACGCTGCGAACAATGCTATCAATACGCTCAGCGCTCCGTAATATATCGATGTTGTTTCCGATATGGCTCTTAAGGTATTAGTGGCAAAACCCACTATAACTCCGGGAAGAGCTCCTCCCATGACAGCTATGGCGATCGTACCCACCGTATCAAGATACAGGGGGATATCAAGTGCGATCGTAACCGCATTCAGCAGTATATTGAGAGCCACACCTGCCGCACACAGGATAAGTGTTGTTATATTGGGTCTCTTCTGCAGCAGTTGCCTTAATTTTCCATCATTCATAAAGTCTCAGCCTCACTGGGGTCTGTGTTCCTGAAGCATTTTAGGTTCTTCTTTTATGTATAATTCTATCACAAACGTAACTATTCAGTTTCGACCCCGGATCATAATAATTCAATAGTCAATCGTAGAAGTCCGCAATAAGCCGCGATGCCTCTTCCACCGGATCGGCCGACATATCAAGCCAGTGTATATCACTTCGCTTCCTAAACCATGTCATCTGCTCCTTCGCAAGATGTCTTATCTCCATAAAGAGCTTGTTCCTGAAAGCTTCATAGTCCGGGAATTCACCCCTTAGATACATAAGTATATACCGGTATTCAAGACCAAGCTTATACAGGAATTCGTCACTGACGCCCGATTCCCTTAAGATCCTGACCTCATCTATCATTCCCTGTTCAAGGCGGCGGTCAAGTCTCACTCCTATCCTCTCATATACCGTTTCCCTGTCATAAGTCACTCCAAGCACCAGGGATTCATAGCGCGGAATGCTCGGATTCTCACCTGTGCGCCCACACAGAGCCTTTTCTACAGCTCTTTCTACCCTTCGTTTATTCTTTATATCCACACGCTCAAGAGCACCGGGATCCTTCTCTTTTAATATCTCTATAAGTTCCTCGAGTGATTTCTCTTCCGTTTCCCTGCGAAGTATGGGATCCGGCCTGCTTTCATGCAGGTTATAGCCGTCGACTACCGCATTTATATACAGTCCTGTCCCGCCCACAAGGAATACTTTCCCGCCTCTTTTAAATATATCGTCTATAGCTTCGTAAGCAAGACGCTGGAAATCCGAAAGCGAGAAATAATCCCCCGGTTCGGCAACATCAAGCAGATGATGCGGAACTCCCCGCATCTCTTCTGCGGTTATCTTGCCGCTTCCAAGGTCAAGTCCGCGGAATACCTGTCTCGAATCTGCCGAAACCACCTCGGCATCAAACATCTTCGCCAGCTCTACCGCCAGTCCGCTCTTTCCGCATGCAGTTGTTCCTGTAATAACTACCAGCTTATTCATATTTTCTTTTACTAAAACTGAAACTCATTATTGCAACATGAAGGACATCTGCAATACCCCGCAATCATTGCAAAGTGAATGAATTAAATTCATTTATTGTTAAGTATCGGGATTTATCATATAGACATTGTCTGCCAGCCTCTTCAGTCTTTCATTAACCAGGTCAAGCAATTCTATATACATAAGCGTTCCTTCGTCCGTATCCGGGTTATAATCCTCTCCCGCACAATATTCATTGGTCACCACTATAAGCTCCTTAACCTGCCCCGCAAGCTTTATTACATCGCCCACAACGGTATCTGCGAACAGCTTATACGGTTCTCCATCTATATTCCAGTCCCGTCCGGGATTATCATACAATTCATTTCCCACAAGATTCGCCATGCATTCAAGCAGTACAACGCTCTCCGCCGGCTCATCCATCATTTCTGCTGCACGGTCAATTCCGTACTGCATCTCGATCGTGGTAAAGCCCTTGCCTTCCCTCTGTTTCCTGTGCTTTCGTATGCGTTCCTCTCCCGCATCATCACAGACCTTCATGGTCGCAAGATAATACCGCCTGTCTGCTCCGCTCTTAACAACCAGTCCCTCTGCAAATTCCGATTTTCCGCTGTTTTGTCCGCCTACCACAAGGATGATCATACAAGACCCTTCTTATTTACGTTTATATGGTAACTATTTTGGGCCTGTTCCAAATAATTACCATATCCTCACGTAACTATCTCTCTTCGCATGCTCTCAAAAGATAGTTTACATACATTTCAGGATTAGCATAAGCATAAATATGAGGAAATCCGGCTGCGAGGTTCTCTTCATGCACTATGCACCTGTAGTATTTTTCCGACATTGGCTTATGTGCCGTAAAATCATCACCGTTCACAGTACAGTCCCAATGATGGAACTCATGTCCCCTGAATGAGATGCCAGCCTCTCCATACAGCCCGTCATTCCCGGCTTCTGCTTCCATGTATCCGAAACGCACAAGGTGACCGGAGTAAAACGCTCTGCCGTGAATTACCCCGCACATCCCAAAACCTCTGCCCTCCTTATCCTCGAGCTCATCCATAAGATACATAAAACCGCCGCATTCAGCTATGACCGGAATCCCGCTGTTGTATGCTCTTCGTATAGCTTCAAGCATTGAAGTATTATTACTGAGCTGCTCCGCATTCTCTTCAGGATACCCTCCGTACAGAATAATACCTTTCGTTCCTTCGGGCAGTGTTTTGTCATCAAGAGGGGAAAAGTACCTTAATACTGCGCCAAGTTCTTTAAGAAGCCTGATATTATCATCATAGTAAAATGAAAACGCATCATCTCCTGCTATTGCTATTACCGGAGCTCTCTCCCTTATCCTGATAACATTCTGCGAACCAAGAAGCTGCTTAAGCTCCCCGGGACACTCATTGCTTATCTGCTCTGCCATGTCCGCTGTTTCCAACAGACTGTCAAGATCAACCGTTTTCTCTATCTGCTCTGCCAGAATATCCAGCTTATCATCTATATCCTCAAGCTCTCCGGGCTGCACAAGCCCCAGATGTCTCGATCCTATCTCAATTTCCTTAAGCTCGGGAAGATAGCCGAATACCCTGATCCCACACTCATCCTCTATAAGCTTCCTAAGCCGTTCATAGAATCCGGCACTCACACGGTTCAGAATTATACCCTGTATATTGTTATCTGCCCTGTATCTTATTATACCCTGTATGACAGCCGCCAGCGTTACGCTCACGCCACCCGCATCCACAACAAGGATCACGGGTGAGCCTGTAATACGGGCTACCTCATACGTACTGGCACGTACAGTGGTGCCTCCCACACCGTCATAATAGCCCATGACTCCTTCTATTATCTCGATATCACAGTCCTCATTTCCCTTGACGGCCAGATACCTGAGTGTTTCATCATTTACAAAATACGGGTCAAGATTCCCTGTCTCTATACCTAATACCCTTCTGTGGAACATAGGATCGATGTAATCCGGACCACACTTCCTTGACGAAACCTTAAGTCCCCGGTTCATAAACGCCCTTATCAACCCACAGGTAAAGGTCGTCTTGCCACCGCCGCTCTTATTAGAACCGATCACCAGTCTTCGCATTGCCATAATCTCCCGGAATGTGCCATAATTGGTACCGATTGCGGTATGCATCCGTTATCACAAATTTCATAAGGCTACAGTGTGTAGACTTATCACTATTGTCATAAGGCTATAAATTTTCCTTATGACGGGGAGTCCGCTGCTTTATATCCCCTTGGTGTCACCATATGGCCGTCTATGTTTTTCGTCATACTGTTCCCTATAAAAACAGTAGTAAACATATCTGCTTGTACGTCCTTAAGCTCATCAAGCGTCATTACGCTGATACTTTCACCATCACGTCCGATATTTCTCACGCAGCCACACACGGTATCCTTATCTTTATATGAAAGCAATATTTCGCATGCCCTCTTAAGATTCTCCGTTCTCGTCCTGCTTGCGGGATTATAAAGACAGATGACAAAATCACCCTCCGCCGCAGCTCTTAAGCGTTTTTCTATCACCTCAGCCGGCGTGAGCAGATCACTTAGGCTTATTATCGCGCAGTCATGCCCCACTGCCGCTCCCAGAAGTGCCGATCCTGACAATGCTGCCGTCACGCCCGGAATGATCTCGATGTCTACATTAGTATACTTTGGTGCTAATTCCAGTATAATACCTGCCATTCCGTAAACACCCGAATCACCGCTGCATACCATGCATACAGGCTCTACGGTATCAGCAGCTTTCTCCAGCGCCAGCCTGCATCTTTCGACTTCCTGCCGCATACCGGTTTCTATATAATTCTTGACTTTTGAACTAACTTCAAATCCTGTATTGTCTTCATTTCCGATTGTATTGTTACTATCTGTTATATTTCTCTTACTGTCTTCACAGTTTATATTATCTGGCACCGCCTTATCAGGATATGAAGATAAATCCGAATTACCAGCCGATGTGTAAGTGCTCAAAATACCCCTTACAATATCTATATATGTCTTATATCCAACTATAACCGGACATTCATCCAATATTCTCCTTGCCCTTATCGTCATCCCGTCCTCATTACCCGGTCCGAGTCCCACTACATACAGTTTTCCTGTCTTAGATGCACTGTTCATCTGTTCTTCCATTCTATAGGGCTGAATAGTCCTTTCAAAATATACTTTTTCTGAATGCATTTCCTTGCTTGCATTCAGAAAGTCATACTTCTATGATTAAAGAATTGTTCTATGATTCATACTTAAGTAATAAGAATATACAAAATCTCCTTTGGAATACTGTATTATTATACCACCAAAGGAGATTTCAGAACAGAACATATATACTAAATATTCAGATAAATAATGCAATTTCTAATACAATTACGGTTTTAGCTCAGCATCACAAGGCCTTAATTCTGTCAATTGCCCGTTTCGTATTCTCGTGGCTGCCGAAGGCTGTCAGACGGAAGTAACCCTCTCCATGTGCTCCAAAGCCCGATCCGGGCGTTCCCACAACATTTGCATTGATAAGAAGATGATCAAAGAATTCCCAGCTGCTCATTCCGTCCGGAGTTTTGAGCCATATGTAAGGAGCATCCACTCCGCCCGAAACTGTATAACCGGCTTCTCTTAAAGCATTCATAATATAACTTGCGTTATTCATGTAATAATCAACCAGACCCTTTATTTCCTTTTTTCCTTTTTTTGAATAAACCGCCTCTCCGGCACGCTGTACTATATAGGGCGCTCCGTTATATTTCGTACTATGTCTTCTTGCCCATAATCTGTGCAGGGAAACGCCGCCTCTCTCAAGATCCTTGGGTATAACCGTATAGCCAAGTCTCACACCTGTGAATCCGGCATTCTTGGAGAAAGAATGTAATTCTATAGCGCATGTTCTTGCTCCTTTGCATTCGTATATGCTGTGAGGAACACCCTCTGTTCTTATATATGCTTCATATGCCGCATCATAGATAATGACAGAACCGTTCTTATTTGCATAATCTACCCAATTCTGAAGCTCATCCTTACTAATAACCGCGCCAGTAGGATTGTTTGGAAAGCACAGATATATTATATCCGGTACCTTTGCCGGAAGTTGCGGGGCAAAATTATTTTCCATAACGCATGGCATATATATGATATCGGAGTACCCTTCCGTAATCTCATTATACTCTCCTCCTCTTCCTGCCATAACATTGGAGTCCACATACACGGGATATACGGGATCACAGACAGCAATACTGTTATCTACCGAGAATATCTCCTGAATATTTCCCGAATCACACTTCGCACCGTCGGATATGAATATCTCATCCGACGCAATATCACATCCCCGTGCCTTATAGTCATTTTCGGAAACAGCATTTCTAAGGAATTCATAGCCAAGATCCGGAGCATATCCCCTGAAGGTCTCAGCCTTGCCCATTTCATCGACCGCTTTATGGAGAGCATCCGTTATCGTAGGTGTGAGCGGCTGAGTAACATCTCCTATACCAAGACGGATTATCTCCTTATCCGGATTCTCCTTTGTAAATGTATTCACCTTCTTTGCTATTGTCGAAAACAGATAGCTGCCCTTTAACATTAAATATTTTTCGTTAATACTTACCATGACTGTATCCTTTCTTTTCTATGCTTTTCCCGTTCTTCGGTTTCCGGTATACGGAATTTATGTTTCTAATTTGTAACTATTCAGAACAGCACATAAATTTTAAAATATGATGTGTCATGCTTGCATGTAAATAGCATATTATACAAATTTATGTATTTGAGCAGAACACTAGCGAGGGTGCTAAACATCTGGTGGATGAGTGTTCTGCAACGACCGAAGCGAAGC
>JAEEGL013882038.1_pt1 | contig 14211 bp, 13 predicted proteins | sample 9134231 | NCBI WGS metagenome assembly JAEEGL01 (sample SAMN16246548, study PRJNA631951) | gut metagenome | biome: gut microbiome; feature: rumen; material: fiber-attached | host: Bos | place: Iran: Karaj | collected 2018-10 | reverse complement strand
GCCAAGGAATTCGAATACTGGAAAGAGCGTCTCAACGAGGTGGACATGGTCAGCGGAACCGCGGCCACGCTTTCCGAATACGGCGAGATCGGCAGCCTTGTCAACCTGGCGGAATACATGGATCAGCTTCCTTCCTTCCGGGCGTATCTGGATGCCAATCCCATCGTACGTCTCTCCATCACCGGCAATACCAAGACCGGCGCCATTTACTTCAGCCCCTACTTTGACGGTGTGAACGACATCGAGCGCATGCCGCTCATGCGTGTCGACTGGACACAAAAACTGCTGGACGGCGAAGGTGAATTCACAGCGGACGCCTGCGGCACGACCGCAGATCCCGTCTACCAGCCCTATATGCCCACTTCCGGAAAGGTCGAAATCGAGACTCCGACCCTGGATGGCACCGCAACCGAAATCGTAACCAAGGATTATGACGCGGCCGGAAACATCGTAGCTGTCATGAATGAAAAAGGCGCCATGAGCGGTGTTGAAGCGGTAAACCTGCTGCGTGCCTATATCGATACCGCTTATAACGGCTATTACGGCACCGAGCGCAGCAATCTTTTCTGCGGACAGAACGCCGCGTGGGACGTGGACGAACTGGTTGCGCTGCTGCGCTGTGTGGTCGCGAACGCGCAGACCCTTAACGGCACGGAATCCGTGCAGGGTCTCTTCTCCCGCGAAGACGACAACAACCAGCGCCGGGTGGATATGTTCCGCCTTGCCGGACACCTCTTCGGTGTACGCGGTATGGAATCCCGTCAGGACTACCTGTATGTAGGTACCGACGGAATCCTGCATGACGCCCGCCAGGAAGAAGCGACCTACGAAGCACTTGCGAAGATGCACGACATCGCGGCCGAAGGGCTCATTTCCCAGGCATTCATCGATATGGCGACCGAAACCAGTTCCACGTATCTTGAGAATGACCTTGGCTTCATGAGCTACGACTATAACCAGACCCAGACGGTCATGAACGCCACCAAGCTGCAGAATGAAGACGGTGAAAAATACATGGCCGTGATGGTGCCGGTTGCCCGCTGGTATGACGGCACGGACGAAAACGGCACCTATATGCGCTTTACCGAATCCTGGCGTTCCGTCAAAACGGACGGATGGGCCATCTCGAAAGCCGGTGTTGAAGGCAGCCCGGATAAGCTGAACGCCGCGCTGGCGCTGATTGACTATGCGTTCTCCGAAGAAGGTCAGATCCTGATGAGCTACGGCCCGGACGCATTCATCAAGCACAATGAAGACGGCTCCGTTGCCACTTTCCTCTTCAACGGCAAGGAAATGCCCGTCATCGCCGATGCCACTTATGAAGAACTCTGGAGCAAGGCAAAAGGCAATTACACCAATTATGCCCGTATGTATCTCGGTTCCACGCTGTCCTTCGTAAAGAGCCAGGCTTTCGAATATCAGTGCACGCATGAAGTCGGCCGCGAAGGAGCCGGCAAAATCTCTGCCGCGATCGCGCTCGGCACGATCAGACATCCCGAGCTTGCCATAACGGAAGACGGCTGGTACACCTCGATCCCCACGGTTCTCCCCCACACCAAGGTGGAGAATGACGATCTGAACACCTATACGCAGCTCACCAGCAACGGCAAGTTCTCCGGAGCCAGGGGCGGTGAAAACCTCTTTGTCGATCTGATCGTAAAAGGCTTTGTGGATGAAGGATTCACCGGCACCGAAGAAGCGGTGAATACGGTTGTCAACGACTGGTTCGGCGATCTGTATCTTGAACTGAAGAACGACGCCTGGAACCGCCTGCTTGATTACTACAACAGTCTGAACTGATGATTTCACCCCGCTCTCCGCACTGCCCCGGCAGTGCGGAGAGCGAAATGTACGGAGGATTTGGGCGTCATGTACAAGAAACAAATGTCATTGCAACGCATCATCTGTCTTTTGTCCATTATCGCAAGCGCTGCGGTATTCATTTACTCGCTGGGCATGCTGACAGATCTCTTTGATACGCTGTATTCCATGATTCCCGATCCGGACGACCTGGACGCATCCAGAGTCGCAGGTGCGAGGATTTACTATGACATGCAGGGCTTCAATCATAATCTCCTTCTCTCCTCTATCGGAATGATTCTTCTGTCATGCCTCCTTTATATCACGAACACACACGTCCGCAGAAAATACTACATCGGCAATTTTGCCGCGACTGCCGTGAATGCGGCTGCCGGGATCGCTGTATCCGTCTGGGCGCATATTGAGATTTCGGCCTTCAGGAACCAGTACCTGACCACGGTGGATTTTGCGGCACTTGAACGCAGATTAAGCCGTATCGGAACTTATACGGATTCTCCGTTCTGGTTTGACCTTCACTGGGCTGTCTTTGCACTGTGCCTGCTCGTGTCTTTCCTTCTGGTTGCGAATGCAATCTGGAAGGTCAGACTCATGCGGGATGAAAAATCGCTGCTTCAGGCGGGAAAGGCGGTATCATGATGAACGACGACCGCGCCACGGCGCTCGACCGGATGCGCTATACGAAGAATACCTCCTCATCACGCCTTGCGCTGCTGGCGATCCTGTTTGATGTGCTGTTCTTCGTCAGCATCTATAAATCCGATGTGGGCAGTTATTATTACACCATCCTGATCGGCGCTTCCATTATTTATAACCTGGTTTTCCTCCTGGCGGCTTTTCTTGCCTCCGAAGGCGTAAAGAATTATAAAACGAGCTTTTCCTGGCTCCTGATTGTTCTTGGAGCCGTTCAGCTCATCCGTATTTTCATCATTCCGATGAACGCGCGCACCTCCGCGGTCAACGGGATTCAGGTGATGAGCGATTTCCAGTTTTGGAGGACCGTACTCTATCTGTCGCTTTCCGCGATTTGTCTGTTTTTGAGCGCGGCAGTCAATCTGCGGAAAAGCAGAGCGCTGGCCGCTCACCTGAAAACGTTGGAAGAAGCGCAGATCTAAGGAGGAATCCGATGGCACAGCTATCTCTGCAGCATATTGATAAAATCTATGACGACCGGGTTCAGGCCGTATTCGATTTCAATCTGGATGTAAAAGACGGGGAACTGATCGTACTGGTCGGTCCGTCCGGATGCGGAAAATCCACCACGCTTCGTATGGTCGCCGGACTGGAGGACATTTCCCGCGGACATCTCTTCCTCGACGGAAAGGAAATCACCTCTTCACCCGCCAAGGACCGGGATATGGCGATGGTGTTCCAGAATTATGCGCTCTACGGACATATGACGGTTTATGAAAACATGGCTTTCTCATTGACACTGCGCAAAGAAAACCCGAATGTGATCCATAAAAAAGTGCTTGCCGCCGCGGAAATCCTGGACCTGACCAGCCAGCTGAACAAAAAACCCTCCCAGCTTTCCGGCGGGCAGAGACAGCGGGTCGCCATGGGCCGGTCCATTGTTCGGAATCCCAGGGTATTCCTGTTTGACGAACCGCTGAGCAACCTGGATGCCAAACTGCGCAGTGCCACGCGCAGAGAGATCCTGCTGCTGCACAAACGGCTGCAGGCAACCATGCTTTACGTGACGCACGATCAGACCGAAGCCCTTACCCTGGCAGACCGGATCGTCTGTATGTCCATGGGACATGTGCAGCAGGTCGGCACACCGCTTGAGCTGTACGATTCTCCGGCAAATGTCTTTGTAGCCAGTTTTATCGGTCTTCCTCCCATGAATCTGTTCAACGTCACAATCGAAGATAACGTACTGCGCGGAAAGGGATTTTCCGTACCGCTCACGCCTGTCCTTCTTGACACACTTTCAGACTGCAGGACACGCGAACTGATTCTCGGAGTCAGACCGGAAGACATATTCGAATCCATGGACAGCGAGCTCTGTATTCAGGTGTCCGCCAATGAAAACCTGGGCATGAATACGCTCGTACACGGTCATATCGGCGAAGGGGAACGCATAACCGCCAAGCTTCGCGGGTGGAAAGATTACAAACCCGGCGATACGGTTCCGGTTCAGTTCGGGAAGATGCATTTCTTTGACAAAGAAACCACAAAAGCTATCCGGAAGGAGGCGAAATAAGCATGGCCCGCTTTCATGAGTTCTGCCGGAAACGCATCGTATCCCTCAAGCGCAAACCTCATATGATCCCGTTTGCCGTGATGCTGGCTGCTTTTATCTATTATTCCCTGAATCTGACGGTTATTTCCCACACCACCACCGTTATCAACGGTCCCGGTATGGGGCTGACAGGCTTTGTCACCATGCTCTTCTCGACGCTTTCTCTGGTATGCTTCCTGAATGCTTTTCCGCACCGCAAAAAAGTCAATGTGCCGCTGCCGGTGCTGATGCTTCTGCTGGTATGCGCCGTTCTTTACTGCGATATTTATTACAGAGGATGCATCATTACAGCCATCACCCGTGAACAGAATCGAATTGATCCGACGGGAATCAACAGCTTTATCTCTGTTTCCTCCGGGATGCTGAATATTCACATGGTCATTCTCTGCGCGGGGATTGTGCTTGTTGCGCTTCTGCCCCTGTATGCCCCGCTGATCAGGCGAATCAATACCAGCGTTCAGGTGGAAGGCAATGACAGTATGGAAACAATCGACATCAGCGGAGAAGAGTGATTCCGGTGGCGGCGATGAACAAAAAAGCAGAGCGGGCCGAACACGAAAAGAGTGCTTCTGATTATTATAAGCTGAATGTACGCGCAGTGGAGGATCTGGTAAACGCCGACGCATCCAATTCTCCACCCGTCAGCGAGGCAGAACTGCGAAAATACCGTTCCGGTTTCCGGCTGAAAATGCCGGATCGTCTGAAAGCCGTTCTGTTGAAAGCCTGGTTTGCCGGTGTCATCTGCTATTTCTTTATGTGGGGTCTGAGCACCCTTGCGATCGGTCAGATCGAAATGCTTATCATTCTCGGAACCGCTCACGGAGTCGTTACGGATCTGATCGCCAATCATCTTTTCCGGCTTTATGCCAGGCCTGCCGGAAGCAATGACCGTTTTATGATGTTCCCCCGGAAATCGTTTGCGTCGTTTCCGCTGAACATTCTTTATTCCCTTCTGCTGGTCTTCTGCGTAGCAGAAACCTATAATACCGTCAACACCCTGGCAGTTGGGTATAACGGGAAAATGCTGCTCGGCGTTGAACCGATTCTCTTTGGTGTTTTTACCACGGCATGGGATTTTCTGTTTCTCTCCATGAAACGTTTCCTGCTCCGCATCGCGGCGGAAGCAAGACAAAAAGTTTCGGACGAAGGGAACAAATACAGCCCGAAAGGATAATACCGACCTGTGAAAATCGAAGCGATCGACCGTTACGTACAAAGCCTGATTGAACGCTCTTCCCCTGAAGGAACCGCATGGAATATTGAGAAAATGCGGCAGGGAGAAAAGCCGGCATGGAATTATATTGACGGCTGTATGTGTACGGCACTGCTCACACTCTCAGAGATAACCGATGATCGGCGCTATGCGGATTTCACGGAGCGTTTCATCGATGCATTTATAAACGAAGACGGCAGCATCCGCACTTTCCGCTCCGATGCGCACAGTCTGGACGATATCAATGAAGGGCGTGTTCTCTTCCCGCTTTTCCGCATCACCGGAAAAGAGAAATACCGCAGAGCCGCCATGTTCCTGCGCCGTCGGCTGAACTGTCAGCCCAGGACCGATGAAGGCAGCTGGTGGCATAAACAGATCTATCCGAATCAGGTGTGGCTTGACGGTATCTATATGGCGCAGCCATTTGCGGCGCTTTATGAAAAAAACTTCGGGACCGGCGATTATTCCGATGTCCTGCGCCAGATTCTGAACGTCCGCAGCCACATGCGTGATCCTGCCACAGGCTTATACTTCCACGGATATGATGCGAGCCGCAAAGCCTTCTGGTGTGACCCTGCAAGCGGCTGCTCCCGGAGTTTCGGGCTTCGCGCGATCGGATGGTTTTCCGTTGCACTGGCAGATTTATCGGAAATTCTGCCGTCCGGCAGTGAGCAGGAAACGATCACATCGATCTTCCGCGCCTTGATGAAAGATGTGTCGCGATATGCGGATCCCGACAGCGGTCTCTATTCACAGGTGGTCAATTTTCCCGGTCGGGAAGGCAATTATCCGGAAAGCAGCGGCAGTTCCATGATTGCCTATGCTATGCTGAAAGGTGCCAGAACCGGTGCGCTTCCTGCTTCTTTTGCATCGCTGGGCCGTAAAACTTTCCTCGGCATCATGAAAAACTGTCTGAAAATGGAAAACGGGATGCCGGAATTGGGCAGTATCTGCCTGGTGGCGGGGCTTGGACCGGATAACAATCGCCGCCGGGATGGGACATACGCCTATTACATTTCTGAGCCTGTTGTCAGCAATGACGCAAAAGGGGCAGCTCCCTTTCTTCTTTGTTATACGGAAATACTCCGTGCTCCGAACGAAAATCAGGAGGGATCATCATGGCCTATCTGTCACTGAAAAACATCAATAAAATCTATCCGAACGGTTACCACGCCGTACACAATTTCTGCCTTGAAATTGAAAAAGGCGAGTTCATCGTCTTCGTCGGTCCGTCAGGCTGCGGAAAATCCACCACCCTGCGCATGATTGCCGGATTGGAGGAGATTTCCAACGGAGAGTTTCTCATCAACGGGAAACGCGCCAATGAAATGAGCCCCCGGGAGCGCGAAGTCGCCATGGTGTTTCAAAGCTATGCGCTCTATCCGCAGATGACGGTATATGATAACATCGCCTTTGGCCTGACACTGCAGGGAGTGGATGAGAGCGTGATTGAGGAGCGCGTTCAGAATACTGCCCGGATCCTCGGCCTGTCCGACTATCTGGACCGTCTGCCCCGTGCGCTGTCCGGAGGCCAGCGTCAGCGTGTCGCCATCGGCCGTGCCATTATCCGAAAGGTGGGCGTGTTCCTGATGGACGAACCGCTCAGCAATCTGGATGCCAAGCAGCGCGTCACAATGCGCTATGAGATCGCTCAGATCCATCAGGAAACAGGCGCTACCACGATTTATGTTACCCACGACCAGACGGAAGCCATGACTCTTGCCGACCGTATCGTTGTGATGAAAGACGGATATGTACAGCAGATCGGTACGCCCCGCGAACTGTATTTTGATCCGCAGAATGTGTTTGTTGCCGGTTTTATCGGCGAACCGCCGATGAATTTCCTGCGCGGTACGGTTCGGGAAGGTTCCCTTTTCTTTGGGGAGAACCGTCTTGATCTCAGTCATAAGCTGCGCGACGTGTCATCATATGAGGGCAGGGAAATCGTACTCGGATTCCGTCCCGAATGCATTCGCCTGGGTCTGTGCCGGGACGCCTATCAAGTCACCGGTCACGTGGAACTGACGGAAATGCTGGGTGATAATACAAACGTATATGTTTTCTCCGGAAACAATCAGGCGATACTGAAGATCGACAGCCACGACACTCCGGATACAGACAGTGATATCGAATTCTCCATTCCGCTTGACAGCGTGTATCTTTTTGACGGAAAAACTGAAAAAGTCATCAAAGATGTGGTATAATCAACACGGCTGTCCGCAGCGCAGATAACCGTCACGCTTCTTCTGCCGGCGGCATGCCGCATCAATGATCACGAGAGGCTTCATTGAAAAGAATCAGCAAAGAAACCCGAAGCAGGCTTTTGAATGCACTGCTCATATTCGGCACCATTGCCATGGTGTTCTATTTCGGCACGAAGAACGGCAATATTGGCGATGTGTGGATCACGCTGCGCTCCGCGGACCCTTACTGCATCGCCGGTGCGTTCCTGTGCTGGGTGTTTTTCGTACTCTTTGAGGCTCTGGTAATGCACTGTTTTCTGCATTTCCAGCATATTCCCATTCCTTTCGGAATATCGGTCAACGTTACCCTGATCGGCCTTTTTTATTCCAATATCACGCCCGGGGCAACCGGAGGCCAGCCCATGCAGGTTTATGCGCTGCGCAAAAGGGGGATCTCAGGCGGTTATGCTTCTTCCGGGCTGGCAGTCAAGTTTTTCTGTTATCAGACTGCTCTGATCCTGCTTTCCGGCATCCTATGGTTTTGCAACCGCCGTTTTGTGTCCGGCTATTTCTGGGAAGCACGCTGGTTTGTTTATCTCGGCTTCTTTCTGAACGGTCTTACCGTAGTCGGTGTAATCCTGATTGGCATTAACCGCAACATTGTGCGCGGTATTGTCGCCTCTTTACTTTACCTCGGAAAAAAACTGCATCTCATCCGTGATTACACCGCCGCCGCTTCCCGTGTTGATGCCGCGCTGGACGATTTTCATTCAAGCGTATATCTGATCGCCCGCCATCCGCTTCAGCTGCTGCTGCTGCTTTTTCTCTCCGGCTGTGAACTGATCGCGCTGATGAGCGTAATCTATTTCGTTGCGCTTGCGTTAGGCATCACATCGTGCAGTTACGGAGAGCTGGTAACCCTGCAGTTCCTTCTGCAGATCGGCGCTTCCTTTACTCCGCTTCCGGGCGCCTCGGGAGCCCAGGAGGGAGGATTCTATCTGTTCTTCCAGAGTATTTTCCCGGCGGATAAGCTGCTCGGTGCGCTGCTGATCTGGCGTTTCTTCACGTATTATCTGTCAACCCTTCTGTCGCTTTGTTTCGGAGTTGTCACGGATTCCGTACAGACCATCCGCGGCCGTCTTCGGAAAGTTCCCACGCCGTCCGGCACGAAATCATCTGAAGGAGATGGAATCGAATGAATCCGGTTATCCGGCGCAGCCTTGTTTTCCTCCTGTTCATGTGTTTCTTTGCCCCTTCCGTCCACGCAGAGGAAGATGCATATATATATCCGAATGAAGCCCTTTCCCTGCGACCGGGCGAAAGCTTTCTCATTTCTGCGGATGCGTCGGTATGGGAGAGTGATGCTCCGGAAGTGGCAACGGGAAACGGAAATCAGATTACCGCGCATGATGAAGGGTTCGCCATGCTGACTGCTGCGTTTCCGGACGGCAGTGAGCACTATTATGACATTACGGTATCGGCGGACGCGATTCCGGCGTTGATCAGAGCTGCCGTAGACCTTGCGCTGGACGAGTGGCGTGAGTACCACGGCAAAACCTTCACCGACCGAAACAAATACACGGAATGGTACTGCGGAAGGGGACCCGGCTGTCATTTCGGATGGTGCGGGGGATTCGTCAGCTACTGCCTTGATACCGCAGGCGTACCGATGGATGACTATACGGAATCTGTACCGCATGAAGGCGGTGTTCCTTATGCGGTTTATGCCGCCGGCGTGGGCAAGCTGCTGACCGGATACACGAAAATGGAACGGATCGGCTCCATCCCCTGCCCCGGATATCTGGTCATCTACGGACAGCGGAACCGCTATAATACCATCCATGTCGGAATGGTGACAGAGGCACGGGAGCTTGAGGACGGCACCTGGCTCGTCAAAACCGTGGAGGGCAATGTTTCCAGCCGGATCAAGCGTTACTGCTACGTATACGATCCGCTGAATACGAACGAGCATAATTATCAGGACTGTCCGGAAAACCTGCGCACGGATGACGGCATCGACCAATATACCATTCATCAGAAAGACTGGTTTATCTATACATTCTGTCAGACCTGGTATTGAGGAACTCAGATAATCATTATTTCCGAGGGGGGTAACGTTTCATGTCCAAACCTGTAAAAGACCGTTTTACCTTGAAAGAAAAAAGCTGGATCATGTACGACTGGGCCAATTCGGTCTATGCAACCAACATCATGGCCGCGATCTTTCCCACCATCTTCGTTTCCATGGTTGGCGCGGAAGGAGATCGCTGGTGGTCTCTCGGCACGTCGCTGGCAACTTTTCTTGTGGCCTTGCTTGCGCCTCTGCTTGGCGCGGTGGCGGATTTCAAAGGCATGAAAAAAAAGCTGTTCACCGCATTCCTGCTGCTTGGGGCGGTCTTTACCGCGCTGATTGCCGCGACAGACAGCTGGAAACTGATGCTCGTTTTCTATATTCTCTCCCGTATCGGATTTGCGGGAAGCAATCTGTTTTATGACTCCTTTCTTACGGATGTCACAACCAATGACCGGATGGACCGTGTTTCTTCCTGGGGGTATGCAATGGGGTATATCGGCGGAAGCACGATCCCCTTTGTTCTCTCCATCGTGATGCTGGTCACACTCGGTTATTCCAATCCTGTCGCGCAGAAGTTCTCCATCCTGATCACATCGCTGTGGTGGATCGCTTTCTCGGTCCCGTTCCTGAAAAACGTCCGTCAGGAGCACTACATCGAAAAAACTGCGGAAAGTTCCGTGCTTCAGACTTTCCGGAATATCGGACACACATTCCGGGATATTTTTCAGGTAAAAGGCCTGCTTTACTTTATTATCGCGTATTTCTTCTACATTGACGGTGTCGGCACAGTGATCAGCATTTCGACCGCTTACGGTACCGTGCTGGGCCTCGGCACCATCGGAATGATCCTCGCGCTGCTCGTCACGCAGATCGTTGCCATGCCCTGTTCGATCCTGTTTGCCAGGCTCTCAGCGAGAATCACCGCGCGCAGGGCGCTGATCGGTGCCATTCTCCTCTATACCGTCATCTGCCTTGTCGGGTTTTATATGGGATACTCGCTTGAGCCCCATCAGCAGACGCTTGAAACAGCCATCCATGAGGAGTTCACGGCACCGCTTTCAGACCTGACCGATCCGGATGCGATTGCCTTGCGGGACAGTGCCGCAAAGCTTCTTACCTCCTCCGATTCCAAGGCGGCGTTCGATAAAGAAGCAGAAAAACTCCTGAGCGAAAACCATCATCCCGAACTCGACAGGGTCGCTTCCGCATTTGCGTCGTTCCTCGGCAGCCAGAACGAAAAGATCCGGTCCTTCCAAAGCGCGGTGTCCCTGTCTACTGTTCTTTTCTGGGCCATGGCCGTATTGGTCGGAACCGTACAGGGCGGCATCCAGGCAGTCAGCCGCAGTTATTTCGGGAAACTGATTCCCAAAGAACGTTCCAATGAATTCTTCGGTTTCTTTGACATTTTCGGCAAGTTTGCTTCCGTGATCGGTCCTGCGCTGTATTCACTGATCGGCCATCTCACCGGCCGTTCCTCCTATGGCGTGCTCAGCCTGGTATTGCTGTTCCTGATCGGGCTTGGTGTCATGATCGCCGGCAGGAAGGAACTGGTCAGGCTCGAAAACCGCGCAGAAGGGTAAACTGCCGCAGCGTATACGTACCTTGCTCTGTTGTATCGTTTCACTGACCTGTGCTGAAAATGATATAACTGTTCAGGTATGCATAGCGAAGGTCCTTCATTTCGATGCTGACCAGGCCCGGTTCAATTATTGTGATCACTTTTGCAAAGTTGGTTTTGTATTCGGTTCTGCAGAGCGGATCAAGAAAATAAATCCTTTCGTCATCACGTGATGCGATAAATACATAATGGCCGACATTGGTAAACGCGCCGTCATGCCCTGCAAGCGCGACCACGCTTTTTCCTTCATCCAGTGCCCGCAGGGCTTCATCCCGATCCAGCGTAAAAACGGTTTCTATCCCATACGCATCCGCAGCATAACGGATAAACCCGGAAGCCGTTCCGCGAGCCGCGGAACGGCTCTGTACTTTTGCACGGTTGTTTCCTGTGGCGAAATCCGCCAGTGCCAGCGGCAGAAAGCGCTCATAGTCACGTGGGCTGGTCAGGATATAGCGCTCATGATGCGCATCGCAGGAAGCCCGGTTCAGAGAGCAGATGCACAGGGAAAACGGAACCGAAGCCGCCTTTTCAAGCATGGGCAGTTCCTCTTCCGGCACCAGCGCGCGCAATGCGATTGCCAGCGCAGTCGGACAGCATCCCCCGTCCCGGATCGGCCGTTTGGAGGAAACACCTGCACTTTCATAGATCAGGCTTCCCCACAGCGGTTCATTCTGCGCATAATAGCGCGTCAACCCTCGTCCGGGGACATCGATCCAGCGTGAAATGCTCTCCTCCTTCGAAAAAACGATTTCCGTCAGAAGCAGTTCATCGTCCGCCGTGCAAAGCAAAACCGGCTGCAGCGCCAGGAGTATCAGCACTGCAGCCAGTATGCGCCTTAAGGGGAGTTTATTCATCTTCCTCTTCAGGCAGCTCCGCGTTATGGTATACCTCGGATACGTCGTCGTTGTCCTCCAGCATGTCCAGCAGTTTCTGAACCTTTTCGGCGGTTTCCTGATCGGGAAGTGCCACGGTGGTCTGCGGAATCATCTGTTTTTCCGCGGAAAGGAACGCGTACCCCGCTTGTTCAAGCTTTTCACGCACATCGGAAAAATCATTCGGTGCCGTATAGATTTCAAACACGTCGTCCTGGGTCTTCATATCCTCGGCTCCGGCGTCCAGCGCGGTCATCATCATTTCATCTTCGTCCATTCCGGGTTCGCGTTCGATGACGATCACGCCTTTGTTATCAAACTGGTACGACACAGAACCCGTCGTGCCCATCGTCCCGCCGTACTTGTCAAAAATATGGCGGATTTCGCTCGCGGTACGATTCCGGTTGTCCGTTACGATCTGGACCATCACGGCAACTCCTCCCTGAGCATATCCTTCATAGGTGAGCTCCTCGTATGAGATGCCGCTGCCCTCACCGCTTGCTTTTTTGATGCTGCGCTGAATATTGTCGTTCGGCATGTTGTTTGCCTTGCACTTCGCGATCACATCACGAAGCTTACCGTTCACATCCGGGTTTGCTCCCCCGTCGTGCACAGCCATGGCAATCTCACGGCCGAGCTTTGTAAAAATCTTGCCGCGGGCGGCGTCTGTCTTGCCCTTTTTTGCCTGAATATTATGCCATTTGGAATGTCCTGACATCCATACCCCTCCCAAAGGTTTTCATTTGGCTTTCTGCCGGTGAAGAAAAGAAATCAGATCATGCTCTCCTTCACGTTACAGTATAACACGCATGCGGCACAGCCGTCAAATGGAACTGATCTGCTCGGACAGTCTGATCCCTTTTCTTGTAAGCGCAAGTTCCGCTTTCTCCGCATCCTCAACTTTGAAGATCATGCACGCATCCTTGTTTTCCGTACCCGAATGGAAAGCATACATATATTCCACATTCACTTTTTCTTCGCTCAGCACCTCAAGAACCTGATTCAGTCCGCCCGGCGTATTCGGGATCGCAACCCCGATCACGGGGCTCAGACGGTACACATAACCGGCTTCCTTCAGCACGTTTGCCGCGTTGTAGGGATCATCCGCAATAAAACGGGCAATCCCGAAATCGCTGGTCTCCGCCAGGGAAAACGCCTTCATATCGATTTTTTCCTCTGCAAGACGTTTCGTCAGCGCGAGCAGCGCACCGGGTTTGTTTTCCAGAAAAACGGAAATCTGCCTGATACTCATTGTGTACCTCCTATATCTTGCGTTTGTCGATCACACGAACGGCTTTGCCCTCGCTGCGCACAATACTCTTGGGGGCTACAAGCGTCACTTTTGCGGTAAGTCCCAGCATCGCGCGAAGTCCTTCCGTCAGTCTCTTCTGCCGTTCGCTGATTTCACCCAGGTTATCCGTAAACATTTCCGGCGTCATTTCCACCTGTACATCCAGCGTATCTGTATTGCGCACTCTGTCCACAAGGATCTGATAATTGGCCGCGTACCCCTGATTGAGCAGTACGGTTTCGATCTGCGACGGGAACACATTCACACCGCGGATGATCAGCATATCATCCGTACGGCCGCGCGGCTTGCACATTTTGACATGGGTGCGGCCGCAGGGGCATTTCTCATGACTCAGCACGCAGATGTCGCGGGTACGGTAGCGGATCAGCGGGAAGGCTTCCTTGGTGATACTGGTAAACACAAGTTCTCCCTGCTGCCCGTCCGGAAGCACTTCTCCCGTATCAGGATTGATCACTTCCGCAATGAAATGATCCTCATTGATGTGCATGCCGGTTTGCGCTTCACACTCATACGCCACACCGGGGCCGCTGATTTCCGTGAGCCCGTAGATATCGTAAGCCTTGATACCGAGGGTTTCCTGAATGCTCTGCCGCATTTCTTCGGACCATGCTTCCGCGCCGAATATACCGGCCTTCAGGGGGATCTGATCCGGTGTCAGTCCCACTTCTTTCATGGATTCGCCCAGATATGCCGCGTAGGAAGGCGTACAGCAGAGGATCGTCGCGTTCAGATCACGGATAAACATGATCTGTCTCTCCGTATTGCCGGAGGACGCGGGTACGGTGAGGCATCCCACTTTATGGCTTCCGCCGTCGAGTCCCGCTCCTCCCGTAAACAGCCCGTATCCGTACGCTACCTGGCATACATCCTCATTCG
>JAEEGL010165986.1_pt1 | contig 14211 bp, 2 predicted proteins | sample 9134231 | NCBI WGS metagenome assembly JAEEGL01 (sample SAMN16246548, study PRJNA631951) | gut metagenome | biome: gut microbiome; feature: rumen; material: fiber-attached | host: Bos | place: Iran: Karaj | collected 2018-10 | reverse complement strand
CTTCATCTCCGCCGAGACCATCAAAAAACTCGTCCCGGACTGGAACGAGGTCAGTTACTTTGTCAGCGGCCCGCAGGCCATGTACGACTATCTCGACGGCGAGTTCGCGAAGATGGGCATCCGGAAGAAGTTCATCCGCAAGGAAGAATACGGCGAGACGGACGATATTACGGCGTCCCCGCTGTACCCGAAGGGGCATGAAGGCGAGACCTTCAGCATTACGGTTCGCTTCGGCCTCGACGAGCAGACAGTACCCGCGAAGGCGACGGATACGGTCGTGGTATCGCTCGAAAAGGCCGGACTCGCGCCCGATACGCACTGCCGCAGCGGCGCCTGCGGCTGGTGCAGAAGCCTGCTGATCTCGGGCGAGATCTGGCAGAGGCCGCAGTCCGACGGCGTCCGCATGTCCGATAAGGATTACGGATACTTCCATCCCTGCTCCGCCTATCCGCTGAGCGACCTCGTGATCGAGGTGGAATCCAGGCTGTAAGGCCACATAAGACGAAAAATGCCGCCCAACCGGGCGGCATTTTTGATTCGTGTACTGTTTCGAAAGTAATCACTCAATGAATGATGATAATGGCAGTATTTCGTTGACACCGCCCGGTGATAGTATTACAATATGCTGTATAATGGCAAATTGTGTGCCGTATTCGGAGGTATAATACTGTGAATTTGATGAAACGTTTCCTGTCCCTGCTTCTGTGCCTTGTTATGTGCTTTTCGATGTTCCCCGTAGAAGCATTTGCCGATGCAGACATTACAGATACTCAGAGTGAAAATGTGTGCACTGATCACGACCATGATCACGACCATGATCATGACAACAACGAGGAAATAACTGCAGATGGGGAGGGGGAACCCGAACCTGTAAACGATGTAGATGTTCCTCCGGTTGAGCCCGAACAGCCAGTGGAAACGATACTGCCGGAGGAAGAACCTGCGGAAATACCCACAGACGAAGACGCGGATACGGACGACGGAGAAGATCTGACCGTTCAGGCATGCAGCCATACCTATACATGGACAGGAAATCACCTGAAGCACTGGCAGAAATGCTCGAAATGCGGAGCGACCACAACACAGGCAAACCATTCCTGGTCCAATAAGAAATGTTCTACCTGCGGTTTTTCTCAGCCTATTACATCTAATGGTACTTATAATGTCGTCAGTTCATCTGTAACGCTTTATTCCCAAAACAACTCCTCCAGTTCTGTGGTTAAGACAGTGTCTAAAGGCACAACGCTCACCATTACAAATGTCGGACTATCGAGTTCTAATTACTACTGGGGAAAAGTCACGAAGGTCGGGACAACGACGCAGTCGGCAGCAGCCTATGTATGTATGAAGAGCTCGGATCTTGGCACTCACTCCCACAGTTATTCCTATAATTACTCTGTGAAGGATCACTCCCAGCATACGAAAACCGGAACCTGCACCGGCTGTGGCGCTACCACATCTTCAACGGAGAACCACTCCTGGTCCGGAAACCAGTGCTCCAACTGCAACTGCTACAAACCCATAACCTCCAACGGGGTCTATAATGTTATCAGCAACTCGATAACGCTTTATTCCCAGAATAACTCCTCCAGTTCTGTGGTTAAGACAGTGTCTAAAGGCACGGCTCTTACTATTACGGATGTAGGAACGACGAGCAGCGGTTATTATTGGGGAAAAGTCACGAAGGTCGGGACAACGACGCAGTCGACAGCGGCATACGTATGTATGAAGAGCTCGGAGCTCGGTACTCATTCTCACAGCTATTCCTACTCATACGAAGTCAAAAGTCACTCCCAGCATACGAAGACCGCGACCTGCACCGGATGCGGTTATACCACATCGTCAACAGAGAGCCACAATTGGTCTGGTCAGCAGTGCTCTAACTGCTACTGCTACAAGCCCATAACCTCCAACGGAGTCTATAATGTCATCAGCAATTCCGTCACGCTTTATTCCCAGAACAACTCCTCCAGCTCAACGGTTAAGACAGTGCCTCAGGGTACAGCCCTCACCATTACGGATGTCGGGGCAACAAGTACCGGTTACTATTGGGGAAGAGTTACGAAGGTTGGGACAACGGCGCAGTCGTCAGCGGCATACGTATGTATGAGAAGCTCCGACCTGGGCACTCACTCTCACAGTTATTCCTATAATTACTCTGTGAAGGATCACTCTCAGCATACGAAAACCACGACCTGCACGAGCTGCGGTGCGAGTTCATCTGTTACAGAGTATCATACCTGGTCCGGTAAGCGATGCTCCGGCTGTGGATGCTATCAGCCGCTCACATCCAACGGGACATATATTGTCATCAGCTCAAGCATCACCCTCCATTCGGAGAGCAAAGAAAACAGCACCTCTACGAAACCCGTTTCTCAGGGGACCGCGCTCGAAATTACAAATGTTGGAACGACAAGTACCGGTTACTATTGGGGGAAGGTCACAAAGATCGGAACCACGGTGCAGTCTTCTGACTGGTATGTGTGCATGAGGAGCTCGGAACTGGAAGCACATACCCATAGTTATACCGTAACATACAATTGCATCAGTCACTCCCAACACACGAAAACAACATCCTGCTCTGGATGCAATGCGACTTCAACCGTGACAGAGAGCCATTCCTGGTCGGGGCAGCAGTGCTCCGGCTGCGGTTGCTATAAGCCTATAACCACCAACGGTGTCTACAATGTTATCAGCTCAAGCATCACCCTCCATTCGGAGAGCAAAGAGAACAGCACATCTACGAAATCCGTTCCTCAGGGAACTGCGCTCACCATAACAGACGTAGGCACGACGGGTTCCGGCTACTACTGGGGCAAAGTCACGAAGATTGGAACCACGGTGCAGTCTTCCAGCTGGTATGTGTGCATGAAGAGTTCGGAACTCGGCGCACATTCCCACAGCTATTCGTATTCCTATGACGTCAAGGATCACTCCCAGCATACGAAGAACGGAACCTGCAGCGGCTGCGGCGCAACAACGTCAACAACAGAGAACCACAGCTGGTCTGGGAGCCGGTGCGCCGTCTGCGGCTGTTATAAGCCGATAACGTCCAATGGCGTCTATGACGTTATCAGCACAAACATCACACTCCATTCCGAGAGCAAAGAGAACAGCACCTCTACGAAACCGGTCCCGCAGGGAACTGCCCTCACCATTACAGACGTTGGAACGACGAGTACTGGCTATTATTGGGGGAAGGTCACAAAGATTGGAACCACGGTGCAGTCTTCCAACTGGTATGTGTGCATGAGGAGCTCGGAACTGGCAGCACATACGCATAACAACACTGTGACATATAATTGCATCAGCCATTTCCAGCACACGAAAACCACAGCCTGCACCGGGTGCGGCACAAGTTCATCCGTTACGGAAAACCACAGCTGGTCCGGAAATCGGTGCTCCGGCTGTGGATGCTATCAGCCGCTCACGTCCAACGGGACATACGTAGTCATCAGCTCGAGCATTACACTCCACTCGGAGAGCAAAGAGCAGAGCACCTCTACGAAACCTGTTTCTCAGGGAACCGCACTCGAAATTACAGATGTTGGAACGACGAGTACCAATTACTACTGGGGGAAGGTCACAAAGATCGGAACCACGGCACAGTCTTCTGACTGGTATGTGTGCATGAAGAGCTCTGAACTTGCAGCACATACACATAATTATACCGTTACCTATACATGCATCAGCCATTCCCAGCATACGAAAGCAACGACCTGCTCCGGATGCAATACGAATGTGTCCGTGACGGAGAACCACTCCTGGTCGGGGCAGCGGTGCTCCGGCTGCGGTTGCTATAAGCCCATAACCTCTAATGGCGTCTATGATGTCATCAGCTCAAGCATTACACTCCATTCCGAGAGCAAAGAGAACAGCACCTCTACGAAATCCGTTCCTCAGGGAACTGCGCTCACCATAACAGACGTAGGCACGACGGGTTCCGGTTACTACTGGGGGAAAGTCACGAAGGTTGGAACTACGGTGCAGTCTTCCAGCTGGTATGTGTGCATGAAGAGTTCGGAACTCGGCGCACATTCCCACAACTATTCGTATTCCTATGACGTCAAGGATCACTCTCAGCATACAAAGAATGGAACCTGCAGCAGCTGCGGCGCAACAACATCCGTGACAGAGAACCACAACTGGTCTGGCGGCAGATGCTCCGAATGCGGGTGCTATCGGCCATACACCGCCGGAGGTTTATATGATGTCATCAGCACAAACATCACACTCCATTCCGAAAGAAAAGAGAAAAGCAGTTCCACAAAAACAGTAGATCAGGGAATAACCCTGACAATTACTGACGTAGGTACTACAAGTACCGGCTACTACTGGGGCAAAGTCACGAAGATTGGGACTACGACGCAGACCTCTAACTGGTACGTGTGCATGAAGAGCTCAGAGCTTGAAGAACATGCACATCATTATGCCGTAACGTATAAGTGTATCAGCCATTTCCAGCACACGAAAACAACAGCCTGCACCGGGTGTGGTGAAAGCACCACTGCAACAGAAAACCACAACTGGTCTGGTGGCAGATGCTCCGAATGCGGGTGCTATCAGCCGCTTACATCCAACGGGACATATGTAGTCATCAGTACAAACATCACACTTCATTCTGAGAGCAAGGAACAGAGTAAGACCACAAAGACATTTCCGCAAGGAACCTCACTCGACATTACGGATGTTGGTACGACAAGTACCAACTACTACTGGGGAAAAGTTACCAAGATAGACAATGAGGCACCGAGCTCACCCTGGTATGTGTGTATGAGGAGCTCGGAACTGGCAGCGCATACCCATAGCTATACCACAACATATACTTGTATCAGCCATTCCCAGCACACGAAAATAATGGACTGCTCCGGGTGCAACACAAGTACATCCACGAAAGAGAATCACGCCTGGTCCGGGAGCCGCTGCTCCACGTGCGGCTGTTATAAGCCTATAACGACTGATGGCGTCTATGATGTCATCAGCACAAGCATCACACTTCATTCCGAGAGCAAGGAGCAGAGCACCTCTACGAAACCTGTTCCTCAGGGAACTGCGCTCACCATAACAGACGTAGGTACGACGGGCTCCGGCTACTATTGGGGAAAAGTCACGAAGATTGGAACCACTGTGCAGTCTTCCAATTGGTACGTCTGCATGAAGAGTTCGGAACTCGGCGCGCATTCCCACAGTTATTCCTATTCCTACGCCGTCAAGGATCACTCTCAGCACACGAAAACCGGAACCTGCACCGCGTGCGGTGATAGTACGCCCGAAACAGAGAACCACAACTGGTCCGGAAATCGGTGTTCTGACTGCGGCTGTTATAAGCCGATAACGTCCAATGGTGTCTATGACGTCATCAGCTCAAGCATTACACTCTATTCTGAGAGCAAAGAGCACAGCACTTATACAAAAACAGTCTTCAGCGGTACTGCCCTCACCATTACAGATGTTGGAACGACGAGTACCGGCTATTACTGGGGAAAAGTCACAAAGATTGGAACCACAGCGCCGTCTTCTGACTGGTATGTGTGCATGAAGAGCTCTCAACTTGGTTCGCATTCGCATACATATGTAACAAGCTATCCGTCTGATGCGGATGCGTGGCATGTTGAGAAAAATGCCTGCTCAGAGTGTGGAGACGTTACGGTTACCGAGAAAAAGGAACATGAATTTGTGGATGGATTCTGCAAATTCTGTGGGCACAAACAGGTCGCATCTACGCCCGGCGATTATATTCCCTATCGCACTTCGGAACCACTCCGCGAAAGCCCTTACCAGGACTCGACAGCGTTAGAACAAGCCCTGAAGGGGCGCTATCTGAAAATTATTGAGGTCAAACCCAACGACTATGGTAACTTTTGGGGTAAAGTGACTGAATTAGGCTGGCGGCACTTGGATAATCCTCTCTATGTCTATATGGGCAATGTCAGTGAACATAATCATTCTCTCACTGAAAGCTATGCTGGGTCCAATAATATTGCGCACAAAAAAACGATCAGCTGCGCCTGCGGCTACACAGAAACGGTAAGTGAGTCACACCACTTTGAAGATGGTATCTGCACACGCTGCACTGCTTGGCAGGCTTGGACTGAGGGCGGAAAGTATCTGGTCATAAATGAAAACGGCGTATGGACCTATACACAGCCTATCACCTCCGGAAGCAGTAGTCAGCAGAAATTCTTGCCACACAATAGCTACATCGAAGTACAAAAACCATCGCTGAACAGTGCGAATAATTACTGGGCTCAGGTTCTGTCTATCGATGAGAAACCGACCACTGTGGATATGTATATCTATATGGGGCGTGGGCAGGTTGCTCCACATACGCACAGTATGGATACTACCTACAGCACCAAATCTGATACGCAGCACAACAAGAACGAAGCATGTACAACATGTGGATTCACCAGAACCGAACCAGTTTCGGAAAACCATGATTTTGATAGTAACAATAAATGCAAGTGCGGTAATGAAAAAGTAGCCAATACTGGAGGTATCTATGTCACTTACCGTGCGTCGGAGACCCTTCGGTTGGATACCTTTGAAAAAGCAGACCCTGCAGAGAAGGTCCCTTCCGGAACATGCATAGAGGTTGAGAGTGTCATCACCAACAAGTATGGCAACTACTGGGGTGTTGTGAAAACGATTGATGGCGCAGTCCCCGAAAAAACGCCAACCTATGCGTATATGGGTCATCTCAGACCTCATACGCATAGCTTCGTGAATTCCTGCACGAGCGTGAATAACGTTTATCATGATTCTAGTAAAGCCTGTACGAGCTGCAATATGGTTTGTACAGAACGGCTTTCACACAACTTTAACGATCAATATGTATGCACAGACTGCACAGCATGGCAAGCCTATGAGACAGAGGGAGACTATATTACGATTAAGCAGGAAGGTGTGCCGGTCTACTCCAAAGATATTACATCGCCAAAAGACAGCAGGGTACTGGATTCTCTCCCGAAAGGCACCTTTGTTCATGTGGTAGATGTACACCCAAACAGCGCGAACAATTACTGGGGACGTGTTACACGTGTTGGAAATAAGGATATTACCCAAGAGATGTATATCTACATGGGTCGAGGATCCTTATCCACGCATCAACACAGTATGGATACTGTACGCAGTTCAAAATCCGATACACAACACTATAAAAATACAGCTTGTACAGTATGCGGCTTTACCAGTACCGAACCTGTTGTGGAAGACCATGTCTTCAACAACGGGATATGTGAATGCGAAAAGACGGAGGTCGCACATAATAATGGCGTCTATGTGACGGTTCGGGAAAGCGAAGTATTGCGCGAATCAACCTATGCAGATTCTCATGCAACAGGGAATTATCCAAAGGGTACTGCGCTGGAAATATCAGGAATCGCGACTAACAAGTACGGAAACTGGTGGGGTAAAGTCGTCAAAATCAACGACCAAACGCCATCGGCGACTTGTTATGCCTATCTCGGAAATCTGATACCGCATACCCACGCCTTTACGACAACGTGCGAGAGCGTAAACAATAAGAGCCATAAAACGGTGACGCTATGTTCAGGCTGCAACACGGTAAAAGAAACAAGAAGTAATCACGTGTTTGAAAACAGTGTCTGTAAAGAGTGCGGAGCATGGGAGGCATATACTGCCGACGGCGGTTATGTGACAATTAAGGATGTGTCGCTCTACTCGAAGAATATTTCTGATCAGAGCAAAGGCAGCAAGGAACTGAAAACGCTTCCGGCCGGTACATATATTGAGGTCGAAACCCCCAAACCAAATGAAGCAGATAACTACTGGGGTAAGGTAACTCAGATTGGGAATTACCCTGAAAAGCAGACTATGTATGTCTACATGGGCAGGGGACAGCTTCAGCCACACGATGATAGCGACCACAGCTTTCTCTGTTCTTATGTCAACAACAACAATGAAAAGCATAAGGTGACAAAGGTCTGCTCACTCTGCAGCTATACAGAGATTGTGGAAGAAGATCACAACTATGCTTCCGACGGAAATCATGCCTGCCAGCAATGCGGAGCATGGGAGCCGTATAAGACGGATGGCGACTATATTACCATCAAAGAGGGCGTTATCCTTTATTCCAAGCGGCTTTCCGACACAAAGAAGGGAAGCAAGGAACTGAAGACGCTCCCCATCAATACTTATCTGAAGGTGGAGAATGTCGGGCCCAACTCTGCGGGCAACTACTGGGGTCAGGTTATAGAAATAGGAAACGACCTGGTGGGAAAGACAGCTATGTACGTCTATATGGGCAGGGGATCTCTCGAAACCCACAGTCACCAGATGAAGTATACCCCGATTTCCACATCGGATACGCAGCATACCTATGGCAACCGCTGCGATATGTGCGGATATTATATAAAGAACAATCCGGAAAACCATCAGTTCAGAAATGGCAGTTGTAGTGTCTGTGGCAAGTCAGAGGTTATCCATGACCGCGGCGGATATGTCACTGTACGGGAAACAGAGTCGCTGCGGAGCGATATGTATGCCGACTCCAAGGAGGTCCGCAAGGTTCCGGCAGGAACTTATATTGAAATCGCGGACTGGTTTATAAACGATTACGGAAATTACTGGGGCAAGGTTTCGAGCATCAGCGGAGTGTCAGTTGGTAAAGAAACCATATATACGTATCTTGGCAATCTGCAGCGTCATGCCAGTCACACCACTCAGCCGTATTGGGAAACGAAAAGCGATGTACAGCATAAGGTTGGAGAAAGATGTGCACTATGCGACTATGTAAACTTCACTTCGGTAGAAGGCCATGACTTTGACGGCCAGGGGATTTGCCGGAAGTGCGGGAAGGGAGAAACTACAAATGAAGAAGGCACCTATGTAACTTTCCGCGAATCAGAACCGCTTCGCGAGAGCCGGAGTAAAGACGCAAAGTCCCTGCAGAATGTCCCGGCTGGCACCCGTCTTCAGATCAATGATGTTGAAGAGAACAGTTATGGTAACAGATGGGGGGCGGTTGTAAAAATCGACGGCACTGATACCACAAAGCTCATGTATGTTTACATGGGTAATGTACAGAGACACGAGAGTCATGATATGCGGCCATTCTGCGAAAGGTCATCCGACACGAAGCACACCACAGGCATCAGATGTACCGGCTGCAATTATGTTGAAAGCGCAGAGAAGAGGAACCACCATTTTGACAGCAATGGCTGCTGTCAGGATTGCGGAGCGGTTGAAATCCCGCATGATGCGGGCGGATACCTGGTAAAAGCAGCCGGCAATTTAAAAAAGGAGCGTGCCGCAAGCGCGGGTAATGTCCAGTATGTTGACGTCGGGGTATATCTTGAAGTTACAGATATTATCATCAATCAATATGGTAATTGGTGGGGTAAAGTCACTGGGATTGGAAGCTCAAAGCCGAAGCAAACAAATGCATATGTATACTTAGGAAATCTAACTCCACATACACATGTTTATAGAGATCCAGTCAATTATGTAATAAAAGACCAGGATCAGCATACTCAAATACTGGAGTGTACAATCTGTGATTATCAGGCTCAACTGGATTATCCGCATGAAATCCCTGTGAAAGGAGAGTGCCCAAAATGCCATGCTGAAATACCGGCATCAAAGGCAAAGGGCGACTATGTAACATACAAAACCGTTTTGCTCTATCAGGATGACAAGCTGACGAAGCCGGCTGGTGTCACGGTGGATGAGGGATATCTGATCAAGGTTGCTTCCGTGAAGAAGATCACAAATAAGGACAAAAATGTGATCTATTCGGGCAAAGTCAGCCAATATGGCAACACTCTTGCTGGGAAAGACAAACTCTATGTCCGGATGGCGGAAATCCTTCCCCACACGACACATCCGTATGGCGCCAGTTACTGGAGCAGGTGTGATCAGTACCATTACTGGACACATGCCTGCTCGGTTGTAGGCTGCAGCCATACAGAGAAGGAGAAAGAAGAAAGGCATATCCCTAACGATGGCCCGTGCAGCAAGTGTGGAAAAACCGTGGTTTATAGTGCTGATGGCGTCTATCGCGTACACAACACTTCCAATGTGACACTGTATTCTGACCGGGTATCTTCAAGCGCGACAGCAGGAGAAGCAACGAAGGGATCTATCATCGTTGTGGAACAGGTTAAACTGAACGATGCCGGCAATTACTGGGGCAAAGCGACGTGGGTCAATGGGAAAAAACCATCAAAGACGGCTTATGTATACATGGGCAGTCTGGAGCAATATATCCGTTCAGCCTCAGTTACGGTATCCGGATCGGATCAAATCTGCCACTATCTCCGCGATGGAAATGAGGTCTTTCCAGAGACGCATAACTGGCAGAATGGCTTCTGCTCGGGCTGCGGCATGGCACAGAATGCTCCGGCAACAGGCCTTCACATCGTCAAGGAAGAAATCACCCTCTATACTAAATCCGCAAGAAATGAGATTTTCGTGAAATCGAAGAAGACCTATCAACCGGGCAGCGTTCTGCAGATCGGAGAAATCATGATCTCTGGTTCCGTCTGGTATGGCCTTGTCACAATGTGTGACGGCGTGAAGACGAAAGGATCCCCATATGTTCAGATTGCAGGGCTTATTTACCATGGCGAGCATTTGGACGGCAGCGAGTATTATTCCAAGCTGAACGACAAACAACATACTTACGATGTCAACTGCCCGGTCTGTGGTACTAATCAGAAGGTAAATGCCGACCATGTCTTCGTTAATGGAGTCTGTGTTTTCTGCGCTGAAGCTCGGCCTTATAAAGACACGGCTACAGATTATTACATCACCGTGAAACAAACCGAGGTTTATGCAAAAAAAGATATGAAAGGGGTTCTAGAGAAGTTACCCAGAGGCACTGTTCTGAAGGTGGGCAAGGTTGAAGAGTATAAAAGTCTCTATTTTGGAACAGAAATTCAGATTCTGGAAGACGGTGAACTAACTGCTCACAAGGGCTATATCCGCATGAGTGGAACCTGGCTGGCGGTGCATGAGCATTCCTGGGGGACGGAACAACTGGGATCCCACACGGAAATCGGACATGATATGGTGAGTACCTGCTCTGTCTGCGAAGCTTCGAAGAGCCGATCGGTGAAACACGATTACAAGGATGGCAAGTGCAAAGTATGTGGGGCCAATGAGGTTAGCCATTTTACCGGTGATTACACCATACAGGATCAGATTGTAACGACCTATATGGATACATCGAAAAGAATAAAATATTTAGACCTCCATGAGGGTGACTATATTTATATTTCAAAGATTATCCCAGTTGACGGTGTTTATTGGGGAAAAATTTTCCAAATTGGCGACTGGAAACTCAGCGACGAAGAAGATGTCTACGTTCCCATGCACAGCCTGAAACCACATACGCATAACTGGCAAAACACTCTGCTCGGGACACAAGACAACTATCATGTATTCAAATCGACCTGTACTTTCTGCAACGTGGTTGAGGAAAGACAGGAAAAACATATCTATGACATGGGAGCCTGCTCCATTTGCGGCAAGGCTGTGATTCCTTCCTCTACCGGCATGTATGTGGCGGCAGATAAACTCACAGTATACAAGAATGCAAAAATAAGCTCCGGCAAAGTGAAAAAGAATCCCACTATTAGTAGAGGTACGCATGTATATATCAACAAAGTGAAAGTAGAAACAACAAAGAATAAAACTTTGGGAGACGGAAGCTTCTATGAGGAGATCTACTGGGGACGCGTTGATGCTGCTGGAAACATAAAGTATTCGGGGGAAGCTTGGGTCAGAATGTGTAGCCTCGAAACAGACACTTCCCATACGATTATTTCATACAATTCTACCAGTGATAATATGCATTCAGTTTCGTATGAGTGTATTGGGTGCCCATGTGGCCTGAAGGGAAGCGTCAGTCAGGAACACGAGTTTGATGGATCTGAAACATGCATTCTGTGTGGATACTTAGGGGTAAAGAAAGGTATATACTACACGAAGCGACAGAATTGCAAGATCTATAATACCCCTGCGAACGCTACAATTATGAATATGATGGATTGTTGTGGGACAATTGCCCAAGCAGGTACTGCAGTCGAAGTACAAAAGAGGAAAACATTCAACGAAAGGCCATACTGCTATATCCGTATGGGCATCCAACAGGTGTGGATCGATCAGGACGATTTAACAGATCATATCCATTTGCCGGCAGGTGTTTATTCAATTGTCGATGATGAATACCATGAGGTATCCTTCAGCGGGGCAGGCACGGTGTGTACTATATGCGGCGAGGAAATCACAGCTCTAAACACGAACCTTAATCAGAGTAAACATTCTTATGAAAACGGATACTGCAAGTTATGCGGGATGCCGGAGATACCGCAAAAACCGGGAATATACTATGCACCTTATGACGGTTATTATGCCTATAAGGGGAAGCTGATGACCGCAGTCCCATCACAGTACTCAGAGCGAGGAACTGTTTATCAGGCGGGTGATAAGATCCAAATTGAAAAGGCGCCTATCGTTCAGGATGGCATTATCTGGGGCAAGATCAAAAACACCAGTGAGTATGTCATGATGAAGACGCTCTCGACAACACCTGTCAAAAAAATAGAGGATGCCCCGCTTCTAACAGATCAGGAAGTGATTGACTGGTGTATGAACTACAACGGCAGCACACCATTTTACACGTACCACTACTATCAAGAAATGTTAGGCACGATCGATAATTGGGATGTTCTCCTAATGGCGGTTAATAATCGAGCGAGCGATCTAATAGACCAAGTATATAAATGGATCAAAGAATGCTGCGGAGAGACACTTGCGTGGCAGTACTATGAAAGTCAGCTAATGACCTTAATGACTTCCTTGGAGGAGGAGGCAGAATTCTCAATTTCAATCCCATATAAGAAGGAGGTTAAAAACGCAATAAAAGCCTCCATGATAGCAACAGATTGGGCAGAATGGGAAAAAGAGTATAACGGAAAGCTCAAAAAGTGCGATATAGAAGCCATCAAAAAGCTTAAGACGAACCTTAAAACTGCAGGAACTATTCTGGATAAAGGAGAACTCGGACTGATTATAACTACTTATATGACGATGGACTTCGGAAGAATGGAAAGTATAATTGAAGCTGCCAGGGCGATCCAAGCTCAAGCAACGGATGATCCGGATTTACGCAGAGCATTCGAAGATGTAATCCTAACATATGAAGGAGCATACTATTTACGAACAGATCATTTGAACACTCTTATGATAGGCCGGATAGAAAAAGTTGTAGATATTTTAGATCTTGACACTAAAGCGGAAGAGAAGGCAATAGAAATAATTAAAGAGGTAACAGGTTTTGATATAGCAAAAGGCTGGTCAGACTGGAGCATTGTTTACAGTACGGTGAAATTTGCGCTTGATCTCGGAATGAAGTTGTCAGATGGATCTAAGTACTCCAAATCCATGTTACAGTTTATGTCACAGATCAGCGTTATGTCCGCAGCGAATGACGCATATTCCGCAGCAGTAACCAGAATTCAAGAAGGAGATCACTCAGCAACAGCAGTAGCTGCTGTAAGGAGACAGTTTGCGGCTTATAAGGTGAGCATGGTTGAACTCTATGATGCTATGATCGACATGGCAAGCAGTCACATCTTGGGGATTGGAGAAGACAATACGCTTATCAATTATCTCCAGTCCGAAAAGGACAAACTGGAGTCGATCTATCTCATCAACGACATGGATCAGTTCATCACGGGTATTACGCTTGCTGAGTACAGAAGAACACACTGAGCGGTATTTGATAGCTGCAAATTACCATTAGAAAAGAGAATAACCAAACAAATGAATGGAGCCAGGAACATGAAATCCTGGCTCCAGCTCTTTGAAAAACCAATTGCTCCCGAAAAGAGGAATGCCTGCATATTACAGTTGGTGAATGTTATGATCGAGGTGGAATCCAGGCTGTAAGGCCAATAAAGCATAAAAACAGGGCTGTGAAGAGGAGGAGAAAACTCCCGATCTTCACAGCCCTTTGGCTTTCACAGAGTTCTTTTGCTTCGCCGCATCGCAGCCATGGCGTCCAGATTGCCGTGCCGGATCTGCTGATCCAGCGCGGCTATGATTTTTTCCTTCCGCTGCAGGAAGCCCGGCCCGCTCAGGTTCCGGCCGGATATGGTGTGGTGCGTGATGAAGGAGCAGTCGCAGTCGAGGTGCTCCACGAACAGCCTGAGCTCCTCCAGCATCTCCTTCTCGCTCAGCGGG
>JAEEGL014650069.1_pt1 | contig 14212 bp, 10 predicted proteins | sample 9134231 | NCBI WGS metagenome assembly JAEEGL01 (sample SAMN16246548, study PRJNA631951) | gut metagenome | biome: gut microbiome; feature: rumen; material: fiber-attached | host: Bos | place: Iran: Karaj | collected 2018-10 | reverse complement strand
TATTACAAATGCAACAACAGCAACAAGATTAATATCAACAGAAAGTAATAACAATAGAATATGCGTTCAAGCAACTGATAACTATAATCAAACAAGTTCTGTAATATGTAGTGATGCATATAAACTAGATAAAACAAAACCAAATGTTGGAAGTTGTACAATAACAGGAACAAAAGGAACTAATGATTGGTATACTACCGATGTAACAATAACTCCAGTAAATGGAACTGATACATTGTCTGGACATGCTTCAACAACAGTAAGTCCAACAAGTATAACAAGCAATACAACAGGAACATCTATAACTGTAACAACAACAGATAAAGCAGGAAATGTAGCAACAGGAAGTTGTGGCTCAGTAAAAGTAGATAAAACATCAATAACAAGTGTTTCAATAGCTAAGACTGTATCAAGTAATAAAAATGTGTTTACAGCTACGGTAAATCCAACTTCAGTAACATCAGGATATAAATATCAATGGTACAAAGGTACTACACCTATATCTGGTGCTACAAGTTCAACATATACAACAACTGAAGCTGGAACATATAAAGTTGTCGTTACATCTAATGCAGGTAAGACGGCAACAAGTAATTCTATAACAGTAAATAGTTATACAATTCACTATGATTTGAATGGTGGCTCTGGTACTATAGCAGATACTACTAAGATACAAGATTTAAGTACTAATATAACTTCAACTGTACCAACAAGAACAGGATATACATTTATGGGATGGGGTACAAAGGGTACTAGTTGCACAACAACAACAGTATCATATGCAAGTGGTGCTTCATATACAGCAAATAGTAGTATTGATTTATGTGCTATATGGAAGAAAACAGTAACTATAACATTCCATCCAAATGGAGCAGCAAGCATAGGAACTAATTCAACAACAGATATTAAATTATCTTGTGATATGTGGAATGATAATTCAGGATGTAAGATTACATCACCAAAGATAACAGCATCAAGTAATACACCAACAGTAGTCGGATGGACTAAAAAATCTGGATCAGGTCCTGCAACATGGACGCCACAAACAGAATTACAAGTAAGCGATAATGGTGAATATGATGCTTCAACTAAGAAAGATGCTGTAACATATACAGTAACATTTAATAAAAATGGAGCTACAAGCCAAACACCAAAAGGTGGAAGTGCATCAACAGCAACAAGCATTACGCAAAGTTGTACAATAGCAGCGACATGGAATGGAGTAGCTCAAGCAACAAGTTGTACAATTACTTCACCAACAATCACAGCATCAAGTAATACACCAACCGTAGTTGGATATGGAACATCACCAACGGCAACAACATCAGCATGGAATCATAATACAGCAAAGAGTATAAGTGGCAATGCAACATACTATGCAATAACTAAAAAAGACGCTGTAACATATACAATCACTTTCAATAAGAATGGTGCTACAAGTCAAACACCAAAAGGTGGAAGTGCATCAACAGCTGCAAGCATTACGCAAAGTTGCACAATAGCTGCAACATGGAATGGAACAGCACAAGCAACAACATGTACTATAACATCACCAACAATCACAGCATCAAGTAATACACCAACAATAATTGGATATGGCACATCAGCAACAGCGACAACATCAGCATGGGCTCATAATACAGCAAAGAGTATAAGCAGTAATGCAACATACTATGCACTTACAAAGAAAGCAGCCGTAACATATACAGTAACATTCTATAAGAATGGAGCAGCAAGTCAAACACCAAAAGGTGGAAGTGCGTCAACTGATGCAAGTATTACACAAAGCTGTTCAATAGGTGAGACATGGAATGGAACTGCACAAGCAGCAAGTTGTTCAATTACATCACCAACAATTACGGCATCAAGTAATACACCAACCGTAGTTGGATATGGGACATCAGCAACAGCAACAACATCATCATGGGCTCATAATACAGCAAAAGATGTAAGTAGTAATGCAACATATTATGCTATTACAACTAAGGCTGCTAAAACAATAACAGTAAGTTATGCTGCAAATGGTGGAACAGGTACAATGAGTTCAAGTACTTGTGCAATAGCAGCAACATATAGTGGAACACCGCAAGCAACAAGTTGCTCAATTACATTAAGAGCAAATGGATTTACAAGAACAAATTATAATTTCTTAGGATATGGTACAGGAACAGAAACCGTTACACATAATGCTGGAACAGCATATAGCTTTAGTAGTAACACAACATTGAATGCAATTTGGGAACAAGCTTATGAAGGTTTACCAAATAAAACATATACAGTTGGTGAAACTGTTACATATCAAGGAATTGAATTCTTGGTAGTAGCTGATAATGGTGGAACTGTTACATTAGTCACTAAGAACAATGTTTCAACTGGAGCCTTCGGATCTAATACAACATTTGCTGGTTCAACAGCATATAATTATTTAAATACTACATGGGTAAATAACAATAGTGGTATTAAAAATGAAATAACTAAAGGTGGTATTATCACAGATAGTTATTCAAATAGTTATGTAAGATTATTGAAGAATACAGAATTATCAGCATCATTACCAAATGGTAGTGAAACAAACTTCTGGACAATGACAGCAAATGGAAGCAATATTTACTATGGTTTACCAAGTGGTACAAACACATATACAAGATATACAACATCAGCTAATAGTACGGGAACATGTTATTCAGGCGAAAGTACAAGTTTAACTGGTATATCAGGTTCTTATAATAAGAATACATTGAGTTCATCAACAGTTAATGCTTCTGCAGCGCCTTCTGCGACAAGTGCTGCTAAGAGTACATCTTATACAACTGCAGCAAGCGGTTCATGTAAAGCTAATTATGGTACATCAACACGTGAAGTAGTTAAGGCATGTAATTGTACAGGATCAAGTTGTACAAATACATACGCATGTACTAAACCAACAACATATAAAACTACAGAATGTACAAATACATATGCTAGTGATTATTCTTGTACATATTGGTATACTGGTTCAGATTGGTATTGGGTTTTTTATGATACCACATATTACTATGATACTCGTACGGAGTATGGACCTATAAGAACTGATCAAACTTGTTGTAGGTGGAGACAAGTAGATGATTATGGCAAGAGCACAGAGACTATAACAAATTCTTTCAGAACTACATATTCGGATTATTGGACAGTATGGTATACGCGTACTTCAACATGGACACGTTATACAACTTATACATATTCTACAAGAAAATATGCTAGTGATTCATGTACTTCATCAAGGACAGGTGGTATGTGGAGAACTAAATGTAGAGCAGTTTCAACTTGGTCAACATATTATTCAACTACTGGTAATCGTGAAGTTGCATTGTCTTCTACCTTTTATACTAGTACTTGGTATGATAGTCCATGGATAACTAGGTATACAACAAATGTTTATGATGTTGTTACAGGACACCATGACGTGTGTAATGGATATTGTGATGATGTAATCGAAGGACCAATAAGAACATATACAGTTTGTACATCTTCAACATATAAATCATCACGACATTGGTACCCAACAACCACATATTGTGATGGTTGGAAAACATATTGGGGTTATAATTATAGAACATACGACGTTCCATCAACATATACAGCTACATGTGGTACAGAGTCAGCAACATGTTCATCATGTGAATCATGTAACGTACAAGAAACAGTGTATACAGCATCTGGATCTGATGCATCATGGAATAGATATGTTGTAAGTGATAACAATACATCTATGGGTTATAGAGCGGTTATCACCGTTAAAAAAAGATAGGAGAATAATATGAAAAAACTATGTTTAATAACTTTATGTATGGTTTTATTAACAGGATGTGGCAATACTCCACAAGATACTCCACAAAATGTTGAAGAGCCTAAGCAAGTAATCTCTATTTCAAATAATAGAGGTACAGGTAGCTTAACAATAGCTGGTGTAACAATTAAAAATGTTGTAATTATAGCTGATGAGCAACAACAAAGGGTTGAATTCACTATTGAAAGTGAAGAACCTTTAACAGATATGAAAATTGATGTTTCACTACTAAATAATACAACAATAAATAAATCTATGAATTTAAAGGTTAATAAAGAAGAACATTCAAAATTATTAATCTTTGATTTTACAGGATATTATAATAATCCTTATCAAATATATTTTAATATTGAGAAGTAGACTTATGTCTACTTTTCGGTATTATAAAATGGAGATGTGAAATGAAAAAGAAAATTTATCCTATATTATCCTTTATGATACCTGTAATGGTAATGATTCTATTTTTTATAGCTATAGGTGGCATAAATTCAGAAATGCTATCAATAGGTGATATGCAAGCACAGCATATTGATATGATGTTATTTTTTAAACGTGTCATATTAGGACAAGAAAGTGTACTTTATTCAATAAATAATGGCTTAGGTGGAGGTTTATATCCGTCTATGGCTTATTATATGTTGAGCCCATTAAATTTAATTATAGTATTATTTAAAGATGGTCAAATAATGGATGCTATCAGATTGATATTGCTTATTAAAATAGGTTTATCAGGATTAAGTATGTATACATTATTAAATAGTAAGTATAAGAATAAACAAAATTATGCTTTATTATTTAGTTTATGTTATACATTGATGGCTTTTGTTATTAATAATTATTTCTGTACATTATGGTTAGATGCTATTTATTTAGCGCCATTAGTAGTGTTAGGAATCGATAAGTTAATTAATGATAAAAAAGTATTACTATATATGGTATCTTTGATGTTATCAATATTCACTAATTTTTATATGGGATATATGATATGCGTATTTAGTGTTATATATTTTGTATATTCATTAGTTATTAAGTATGGTAAAAAAGATAAAAAAGTTATTATTGAAACATCTATTAGGTTCTTGATTTCTTCTTTATTAGCTGGGTTAACAATGGCGGTTATATATGTTCCAGCACTTATTAGTATTTTAAAATCTGATAGAACAACAATACCAGCTAATGAAACTAATCTACCTTTCTTTATCTACCGTATGTTTATAGGCTCATATCATATGAGTGATTTCTTAAGCTATTACCATCCATGTTTATACTGTGGATTAATAGTTTTACCTTTATTAGTTTTATTTGTATATAATAAAAAAATAAAAGAGAAAGAAAAAGTAATAACTTTTGCTATTATAATACTATTTATATTTAGTATATTACATTATCAATTAAGTTATTTATGGCATGGTTTTTCTTTCCCAATCGGTTATAACTTTAGATTTTCATATTTATTTTGTTTATTTGTAATACTTGTAGCTTATAAGCAAATATGTACAGCTACTATAGGTATTACTAAACCTATGAAGTATTCTTTAGCAGTTTTATGTTTAATAGCATTATCTGCCGCATTTAAGTATTCAGGAGATTTAAATGGATATTTATCTATAGCTTTATTGATTACTTATAGTATATTATTATGTTTAAATCTAAAGAAAAAATCTTTAATACTATTAATTATAGTTTTAGTGGAATTAACTTATAATGGTTTTAGAACATTCTTTGTAAATAGGGATCACTTTACAACACGACAAACATTGATTAGTGATATATGTAATAATATACCTAATAGTGATGGATATCGTGTTGCAGGATATGAATATTATGGTACTAATGAAAATGTAGCTTGTTCATTTAGTGGTTTAAGATTATTCTCAACTACTATTAATAGTCGTATTACTAGTTTTTATGGCGCTGTAGGTTTTAGAGGCGGTGTCAATATGTATGATGATAATATTGAGAATACACCTTTAATATATTCATTATTAGGAGTTAAGTATTTTTATAGTGATAAACCATTAAATAATTACAAATTAATTAAAGAGTTTGAAACTACCAAAAAAAGAGTAGGTGGTAATGATTCTGTTACTACAAATATATATATATATGAAAATGAATATGCATTAAAAATGGGATTCATGATCGATAATTATGGCCCTATTGAAGCTACAAATTTATTTGAATTCCAAAGCGGATTACTTAAACAAATTGCTGATATGGAAGATGATATATTAATTCGTTTATCAGATGATAATAAAGGCATTCTTGATTCTAAGTATATATACATTTCTGTTTACTCTGATGTACAATCACTTAGAATTAATGATGAAGAAATAGTGGGAATACCAGCTGGAGAAATTATTGCTGTTGAGAACAAATATGAGGGTAAGGATATTAAAATTGAAGGTATAAATTATGATGGCTCTAGTGCTGTATATGATGCTTATTATATTGATTTATCAAAATATTTAACTGCCATTAATACTATTAGAAATAAAGAAATAAGCAACATTAATATTAATAAAAATATTATTAATGTTGATATTACATCAAGAGTTAATGGACAATTGGTTTTAACAATACCTTATGAAGATGGCTTTACAGCTTATGTTGATGGCGAAAAAGTAGAATTATTTGATGCATATGGTGTGTTTATTGGTATGGATTTATCTGTAGGTACACATCATATTGAATTAGTTTATAGACCTGCAGGATTGAGTATAGGTATTAGTATTTCAGCTGTTGCCTTATTAATGTGCGCTGGATATGCTGTGGGTAAAAAGAAGAAGTTGATTAAATGACATGTGCGTTAATATTAGCTGGTGGTATGGGTACTAGATTTTGGCCTAAATCTACTAGCAAGATGCCTAAACAGTTTTTGAATCTAATTAGCGATAAATCAATGTTACAATTGACTGTTGATAGAATAAAAAAATATGTTGATAGCGATAGAATATTTATAGTTGTTTCTGATGAACACAAGGATTTAGTTATTAAGCAAACGGGTTTAAATGATAGAAACATTATTATTCAACCTGATGTTAGAAACACAGCTCCTTGTGTTCTATGGGCTATAAATTATATAAACAGTATTTATGAAAACAGTAATGTTATTATACTGCCTTCTGACCATTTAGTATTAAAAGAAGAAGAATTTATTAATAATATTGATAAGGCTATTAATTATGTTAATAATGATATTAAAGCTATTGTTACTCTTGGTATTAAGCCAACAAGACCTGAAACAGGTTTTGGATACATTGAAATTACTAATGATGAGGATTTGAGTAAAGCTAAACAATTTGTTGAAAAGCCTGATTTAGAAACAGCTATGTCATATATTAAAACAAATAAGTATTTATGGAATGCTGGAATATTTGTTTTCAATATAAAAAACATGATAGAAGTTTATAAAAATAATTTGAAAGATATGTATAATTTATTACAGGATGGTAATGCGGGAAATTATAGTTTATGTGATAGCATTTCATTTGATAAAGCTATAATGGAGCATTATACTAATATATATGTTATTCCTTCTGATATTGGATGGGATGATATAGGTACATGGGCATCTTTAGAAAGATATATTGAAAAAAATGAAAATAATAATATTTTTAAGGGTGATATTGATTTTATTGATTCATGTAATAATATAGTTTATGCTAATGGTAAGAAGATTGTTTTATTAGATGTTAATGATATTTTTGTTGTTGATTCTGATGATGCTATTATTATTACTAATAAAAAACATATTAATGAGGTTTGTGATTTAAGAAAATAGGTGTGTTATGAAGCTTTTGAAATTTTTATATAGATATAAATATATTATCGCTTCTGGATTATTAGGTGCTTTATGTTTCATATGGTTATATGGAACAGAGGTCTTAAATCCAAATAATATAGGTTGGTTAGTTCATGGCGGTGATTTATCCCAGCATTATGTAGGATGGGAGTTTTATCGTTATAGTCCATGGACTTTTCCTATTGGATTAATTACAAATGCTGCTTATCCTGATACTGTATCAGTAATATTCACAGATTCTATACCATTATTTGCTGTTATATTCAAGCTATTTGCTCGCTTTTTACCTTTATACTTTCAATATATGGGAATATATGGTATTTTCTGTTTTATAATGATTGGTATGACTTCAAGTATTGTTTTGAAAAAATTTATTAAAAATGATTTGATTGTAGTTTTAACAAGTTTGTTCTTTATAGTTAATCCTATTGTTTTACATCGTATGTATTATCATACATCGTTATCAAGTCATTACTTAATTTTTATGGCAATGATACTTGCTTTATATAAGGATAAGTTAAATCTAAAAAAAACAATATTATTCTGGGGAATACTAGGAGTTTTATGTTCTTCAACACATATATATTTTATTGTTATGATTGGTATAATCCTAGTTGGATATATGTTATATGAATTAATAGATACCAGAAACTTTAAAAAAGTTTTGTTAGCTTTTGTATCTTATTTAGCTTCTAGCTTTATAACTGTTTATCTTTTAGGTGGTTTTTCTTTACCTGTGACACCTTTTGGTTCAAATTCTATAGGAACCTTCAATTTTAATTTTAACAGTTTTATAAATCCCATGAGGTTTAACTATACTATGCCTAAATTAGAAACTGCTTCTAACCTTTTACAAGAAGAAGGATTTGCTTATTTAGGTAAGGGATTGTTCTATGCTGCTATTGTGGGGGCTATTTTAATAGTAGTATTATTTATTGTTGATATTATTAAAAAAAAGAAATTAAATGTAGCACTAATTATATCTATTATTGTAGTTGCTTTAATTTCACTAATTATAGCTACCGCCAATAGTGTATACTATGGTAATACATTGTTGTTTAAATATCATGTTCCTGATAAAATACAATATTTTATAGGAGTTTTTAGATCTAACGGTAGATTCATATGGGTAGTATACTATGTAATTGTATTTGTTTCCTTATATGCAATAAGTAGGGTGTTTAAAAAGTTTTGGTTGATTATACCTATTATATTGTTATTAATAATACAGTATGGAGATATGAAACCTGAGCTTGAAACGTATAAGCACTATCATTCTGTTGTGCGTATGAATAGAGTTGCTATGGGTGAAACATGGGAGCAGCTATTTCAAGAGGATTTTAAAACAGTAGTTTTTTCATCTGATTCAGTAAAAGATATGTATCAATTAGATTTATTAGCTATGAAATATCATAAAAATGTTAATCGTTTCTATATAGCTCAAGACTTATTACGTCGTCAGGCTGATAATAATATGGAGATTTTTATTTTTAATCTTAACGATGAAAACTTATTTATCATCGATAAAAAGGATTACTTCTTGTATGATGATATGGATTTGTATTATTATGAGTTAGGTGATGCATATATAGCTACTACGAGAGATATAACATATTTAAATAAAGTAAAACCGGATTATGTTGTATTTGAAAGTTACAGTTTCAGCGAAGTCAGACTGAATGATAATTATGAGTACATAATAGTCGTAAGAGGTATAGATAGTTCGAATACTGTTAAAGTTTCTGGATATGATGTTCAATATGTTGATAATATTGCTGTAGCATATGTCAATCATGATCGATTTGTGCAAATAAAAATCGATGGTCCATTACCAGAAGAATGTGTTCAGATAGAAATAACTAGATTAGGAGAGATATAAATGAAATTATCAGTAGTTTGTCCTGCATATAATGAACAGGATAATGTGGAACCTTTAGTTACTAAAATAGAAGAAGCTTTAAAAGGTATCGATCATGAAATTATTTTTGTTGATGTAAGCAATGATGATACTGTTAAAAATATTGAAAAAATCATGGCTGCTAACAAAAATGTAAGGTTAGAACATGATTTAAAGTATAAAGGATTATCAAGACAAGTTATTAGAGGTTTTGAACTTGCTAAAGGTGATATTATAGCTGTTATGGATTCTGATCTACAACATCCGCCATATTTATTAAAAACAATGTATGAAGAAATTATAAATGGCGCTGACTTTGTAATACCTTCTAGATTCATTAAAGGTGGATCTGATGGCGGTTTGAATATATATCGTAAGCTTGTATCTTATGTAGCAAGATTAATTGGTAAAATATATTTACCTAGTTTAAGAAAAATCTCAGATTTATCTAGTGGATACTTTATGTTTAAAAAAGAAAACTTATATGATATAAATATTTTAAATCCAATAGGTTGGAAAATAATGTTAGAGGTTTTAATGAAAAGTAAATATACTAAAATAGTTGAAATACCTCATAAATTTGATACTAGAAATTCAGGTGTATCTAAGATGAGTAAAAAAGTTATGTTAGAATATTTAAAACAATTGAAACAATTACGTAAGTATAAAAATAAAAATAAGTATAAATTAATTAGGAAATAGACTTTAAAAAGTCTTTTTTCTATGATAAGATTATATAGGTGGTATAAATGAAGTTAATAACATTTGCAATTCCTTGTTATAATTCACAGGAATATATGAGACATTGTATCGATACTATTTTAACAGCTAAAGATGATATTGAAATAGTTATAATAAATGATGGTTCTAAAGATGATACATTAAAAATAGCTAAGGAGTATGAAAATAAGTATCCTGATATTGTTAAAGTAGTTGATCAAGAAAATCAAGGACATGGTGAAGGTGTTAACCAAGGTATCAGAAATGCGACAGGATTATATTATAAAGTTGTTGATTCTGATGACTGGGTTAATGAAAGTTCTTTGCATGATGTGATTGAAAAAATTAAAACATTGAATGAAAAACCAGATATGTTCATTGTAAATTACGTATATGAAAAAGAGAATGAACAAAAGGTCATTAATTACAGAAGTGTATTTCCCAAAAATAGAATATTTACTTGGGATGAAGTTGGGAAATTTAAAGTTGATCAAAATATTTTAATGCATTCCGTTATTTATAAAACTTCTGTTTTAAAGGAATGCAAGGTTGAATTACCTAAACATACTTTTTATGTTGATAATATATTTGTTTATTTCCCATTACCTTTTGTTAAAACAATGTATTATATAGATACTGATTTTTATAGGTATTTTATTGGTAGAGTTGATCAATCTGTTAATGAAGCTGTTATGGTTAAAAGAATAGATCAACAAATCTTTGTTACTAAGACGATGACAGAAAGTTTTGATCCTTATCGTTTTGATAAAAAATTATCTAAGTATCTAGTACATTATTTGAGTATGATGTATACTATTTGCTTGTTATTAGCTACTTTGGGAAATAAAAAAAATATAAAAAAAGAGCTTTTCCAATATTTGAAAAGCTACAATATTAAATTATACAGACATATTAAATATTTCTCACCAGCAGCATTATTGCGTATGCCAAGATTTATAGTTATTCCTGGCTATAAAATAGTAAGAAAAATATATAAATTTAATTAGAGTTTACTCTAATTTTTTATTTCTCTAATATATGCTTTAGTGGTTAATTTATAGTTTTTAGCAACATAAGCTCGATATTGTTTACTTTTAAGTCTTTTATATGACTCTACTTCATCATAAGATATACATTTTAAAACTGGGAAATATATAGAATATCTTATATATATTTCTCTTGAGGATATATTTAGTTCAATACAATATCTATGAGCTTTTGTTAATTTGCGATTATATCCCGTTTCTTCTTTGATTCGTGCATATATATTAGTATCATAATCAAGATATCTATTAAACTCATAGTTTTTGTTACTATCGAATGGGGCTTTAGTATCTAGTGATCCTTTGGTATATATTTTGATATCTTTATCCATATTTCCCACCTCGGTTGTATATTCTAGCACGTTTTTATTTAATATTCAATAACTAAATTAACAAATAATCATATACTATTTTAGAAGGTGATTTATGTTTACAGATGGTTTTTTTAACAAGATTGAGAAGAAGACTAATGTAGGTAAGGATACGATTTTATCATTAGCTAATAAGTTACAAGGTAATATGAAAGATGAAAAGACATTAAGAGATGTTATTCATGAATTGAGCAAGATGACTGGTAAGAATATTGATAAGTCAAAAGAAGATAAAATAGTTAATGCGGTTAAAAACGATAAAGTCCCAGACAATATTGATAAAATGTTTTAAGACTAATTAAAGTCTTTTTTTATATAAATTAAAAGTATAACATAAAATATGAGAAGATTAATCTTCCTAGTAAGTTAAATACAAATAAAATAGTTTGCTTCAATTTAGATGAATTTTGCGAATAATAATGGTTAGCTAAGATTATATCAAATTGACAATATTTATTTACTATGTATATAATGTTTATAGTGAGGCGGTTTAATGAAAAAAACTTTTTTGACTAGTATTATATTGCTTGCTGTATGCTGTGCGTGTGAAAATTCAGGACGAAATAGTGTTGAATCAGAGCCAGGCCAAAAATTATCCATAGATTGTTATTTGTCACATGAAGTTAGATTACCAGGCTACTATTCCATATATGAGGATGATACTTATACTTATAATTTGTACTCTGACATTATTAATGTAGTAAAGTATGGTAATAAAGAATATTCATTTGAAGATGCGTTAGCTAAGAAAATAGTAACAATAGAAGAAGTAATGGATAGTTGTAGTGAAGTTTTTAAAGTGGGAAAATAATTATATCTTGATTATTTACCTGTAGTTGCGGTGTGTTCAATGGAGGGGCGTAGATGGAATAATTGTTTTTATTTTGTGCATTTTTTAGAATGGAGGTAATAATATTGCAAAATATGTTGTTGAACAATATGATGAAATATAATAAAAATATTAAAAAGAAAATTTTGATTTTATTAATTCTTTGGGGATGCTTTTTTACTACTGATTATATTTTACTGCAATATAATAAAGGACCATTTTTCTGCATACCTATAATTACCTACAAAGATGGTGGTACGGTAGAATATTATGGAATCGGCTATAAAATTATCAAGTATAATGTTATGAATACAGAATCAAAAAAAGGAAGAAAAGATATGGTAATTGGTTTGTGGAATCTAAAATATGATAATAATTAATGCTAAAAATGCATTGGTATATAATAGATTTAGAAGCAAGAAAAATTAAGACTAATTTATAGTCTTTTTTTCATATAAATTAGAATATAGACATATATTTAAATGAAATATGGAGAGTGAATGAATGGAAAAATTAGATATTATTAAAAATATCACAAAGCGTACAGATGGAGATATCTATTTAGGAGTAGTAGGCGCTGTTAGAACTGGTAAATCTACTTTTATAAAAAAAGTTATTGAAACTTTGGTTGTGCCGAATATTGAGGACGAGTATGAGAAAAAACGATGTTTAGATGAAATACCTCAATCAGCGCAAGGCAAAACTATTATGACTACTGAGCCAAAATTTGTTCCATCTAATGCAGCTAAGATTAAAATAGATGATTTTACAACGAATGTAAGATTGATAGATTGTGTCGGTTATGTCATAAGTGATGCTAAAGGCTATGAAGATGAAAATGGGCCTAGAAAGGTTAGAACACCATGGTATGATGAAGAAATACCATTTGTTGAAGCCGCAGAAATAGGTACGGAAAAAGTTATTAAGGATCATTCGACTATAGGTATAGTTATGACAACAGATGGTTCTATTGGTGAAATTAGTAGAAATAACTATGTAGAGGCAGAACAAAGAGTAGTTAGTGAACTTAAACAAATAGGTAAGCCTTTCATTGTTATTTTAAATACAACACACCCTATGTTACCGGAAACGGAAAAGTTAGCAGATGATTTAAAAGACGAATATGGCGTGCCTGTGATGCCTATTAGCGTTGAAAATATGACAGAACGTGATATATATGGTATTTTAAAAGAAGCTTTATATGAGTTTCCTGTTGTTGAGGTTAAAATTAATATGCCGGATTGGATAGCTAGTCTAAATCCGGAGTATTGGTTAAAAAAAGTATATATTGATAAAATAAAAGAAAGTGTTATCGAAGTAAATAAAATACGTGATATAGATCACATTATAAATCATTTTGCTGATTGTGAATATACTAGTAAGGCATATTTGTCTGATGTTGATACATCGATAGGTGAAGTAACAGTAACCTTGGATGCCCCTGATGATTTATATAATCAAGTATTAAAGGATATTATAGGTGTCGATATAACATCACGTTCACAACTTTTGTTATTATTACAAGGATTTAATGAAGCAAAAGTTGAATATGATCAAATAAAAACAGCTTTGAAAATGGTTAAAACTACTGGTTATGGTGTTGCTAACCCAACTTTGAGTGATATGAAATTAGAAAATCCTGAAATTATTAGACAAGGTAGTAGATATGGTATTAAATTAAAAGCTGTAGCGCCATCTATTCATATGATTCGCGTTGATGT
>JAEEGL013279986.1_pt1 | contig 14212 bp, 9 predicted proteins | sample 9134231 | NCBI WGS metagenome assembly JAEEGL01 (sample SAMN16246548, study PRJNA631951) | gut metagenome | biome: gut microbiome; feature: rumen; material: fiber-attached | host: Bos | place: Iran: Karaj | collected 2018-10 | reverse complement strand
GGTTGGGAAAAAAGTTATACCTTTGCGGCGATTTTTGTGGTAATTGTGATGACTCCGTTGTCACAATGCAAGGGAATCCTGTGAGAATCAGGAACTGTACCTGCAGCTGTAATCCCCTCAAACACAGGGTCTGCTTACTAGATGTCACTGGCCATGAACAAGGCTGGGAAGGCAAAGCAGACTGGGGAAAAGTCAGAAGACCTGCCATGAATTTTTAGAATAATCATAATAATGTGCGACCCACTCAGGAACAAGTGGACGTAACTATGTGTAAAAAAACGCTTCATTTTTTATTGTTAGCGCTATGTGCGCATTTTTCTGCTTTTGCTCAGACTGACTCCATGCAGGTCAATCTGTCGGAGGTGGTTGTGACTGGTACGGGCACTCCGCACCTGCTTAAAGATGCCCCTGTTCAAACGGAGGTGATAACGAGCAAGATGCTCCGTAACTATGCCGGCAAGAGTATCGAGGACATCCTGGGGGGACTTACGGCGTCGTTCGCTTTCAGTCAAGACGATATGGGTTCGCAGATGCAACTCAATGGCTTGGGAAACTCATATATCCTCATCCTGATTGATGGCAAGCGCATACACGGCGATGTGGGTGGGCAGAACGAGTTGTCACTCATCGATCCTCAGAACATTGAGAAGATAGAGATTGTCAAGGGTGCATCGAGTGCGCTCTATGGCTCGGATGCCATCGCTGGTGTAGTGAACATTATCACCAAGAAGCATCACGAGCAAGGAGTGCTCGTTGAGAACACCACCCGTGTGGGCAGCTATGGCGATGTGCGGCAACATAATGGGTTGTCGCTCCGATATGGGAAAGTGAGTTCGTACACCAACTTCCAACTGCAACACAGCGACGGGTGGCAGAACACAGCAGTTGAACACACGCTGCCCAACGAAGACCCCATCACCGACTCCCGCAACAAAACGGTGAACCGCTACACCAACTGGCAAGTGTCGGAGCGCATCACTTATCAGCCAGCGCGCGACTGGGAACTGTATGCCGATGGCAGCACCTATTGGAAGCGCATCTATCGCGTGAGTGGCCGCCACCCTCACTACGATGTCAAGACATGGGATATGGAATACCACAATGGCTCAGCGTCGGTCGGCGGCAAGTGGCAACGCTCCAAAACCGATTTCATTTCCCTGGATGTGGATTGGAACCGCCACGCCTACTACTATTACTACACGGCCACCACCCTTGTGGAGGACTACGAGAAGAGCGCTGGCACGCCCTATTACCCCTATTATCCTTATTTGCCTGACCAGAAAGAGCTCCAGAGCGACCAGCAACGCACAATGGCAACTTTGAAGAGTGTGTTCACGCTTCCTTATGAAAACCGTTTGAGTGCCGGCGCTGAATTCCGCTACGACTGGCTGAAAGCCCCTACACGCGTTAAAGGCGGCAAGGCCAGCGACTGGACGGCAGCAGTCTATGTTCAGGACGAATTCAACCTTATCCCTAACGTCAATATCACCGCCGGTCTACGTTTCAACCAGAATGAGCAGTTTGGCGCCAAATTCACTCCGAAAGTGTCGGTCATGTGGAAGCCCGGCAACATTTGGCGCCTGCGCGCCACTTGGAGCCAAGGCTTCAAGGCTCCGGCCATCCGTGAGCTTTTCTACCGCTATGTGCGTCAAATGAGTGGCACTTATCTCTACCTGGGCAATCCCAACCTCAAGCCGCAGTCAAGCAACTATTTTGCAATCGGTGGCGAATATGGCAACAAGGGGTTGAATATCACTGTGACGGGGTATTACAACAAAGTGAAGGATATGATTGCCCTGGTCACCATCCCTAATTATCAGGCTCCCGACGAATATATCATCCAGTATGACCCCGCCAAGACTCGTCAGTATCAAAACATCGAGGATGCCCGTACGGTGGGCGTTGATGTGAATGTGCGCTACAATTGGCGAGAATTCGCGTTCGGCTTGGGCTACAGTTACCTTGATACCGATGCCCATCAGTACGACACCAACCATGACAAGATGCGCCAGGTGACCATCGACGGCACAGCGCATCACAAAGGTAATTTCTTTGCTACATGGGGACATCGATTCACCCCTGATTACCAGTTGGGCATTGGGCTTTATGGCCGCATGTCAAGCACCCGCTACTACCAAGATGATGGCAATGGCAAGGGCTATCAGATTTGGCGCATCTCCACCACACACGACTTGGGTCACTCTCGCACGATGAGTTACCGCCTTGAGGCCGGTGTCGACAACATTTTCAACTATTGCGACCGCACCCCCCACGGCCTGCACCTGGGCACGACCACTCCAGGCACCACTGTATATGCCTCTTTTACCATCCGTTTCAACCAAGGGAAAAAATTAAAAAATAACTATAAGTCTAACTCTAAAAACCAACAAAACAATGAAGAAGATTAATTCTTTGTTTATTGCCATGCTGGCAATCTGCATGGGCATTATCTTTACTTCTTGCAGCGATGACAAGAATGAACCCGTTAACGAAAGCAACTACACCATTTACCAAAAGGCTGTCACACAGACCGTCAAGTCTCAAAAGAAGCACGATAAAGTTATTCTGCTGGTTGCCTTTGGCTCGACGTGGGAGCAGGCTTACAATGCCTTTGATGCCACCGTTGCCGCTTACAAGCAGGCTTTCCCTGGCTATGACGTTTTTCTGTCGTTCTCATCTGCCATTTGCATCAACCGCGCAGCTGCCGGTGAGAATGTTGACCCTCGCAACTTCTATGCTCCTCCTTTCTGGCTCAATGCATTTGCCGAGGTTGAGTACATGGAAATCGTTGTTCAGTCGCTGCAGGTAATTCCTGGCGAGGAATATACCCGCGTCATCAACTACATGAAGGACTTTGCCAATAACGCTAATGGTGACATCAGCGACAAGTATCTGTCGATTGTTGACCTCAAATTAGGTGTGCCCCTGTTGCAAGATGCCGATGCCGATGTTAACAAGGTTGCCGAAGAGCTGAACAAGCTTTACAAGACCCAGGCTGCTGAAGGCGTGGTCGCATTCATGGGCCATGGTAACCCCGACTCTTATGATACCTACAAGGCTAATGTGCGTTACACTCAACTTGAGGAGGCGCTGCAGCAATACAGTCCAAACTACTTTGTGGGTACCGTCGATATGATGGACAACTTTAAGACAAATGTTTATGAGCGCATGGTAGCTGCCGGCTTCACCAGCGGCAAGGTGTATTGCCACCCCTTGATGTCGATTGATGGTGACCATGGTCACAACGATATGGCTGGCGACGACGATGACAACTGGGACGGCTCGAAGTTCACGCCCAATGACGAGGGTGAGGTTGAGGACACCTCTTGGAAGATGTACTTCCACCACCTGGGCTACACCTGCGACAACTCGACCATGATCAACAAAGGTCTGCTTGAGCTCCCCACCATTCGTCAAGTGTGGATGAACCACACCAGTGAAGCTATCGCCGGCGATCCTCTGGACTTCTACCACAGCAAGAATCCTGAATAATTGATTCTTTATGATAAAGAAAATCCTATTATTTACAGTGGCACTCTCGATGGGGAGTGCCGCTTTTCCCCAAATCCACAAGATGGAACGTAGCGACTCGTCGATGATGGGTCGCACTTATACTTTAAACCCAGTGGTTGTGACTGGCTCGGGACACCACCAGCGCTTGAAGAGCACCGCCACACCAGTGCATGTTCTCAGCAGTCAGGAAATCCGCGAACAAGGCATCACCACATTTGATGGTGCCATCACCCGCATGATGCCGCAAGTGTCGATATCGCCCAACTCGATGGGCACCTTCTTGCGTCTGAATGGACTGGGCAACAAGTACATCCTTATCCTAATCAATGGTCAAAAACTTACGGGCGATATCTCGAGCAACATTGACCTGAACCGCATCAACATGGAGCGCGTGAAGCGCATCGAGGTGCTCGATGGCGCCGCCTCGTCGCTTTATGGTTCGGATGCCATCGCCGGAGTCATCAACATCATCACCGACCAGCCCACCCAGCAACTGGTGAGCGTGACCAGCAACTCCCGCGTGAGCGGTCATGGCATCTTTACCGAGAATGTGACGCTCGACATCTACAAGAATGGCTTTGGCTCCTATACCTCTTTTTCTCACGACCGAGCCAACAGCTACCAGAACAATGGCCTGGAATATGTGAAAGGTTCCGACACCGAAACCCAACCGACCATAGCCCCATTCTTCACTGGCTATCGCGCCTACAACGTGGGGCAGAAGTTCACCTATTCACCCAACGAGCATCTGGCGCTGAACGCTGGAGTGGACTTCATGCGCAAAATCACCGACCGTCCCGACACACGCCCCGACATCAATGGTGGCACTGACTATGAGATGCGCTACCGCGGGCTGCGATGGAATGTGGGAGGTATCTATAAGTTCACCAACCGCAATTCATTGCAGGCCGACTTCACAGCCGACCGCTTCCGCTACGGCAAGCAATATGATGTAGAGACCAAGGATTATGCCATTGGCGACTATGTGGAGTCGAAAAAACAGAAGTCGTTGGAATTCCAGCTCAAAGCCATTTTGGGCCTGATGAAGAATTCCACAACGATTTTTGGTGCCAACTGGCGTCAGGACTACCTTACAGCCACCTCGGGCAATATCAACCAGAATGCCTACACGCTGGCGGCTTTTGCCCAGCACGAGATGAAATTCTTTGATATATTGACTGCCACAGTGGGCCTTCGCCTCACCCAGCACAAAACATTCAAAACTCACCTCACTCCCAAGCTTACGCTGATGTATGCTCCTGGCAACTTCCGCCTGCGCGCCACCTATTCGGCTGGTTTTCGCGCGCCGGGACTTGACGAGATTTACTACCACTATTTCTCTGTAAACCGCGGCAAGCCCCAAATCATCTTTGGCAACGAAAACCTCTCGCCTGAGAAGAGCAACTATTTCTCGCTCAATGCCGAGTATCGCACCAATGTGATTGCCGTGAGCGTGACTGGCTACATCAACCGCATCAACGACATGGTGGTGCGCAAGAACATCGACGTGGATGAAACAACGCTTGCCATGCTGCAGGCTGAGTTTCCCGAAATGACAGCCGATCAGGCTGCAAAATTAGAGCGATACTCGCTGTATCAGAACAGCGACAAGGGTGACGTGAAGGGTGTACAAGTCAATGTGTCGGCCAATTTATTCCGAGGCTTCAACCTCTCGGCCAACTATGCTTACACCTATGCCCGTACCAAGAGTGGCGACGAGTGGACACTGCTCGAGCGTAGCATCCGCAATGCAGCTACCGTGGCTGCCAACTATTACCACCAGTGGAACAACTATGGGCTTAATGTGAACCTCAACGCCCGTTTCCAGTCAAAGACTTACTATCCCGACTATGAAGATGCTCCGGGCTATGGCATATGGAACTTGAACACGTCGCACACGTTTACTGGCGTGAAGCACATCTTGATTGAGCCAAGTCTTGGCATCGACAACATCTTTAATAAGGTGGATCGACGCATTGACTCGTCAAAACGCAAATATGCTCTTTACACACCAGGACGCATGGTGGTTGTGGGATTGAAGTTGAAATTCAAATAATTATATTAACTTTGCAGTTGATATGGGTAAGATAATAGTGGCAGGTATTGGCCCTGGCAGTAAAGACGACATAACACCCGCTGTGCTCAAGGCAGTACAGCGAGCCGATGTCGTGGTGGGATATAAGTACTATTTTCAGTTTATCAATGACATTGTGCCACAGGGATGCGAATGCATCGACACCGGGATGAAAAAAGAGCGCGAGCGTGCCGAGCAGGCATTTGAGCTTGCCGAGCAAGGCAAGACGGTTGTGGTCATCTCGTCGGGCGACGCTGGCATCTATGGCATGACACCTCTCATCTATGAGATGCGTCGTGAGCGCAAATCGAGCGTTGAAATTGAATCACTACCAGGCATCTCGGCATTCCAGAAGGCGGCATCGCTGCTTGGCGCACCCATAGGGCATGACATGTGCATTATCTCGATGAGCGACCTAATGACGCCCTGGGAGGTCATCGAACGCCGCATCAAGGCCGCCGCAGTAGCCGACTTTGTCACTGCCGTCTATAATCCCAAATCAATTGGCCGTTATTGGCAACTGTATAGGTTGCAGGAACTGTTTCTGCAACATCGTGCACCATCCACACCAGTGGGCTATGTGCGTCAAGCAGGTCGTGAGGAGCAAGAGGTGAAAGTCACCACCCTTGGCGAGTTTGACCCCGAAGACGTCGACATGTTCACGGTGTTGCTCATTGGCAACTCACAGTCCTACATCGGCGACAATCGCATCATCACCCCTCGCGGCTATTATCGCGAGAGCGACGATGCTAGCATGAAGCCAGGTCAGCAAATCATGATTAACTCATTCCGCACAATCGAGAGTGAGTTGAATAATCGTGACATCCCCCTTGACCACAAGTGGGCCTTGTTGCATGCCATACACACCACAGCTGACTTTGATATGGAGAGAATTCTCTACACCGACCCAGGGGCTGTGGCAACGCTTTATGATAAGATTGCCAGTGGCAAGTTGACCACTATCGTTACAGATGTTACTATGGTGGTAAGCGGCATCCGCAAGGGGGCACTCTCACGGCTTGGCGTGGAGGCAAAATGCTATCTGCACGACCCACGTGTCGCTGAAATGGCTGCGGCTCTAGGCATCACTCGCACTCAGGCGGGAATACGCCTTGCAGTTGAAGAGCATCCCGATGCGCTGTTTGCCTTTGGCAACGCCCCCACGGCACTCATGGAACTGTGCGACCTCGTGCGTAAGGGCAAGGCTCTGCCTGCAGGCATCATTGCTGCACCGGTGGGTTTTGTGCATGTGTGCGAGTCGAAACACATGGTTAAGCCGTTCAAAAGCGTTCCCAAAATCATTGTTGAGGGCCGCAAGGGTGGCAGCAACCTTGCCGCCACGCTGTGCAACGCCATTTTGTGCTTTGACGATGCAGCACAACTAAAACCCGGACGTGACTTATGAAATTCTTTGTGATTGGCATAACCGATGCCCCCCAGCCTTATTTCCCTCCCGAGGTGCTGGAAATCATCAAGCAGGGGCAATTGTTCTCGGGCGGCAAGCGGCATCACGAACTTGTGGCTGATTTTTTGCCTGAGGGAGCGCAATGGATTGACATCACTGTGCCGCTGGATGCTGTCTTTGAGAAGTATCAAAATAACAATGACGTAGTGGTGTTTGCCAGCGGCGACCCCTTGTTCTTTGGCTTTGCCAATACTATCAAGCATCGCCTCCCCGAGGCTGAGATCGTTCTTTACCCGGCTTTCAACTCCCTTCAAACTTTGGCTCACCGCCTTGTGATGCCTTATCACGACATGCGCATCGTGTCGCTCACTGGCCGTCCTTGGCCCGAATTTGACAAGGCTTTGATAGAGCGGGCTACCAAGATTGGAGTACTCACTGACCGCGAGCACACGCCAGCCGCCATAGCCGGGCGAATGCTCGACTATGGCTACGATGGCTACACCATGCATGTGGGAGAACATTTGGGGAATCCCGAATGCGAGCGAATCACCACGCTGTCGCTTCAAGCAGCTCTTGGTCAAGAATTTGATTACCCAAATTGCTTAATCCTGGCAGGCAACGATTTGCGGCCTCGACACTTTGGCATTCCTGAGAGTGAATTTGCCCTTCTCGATGGCCGTGAGAAGATGATAACCAAGATGCCAGTCAGGTTGCTCACGCTCCAGGCACTTGAGTTGACTCGCCGGCAAGTGATGTGGGATATAGGTTTTTGCACTGGCAGCGTCTCGATTGAGGCCCGTCTGCAATTTCCACACGTGCACATCGAGGCCTTTGAATGCCGCCCTGAGGGCGAGGCGCTAATGCGCGAAAACAGCCGCCGGTTTGGCGCGCCAGGCATCAACTGCCACATTGGCGATTTCCTTGATATCGATATCAGTCAATTGCCACACCCCGATGCGGTGTTTATTGGCGGGCATGGCGGTCATCTTAAGGAAATCATAAAGAAAGTGCTAAAGGTCCTCACTCCCGACGGGTGTATCGTGATGAACAGTGTTACAAGCGCAGCTGTTCACACCGACAGCCATCGGCTCTTTAATGAGGCGTGCGAGGAATTTGGATTAACCCAAGAGCCTCCCTTGCGCATTATAATCAACGATAACAATCCAATAGCCATACTGAAATGTCGAAGATAGCCGTCATCAACATCAGCAAGGAGAGCGAGAAAATTGCACACATCCTGCAATCAGATTTAGGAGCAAAATCCATTAGTCGCTCCCAAGTGGGCAAGAACTGGACAGATTTTGAAGTCTTTATCTTTGTTGGGGCGATGGGAATTTGCGTGCGCACCATTGCTCCTTTCATCAAAGACAAGCATGAAGACCCTGCCGTGCTGTGTATAGACGGCATGGGAAAGAATGTGATTTCGGTGCTCTCGGGCCATGTGGGTGGTGCCAATGAGTGGACGCGGCTTGTGGCAGCAGTTCTTGGTGCCAATCCTGTCATTACCACTTTGAGCGACAATGCTGGCTTGTGGGCTTTAGATACACTTTCTAGTCGTTTCAATTGGCCCATTGCTAGTGAAGACGATATGAACGCCTGCATCTTTGCCTTCGTCAACCGAAAGCCAACCGCACTATTTCTCGAGGTGCGTGATGAGGGCACAGAGTACTTGGAGCGCACGCTTCCAAGCCATGTCACCATCGTCGATGATTTGAGCGAGGTGACAGCTCAAAAATATAAACTCGTCATCATGGTCACACCGTTCAACAAGCCCTGTATCAATGGCGTGCTCACCCTGCACTTTGTGCCAATGGTGGGAACCATTGGGTTTGGACTGGCTCATCACCCCGATGACTATGAGCAAATCTACGACCAGATGGATGAGGCCATCGCCAAGCAAGGCTTGTTGCCATGTGCCACAAAGTATTGTACTATTGATGTTAAGGCCGACGAGCCATTTATTGATATACTTGAAGAAGAGGGACATGAAGTGGAATTCTTCACTGCCGAACAACTAAAGGCAGTGGATGTGCCAACTCCAAGTGACACCGTAGCAAAACATGTGGGCACTCCCAGCGTGTGTGAGGCGGCGGCGATTCTGGGCTCGAATAATGGCAAATTGATTATTCACAAGATAAAAGGCAAGAATTGGACCGCTGCAGTTGCCATCGACCGCAAGTATTTACGTCACCAACAGGGACACATCGAGATTGTGGGTGCTGGTCCTGGCGACCCCGACCTGGTGTCGGTGCGTGGTCGCAAAATGCTTGAGCGAGCCGATCTCATACTCTATGCCGGCTCACTTGTGCCGCGTGAACTCACCACTTGCCACAAGCCTGGCGCTGTGGTGCGCAGTTCGGCGAGCATGAATCTTGAGGAGCAATGCGCTCTCATGAAGGAGCATTACGATCGCGGGCATTTCATCGTGCGACTGCACACTGGCGACCCCTGCATCTTTGGCGCCATACAGGAACAGATGGCATTCTTTGACCAACACGGCATGGACTATCACATCACGCCAGGCATCTCGTCGTTCCTGGCTGCTGCCGCCGAGCTTCGCAGCCAGTTCACAATTCCCGAGCGTACCCAGACCATTATCCTCACCCGTGGTGAGGGACGCACGCCGATGCCCGCGAAGGAACAGTTGCATCTGCTGGCACGCAGCCAGAGCACGATGTGCATTTTCTTGAGTGCATCGATAGTCGACGACGTACAGCGTCAGTTGCTGCAGGAATATCCTGAGGACACTCCTGTGGCGGCTTGCTACCACCTCACCTGGCCCGACCAGAAGATTTATCGCGGACAACTGAAGGATTTGTCGAAGATTGTTCGTGACAACAACCTCACGCTCACAACAATGATTGTTGTGGGTGAAGCTATCGACAACCGAAAGGGTCTGTCTGAGCTATACAACAAGCATTTCACTCACTTATTCCGTAAGGGCGACGTATGATTCTGGTATTTGGCGGCACAACCGAGGGACGCATAGCGGCTAAGGTGCTCGACGAGTCGGGTGCCATCTACTACTATTCCACCCGAAGCGATGTGCAAGACATTCAACTTGCACATGGTGTGCGCCTTACCGGAACAATGGAACTTGCCCAAATGAAGGCGTTCTGCCATGAGCACGATATCGCCCTCATCATCGATGCCACCCATCCATTTGCCCAAAATTTGCATCACAATGTGGTGAATCTGGCGCAACAGTTGGTTGTACCACTCATTCGCCTGAACCGCATTTTCCCGCCCCACGATGCCAATCTCGTATGGTGTCGCGACTATGACGATGCCATTCACCAACTCAACAAGCACAATGTCGAGCGCCTGCTTGCCTTAACCGGTGTCAACACCATTGGCAAGTTGAAGGATTATTGGCAACACAATGAGTGCTGGTTCCGCATTCTTGACCGCGACGAGTCGCGTGAAGCAACTGCCACTGCAGGATTTCCACAAGACCATCTTGTGTACTACGAATCTCATGGTAGCGAGCAGTTGCTCAAGCAGTTGCAGCCGCAAGCCATCATCACCAAGGAGAGTGGCACCAGTGGCGGTTTTGTTGAGAAAGTGGATGCGGCTCGTCGCAATGGGGTGCTCACCTTTGTCGTGGAATGCCCTCCATACCCTTCGGCCCCCGGCTTGGCAATTGAGCATGTCAATGGCCCTCATGGCTTGCGCAGGGCAGTGGAGAAACTCCTGCCTGAGTTTTATCCTTTGCACAGCGGCATCACAACAGGCACATGCGCCACAGCGGCCGCAATAGCAGCCACTATGCGTCTCACAACAGGCGAGACACCCTCGGTGGTGGCCGTGGTGCTTCCCAATGGTGAGACAATACAAGTGCCAGTGATTTATGGTGATGGTTATGCCTCAGTTTTCAAGGAGGCAGGCGACGATCCCGACATAACCAACGGCATTGAAATTCGGGCCTCGGTGACGCTCTGCGACAAGTTTGAAATCCTGGGTGGAGAAGGCGTTGGCACTTTCACGGTTCCTGGATTTGACTATCCACCCGGCGAGTCAGCCATCAACAAGGGTCCGCGGCAGATGATGCGCGAAAACATCAAGCAAAACGTGCGCATTGTCATTTCGGTTCCCGAAGGAGTTGCCAAAGCGAAACGTACTTTTAATCCACGCTTGGGCATAGAGGGTGGAATAAGTATCATTGGCGTGTCGGGCATCGTCAAGCCATTCTCTGAAGAGGCATTTATTGAGAGTATTCGCAAGTGCATGCAGGTGGCTAAGGCTTCTGGAACTGATCGTGTAGTCATCAACAGCGGTGGAAAGAGTGAGCGCTTTGTAAAGACACTATATCCCGAGTTGCCACAGCAGGCATTTGTGGAATATGGCAACTACATTGGAGAAACGTTAAGTATAGCCAATGAATTAGGCATCAAGAACGTGACGCTGGGTGTCATGCTCGGCAAAGCGGTGAAACTCGCTGCTGGCAACCTCGACACGCACAGCCGCAGTTCAACGATGGACAAAGATTTTATTTCTTCTATGCTTCACGAAGCAGATTGCGACATCGACATCTTAGGTATCACTCTTGCCCGTGAACTGTGGGAAATAATCCCGCAAGACAAGCTACAAGCTTTTGCCACCGTGGTGATTAACCACTGTGCGGAGCATTGCGACAAACTGCTGCCTAATGGCAAGCTGTTGATATTAATGATAACCAATGATGGTGTCATATATGGTTAAATAATGAGTGATTTATATCTTTGCAAACTATTAATATTGATAAAATGAAGAAATTATTTGGACTTTTTGCGATGGCTGTTTTGCTTGCTGCATGTAGCAATAACAGTGCAAAAAACGGCAATGCCGAAGGTGGTTCTCATGAATCAATCACAGTGAAGTATGCCAAAGGATTTACCGTGCGAGACTCGGATGATGTTAGACTTGTCGATGTCGGCAAAAAGGACCATTTCGCTTTGGTGAAAGACGACAACGCCGCTGTCCCCGAGGGATATACCAAGGTGACGGTACCCATCAAGAGTACAATATGCATGACTTCGCTTCAACTGTCGAATTTCACTATTCTTGATGCCCACGATGTGGTGAAAGGTATCACCAGTACCAAAAATCTTTTTGACGAGGACATCAAAACTCGCGTCAAAGACGGGCGGATTGTCAAGATTGGCATGGAAGGTGAGTTTGACAACGAACTCGTCATGGCTGCCAACCCCGATGTTATTTTCATCTCGCCATCGAAGCGCGGTGGTTATGAGTCAATCAAGGAAACAGGCATCACGCTGGTTCCGCATCTTGGATACAAAGAGTTGGACCCGCTGGGACAAGCCGAATGGATTAAATTCATAGGCATGTTTATTGGCAAGGAGAAAGAGGCCAACGAGATTTTTGCTGGAATCGAAAGCCGCTACAACGACCTAAAAGGAAAAGCCGCCAAGGTGGCCAATCGCCCAACCGTAACCAGTGGAGAGATGCATTATGGCAACTGGCATGCCGTGGGTGGAAAGAACTATCTGGCTCAAATCTTCCGTGACGCCGGTGCCGACTATGTCATCAACGACGATGAGGAATCGGGCGAAGACCTAGAGTTTGAGAAGATGTATGCACTCTCGGCCAATGCCGACTATTGGCGCATCCTCAACAGCTTTGACGGTGAGTTCACTTACGAAGCACTTAAGGCAAAAGAGCCTCGCAACGAGATGTTAAAAGCTTTCAAGGAGAAAAAGGTGATTTACTGCAACATGAAGCAGACTCCTTATTATGAGATTGAGCCTGTCAAGCCCGATGTTTTGCTGAAGGACTTGATTGCCATTTTTCATCCCGAATTGGTTGAAAAAGATTACGCCCCAACTTTTTACCGCTTGTTGAAATGAAACGCACCCTGCCCTTGATGCTTGCTCTCATCGTTGGAATTATCGTTATGGTGATTGTCAACCTGTTCATTGGAACCATAAAGATTCCGGTGGGCAGCATTTGCAGCATATTGATGGGACAGGGAAGTGAGTCGGAAATCTGGACCAACATCATTTTGAGTTCTCGCTTACCACAGGTGCTTACAGCTATTGCAGCTGGGGCAGGACTTGCTGTAAGCGGACTGATGATGCAGACCATCTTCCACAACCCACTTGCTGGTCCTTCGATTTTGGGTATTTCTAATGGCGCCAGCCTGGGAGTGGCTTTTGTGATTCTTCTTTCGGGACAGATAGGTGGTGTGGCTTTGAGCACAATGGGCTACCTGGGTGACGCTGCGGTAACAATGGCTGCTATCATTGGAGCCGTTGCGGTAATGATGCTCATCGTGTGGATTTCGGGAGTCGTGAAAGGCAATGTCACGCTATTGATTATCGGCGTGATGATTGGTTACCTAGCCACAGCCATCATCGGCGTGATGAAGTTTCTCAGTCCCGAGGAAGATGTGAAGGCATTTGTGGTGTGGGGATTAGGGTCTTTCTCACGAGTCTCAGGCAACCATCTCACCCTATTTGTGGTGTTAATGTGCATCATCACACCACTGAGTTTCCTTTTTGCCAAGCCACTCAATGCCATGCTGCTTGGTGACCGCTATGCTGCCAACCTTGGCGTGAATGTCAAGCGCATGCGCACCTACATCATTTTGTGTTCGGGCACCTTAGTTGCTGTCGTGACAGCCTATTGTGGTCCCATCATGTTCATCGGTATGGCGGTTCCACATTTGGCACGAGGTCTTTTTCGCACCAGCGACCACTGGCGGTTGCTTCCGGCAACGGCGCTCTGCGGCGCTTTGCTGGCTCTGGTATGCAACATCATTGCCCGCGCTCCAGGCTTTGAGGGCGCGATGCCCATCAACAGCGTGACGGCACTGATTGGAGCCCCCATCATTATTGCGATACTCTTCCGTCGCCATAAGACTAATTTCGAGTGATTATTCTTTAAGAACGAAGACAATGGAAAACGACAAGCATTCTTCTCGATGGTATCAAAACCTGTGGGCGGCATTAATTTTTTTCACCCGTTTGCCATTTTGGCGTGTCTATCAGCCACAGCAAGAAAGCTATAAGGCAGTGGTGGAATATTGGCCGCTGTGTGGCTGGCTTATTGGAGGCATTATGGCTGCCATGCTCTACTTTGGCAGCATGGTTTTTCCCTGGCCTGTGGCTGTGGTGATAGCGATTGTGATACGCTTGCTCGTGACCGGAGCCTTGCATGAGGACGGACTAGCCGACTTTCTCGATGGCATGGGTGGTGGCACCGACCGTGACCGCATTCTC
>JAEEGL012896977.1_pt1 | contig 14212 bp, 17 predicted proteins | sample 9134231 | NCBI WGS metagenome assembly JAEEGL01 (sample SAMN16246548, study PRJNA631951) | gut metagenome | biome: gut microbiome; feature: rumen; material: fiber-attached | host: Bos | place: Iran: Karaj | collected 2018-10 | reverse complement strand
TAATTATGACGAATAAACAACTTATAATCAAAGAATTTAAGAGAATTAAAAAACTTGGTTTTTTAAAAAGTAGAAGAAAAAGCAATACAGGGATTGGCAAAACTTTCGAAGATTACATTGGCGTGGAAGAAAACAATATAAACAAACCCGATTTTGCTGGATACGAGATTAAGGCCCATCGTGAAATTTCTTCTTCATTTATAACACTATTTACAAAGGCGCCTTCATTTCCCAAATGTGCAAATGCATATATAAGGGACACCTACGGAAATCCTTACGAAAGCCTCCCTAACTTAAAAACAATTCATACTAGCCTTTTTGCGACGCAAGCAAATTCTTACATGAACAAATATGGATTCCAACTCATTAACAATCGAACAGAAAAGAAGATTTACATTGGTGTGTATTAAATCAAATCAAGGAAATTAATTGATTGCTCATGTGGTTATACATACGAAGATCTTAAAAAAGTGCTAAATAAAAAATTAAAGAACTTGTTTTATGTCATTGCTGACACTAAGACTGAAGCCAACGGAAAAGAATCTTTTCATTTCATTAAGGCCTCTATCTATGAAAAACCATCTTTCGCAAAATTTCTGAATATGATTGACAAAGGGCTCATTATGTATGACATTCGTATTGGCTCATACAAAACGGGCAAGAACATGGGAAAAGTGCATGATCATGGAAGCGGTTTCCGAATTATGGAAAAGAATCTATGCAAACTTTACGCACATCATGAGAAAGTGGAATAGTTCTTACACGTTGAATCGGATATGTAAAATATCGCCATCTTCCACGATATAATTTTTCCCTTCAACGGAAAGCTTGCCTGCCTCTTTACATTTCAATTCGGAGCCGAGTGTTTTCAGATCTTCATATTTAATTACTTCGGCGCGGATAAAACCACGTTCCAAGTCGCTGTGTATAACGCCGGCGGCTTGGGGAGCCGTCATCCCCTTCCGGATAGTCCATGCCCTGTTTTCCTTCCCTCCAACCGTAAAGAAGGAGATCAGGTTCAACAAACGATAGGCGGCACGGATCACTTTATTCACGCCAGGCTCCGTTAATCCCACATCTTGCAAAAAAGCGATTCTGTCTGCTTCGTCATCCAATTCCGCAATTTCCGATTCAAGTTTTCCGGCGATCACCAAAATCTCACAATCTTGATCTTTCAATGCCTGACGAACGCTATCCACATAATGATTGTTTTCCAAGGCATCATCGTTCACATTGCAGACGAAGAGAACCGGCTTATCCGTAAGAAGCATCATATCGGCCACTACCGCTTTTTCATCTTCCGTGGTTTCCAAGGTGCGAACGTTTTGGAAACCTTCCAAATGATGCTTATATTTCAAAAGCGTTTCCAAATCGCGTTTGACATTTTTGTCCCCCACTTTGGCGGCTTTCTCCACTTTCTGGATTTTGCGGTCAATCTGCTCCAAATCCTTCACCTGCAATTCAAATTCAACAATTTCTATGTCACGGACAGGATCTACCGAACCTTCCACATGAGGGAGATTAGGGTTATCAAAACAACGTAAAACATGGATCAATGCATCACACTGACGGACATCGGCCAAAAAGCCATTGCCGATTCCTTCCCCTTGACTTGCCCCTTTGGCCAATCCGGGCACATCCACCACATCCACGGTAGCATATATCAGTTTGTCGGCATGAATAAAGGTGTTAATATTCGCCAAACGTTCATCTGGAACTGAACAAACCCCGATATTTGATTTATTCGTACTGTAAGCGAAATCTGTAATCGCTGCTTTGGTATTGGAAATACAATTAAACATTGTCGTCTTACCGGTATTGGTAAGCCCGATAATACCACATTTAAGACTCATAATCAGAAAATTAGAAACCGAGAACTACGTCTTCCACTGCTTTGATTTCAGGGATATGTTGTTTAAGGGTTGCTTCCACGCCTTGCTTCAAGGTTAATTTGGCATGAGGACATGAACCGCAAGCACCTTGCAGACGAACCTTCACCACATTGTCGGGTGTTAATTCAACAAACTCAATATCCCCGCCATCGCCTTGCAGATAAGGACGAAGTTGTTCAATAATAGAAATTACTTTTTGTTCTAATGTCGGATTTTCCATAATGATTCTTTATTAAAAAAAACAGGTTGCAAAGTTACTAAAACTTTTCAAGCGAATAAATCATTTTTTGTTCAAATAATTTTCTATGATCAAATCCACATCTCTAATGGATTTACAAACCCATTCAAGATACAGTTCCTCTTTTTCTTGAGGGGTTAATGCCCAATTAAAATTCATTTTTTTTAATCTTTCCACCACATTGGACAGCAAAATGGCTACTGAGTTGGAAATATTAAAACTTTCTGTAAACCCGTACATGGGAATTTTCACAGCCCGGTCGCACAAGGAAAGCAATTCAGGAGAGATGCCTGTAAGTTCTGTTCCAAAAACGAAGGCCGTTTTTTGGTCAATGGGCAAATCTTGGACGAAGTAACTGTTTTCAGAAGGCATCGTTGCCACCACCGTATAGCCATTTGCCTTCAGGGTTTGAATACATTTTTGGGTATTATGAGGCTCATTGGGATAATTATGAAGCGTAAGCCACTTATTTGACCCCATGGAAATGGCACTATGAATTGTAAATTCGTTTTCTTTTTCAATAATATGTATATCCTGAACGCCATAACATTCGCATGTGCGCATTACTGCGCTAATATTTTGGGTTTGGAACAGATTTTCCAGAACCACCGTGAAATGGCGTGTACGGTGAGCCAGTACAGTTTGTAGTCTTTCCTTACGCTCGTCGGTAAGAAATGTTTGCAAATAATTGCAAAGGGCTTTTTTCTCTTCTATCGTTAATTCTTTCATTCCCAAATAAATAAAAAAGCCCCAAATTATGGGGCTTCTTTGTGTCTTTTTCGCTACAATTAAACATTGGCAGCCAATTCAGAACCAGCTTTGAATTTAACAACATTCTTAGCAGGGATCATCATTTCTTTTTTAGTTTGAGGGTTACGACCTTTTCTTGCAGCACGTTTGCTAACTGAAAATGTACCAAAACCAACTAAAGAAACTTTGTCACCAGCTTTCAATGCACCCATTGTAGAAGCAACACATGCTTCCAATGCATTTTTAGCATCAACTTTTGTTAAACCAGCTTTTTCTGCAATTGCATTAATTAATTCCGCTTTATTCATAAAATAAATTTTTGAGGGTTAATATATTAACTTTTAACAACGCAAAAATAAAAAAATTTTTATCATACAACCCAATTATGAAAAAAAATCTAAATTTTATAATTGCAAATAGAGAATTGTTAATAACATTATTAATATTTCTTGTAAAATTACACTAAAATAAAGATAAAATGTAATTTTCTTCTCTAAATCCTCTTAAAAATTCAACTGTGGGCAGTCTTTTTTTACCTTGCAATTGCAAATTATCCACTAAAATTTGTCCATCTTTTGTAAAAATTATCAGTAAATCAGGCCGTTCTATTTTCACAGTACCTGGTTTTTGATATTTATTTTCATACAATGGTCTTACTTCAAACAACTTAATCAATTCCACCTGACCATTTCTATTTTGGATATGTGTACAAGCGCAAGGGAAAGGTGAGAGTCCGCGGATATGATTATAAACCTGCTCGGTAGTTTGATTCCAGTCAATAAAAGTATCTTCTTTAAAGATTTTAGGAGCGGGTTTTAATTCTTCTACGGGCAGGTTCGGCTGGGGTCGTGTAGTAACGGTGCCGTTTTCTATATTTTGGAGGGTTTTCACCGCCAATTCTGCACCGCGAACCATCAGGCGGTCATAAAGTTCACCTACCGTTTCTGAGGGGAAGATATCCACCTCCATACTATCGATAATATCGCCCGTATCAATCTGTTTGTCAAGGAAGAAAGTAGTTACCCCCGTTTTTGTCTCCCCGTTCATGATCGCGTGATGAATAGGGGCAGCACCCCGATAATTGGGCAATAATGATGCGTGGACATTAAAAGTCCCTTTAGGGGGCATGGAGAACACCACTTCAGGGAGCATACGAAAAGCGACCACAACGAACACATCGGCATGAAGATTTTTCAATTGGGTTAAAAATTCTTCAGATTTCAATTTTTCGGGTTGTAAAACTGGTATATTGTGTTGTACGGCATATTGTTTAACGGCCGATTGTTGCAATTTCAGTCCACGACCTGCAGGCTTATCGGGAGCGGTAACCGCGGCGACCACTTCATAACCAGCCGCACAAATAGCAGACAGGGTTCCCACTGCAAACTCGGGAGTTCCCATAAATACAACTTTCATCATTGACAAATTTAATGGATTAGCGTTGATACATTTTTTTCTGTGCATGAAGCATTTGCAAGCAACTTGCGGCGGCTTCAACTCCTTTGTTGCCATGTTTGCCGCCGGCGCGTTCCTGCGCTTGCTCTGCATTGTCGCAAGTCAGCACGCCAAAAATGACCGGAATGGTATATTCAATACCCACTTGTGCAATACCATTGGCCACTGCTTGTGAAATAAATTCAAAATGGCGTGTTTCTCCTTGGATGACGCAACCCAGACAAATAACAGCATCGATATCCTCATTAGCTTCCAAAAGCATTGCAGCGGCACTGGGCAATTCAAAACTGCCTGGCACATCGTATGCAAATATATTTTTCGAAGGGACACCCGCTTCAGCCAACGTACTCATGCCGCCTTCTTTTAATGCTGTTGTAACCGACTCATTCCACCTACTAACAATAATGCCAATTTTAAAATTGGCATTATTGTTTGGTATTAATATATCAGATAAATTTTGTTTCTTCATTGATGCATTATTTACCAGCATTCATTTTTGCGCGTTCATAATATTTATCAACGCCCATTTGCTCATAACGAACTTCGTAATTATCTTTAATTGTCTGATAGCAATCAAATGCTTCTGTCCAATTACCCTCTCTTTCTGCCAACATTCCCAGTTTCCACAACGCTTCGGGGGCAACAGAGGAAGTTTCTCCTTTGATGGCGGAGTTATAATATTTCTTTGCCGTTTCCACATCTCCTTGTTCGTCAGCCAAATCGCCGAGCAGCAATTGTGCTCTATACCACATGAGGTCTTCTTTCTTTTTGAAACCCTGCAACATTTCAACGGCATCCTCTTTTTTATCCAAAGCAAGATAGCACAACCCTGCCCAATATTTAGCGGTATTTGCTGCCTTGGTGCCTGAATATCCATCTATAACAGAAAGAAAACCATCTATTTCCTCATCGCCTTCCAAAGCTTTGGTAAGCGTTAAAGAATCGTTGGCCAATACGCCGTTTACACAAACAGCATTCAAAGTTCCGTACATGGCTTCAGCCGCTCTTTCTGCACGAGGCGTGAAATAAAATTTATATAAAGCCAGACATACAGCAATTACAACTAAAATACCAATCAATACGCCATAAATAACTTTTTGATTATTTTGGAAAAAATTCTTTACAGAATTTTCATTTTCTAAAGTAATGGTTTCTTCTTTTTTTCCTAATTTTTCAGTATTTGCCATTGGTTTTCTATTTAAAATTTAAGGTCGCAAATGTACAAGTTTTTTCAATACAATTTGCAACCTTTATATATTTTTCAAAAATTGTTGCCCCGCTAGGACTCGAACCCAGACAAACAGAACCAGAATCTGCGGTGCTACCATTACACAACAGGGCAAAAAACCGTTGAAATAACGTAACCACTTTTGTTTTATTGCAAGAATTTTATCTTTTTTTAAAAAAAATATATCATTTGCATGTAACTCGCTCTGTCATAGGATATAAAATTTTTTAAAAATTCATATTTCAAATGCTTTTCCCCATTCAGGAATCGAACAAAATGTATTTTATCACCATAAAAAGAGTAAAATTCGGACATCTTTTTGAAAATGATGAACTCGCAGTAAATCATTCCACAAAAGATTAAAAAAAATCGTACATTTGTCGCCTAAAAAAAAGACACCTTGAGTTTAATTAATAATTTAAATAGTGCTATTGATCAGTTATTTAGAAAAATAAAATATCCGATCAATGTGTTTGAAAAAGAAGTTACAGATATTAAAATATCTAACGAAAACATCAAACGTTACCGTTTTCAGAAGTTGAAGAAGGACTTTTTTTCTATTTCTTTAAAAAGCAAAGACGATAGTTACAAGTACTTATTCTATATTTTGATGGTGGTCTTGTTATTTTTCCTACCTATCTGGTCGCTTCGAACAGGCATATCGGATGCTGAAATTGCTGCACAAAAGCAGGCCGAAGCGCTCTACAATTACTATGCGCACCATGATCAAACCATCACTACCCTTTCCGAAGCCAAGCACCATCCACAATTCGTTGACTTTATTTGCTGTTGCATAACCCAGTGGTTTCACATTGACAGCGTTTACCACTTCCGGCATTTGGTAGGAAGCTTATTTGCTTGGTTTATCATCGTATTGGCAGGTTCATTTTTAATGAATCTTTTTCATTGGCGAACCGCATTTTTTGGTGCCATCTTTCTTTTTATATCGCCTCATTTTATCGGACAATCATTCGGGAATCTCGTGGATATTCCTTTCGCGTTCTTTTATCTTTTAACACTATATCACACCTATATATTATTATGTGAATTCCCTATTATCAAATGGAAACGGCTATTACTCATCACCTTGTCTATTATTGCGGCCACCTATATTCATAGTGGGGGGTATGTTTTGCTACATTATCTTTATCTTTTTACCATCCTTATTTTTTTGGTTCGCAACCCCATTAAGAAAATATTCACTAAACAATATGTCAAAAATTTTCTTTTTTTGCTAACCATCATCACTGGGGTTACTGTTGTGGTTTATATTTTTAATTTAATCATTCCCCCATTCTCACATCCAAAAACCGGTATTCTTCCGGCATACGCCATTGCAGATTCAACCCTATATCAAAAAGTTATAAGCTTCTTATGGAGAGGGCATATCGTCTCTTCAGATAGTTTGTCATGGAAATTCATTCTTCAAAAGATGCAAATTACGGTTCCATTAATCATTATCATTGGAACAATCATACACATACTTTTTCTCAGAAGCGTCATCAAAGAAGTCCATTTTATCAATGAACTTCTCATTATTGTGGCACTTATTTACCCTTTATGGTCGCTGCAAGGGAGCAGTTGCAATTTAGGTACTGGCTGGAGTATCTACCTGATGTCGTACCCTCTCCTTGTAATTTATGCAGCCGCCGGCTACGAAGGAATTTTACAAAAGGTAGATGACCGATACACCAATGTGGTTATTGTCGGGGCTATTATTTTACTGATTATTATGCCGTTGCGACACACATTATTATACACCAATTCATTGGGGACCTATTTCAACGAAATATCCGGTGGAATACGCAATGCGCAGGGGAAATACGCCATTGATCCCGGGGAGAGTTGCAATCAGCGGGTATGTAATTGGCTTATAGCGCACACTCCGGCATTGATTTACGTGGATACCAACGGCCATTATCTGCCCTACGTCGTTGCCACCAACGGCAACGACGGCTGCGATTACTTTCTGCGCCATTCAACAAGCAAGTTCCAACTTCTTCATGCCGATTGGAATACATTGGACACCAATCTACTATGGGATTATTACATCTCATTCATAGATCAAGCATCCGAAACAGAAATCCAACAAAAACTTCTTCCGCAGGATACTATTCTTTATCAGATAAAAGTAGAAAAACAGCCCATCGCACATATCATTAAAAGAAACTATCAAATTGATACTCTGATATTTGGAGATTCCCCTTCTACGTCAGACTCCTTGATTGCCATTGAATAATAAAGTTAAAAATTTGCCGTTAACATACACATGAAACACCGAATATATTTCATCAGCCTTTGTCTTTTTCTTGCCTGTTTATTTGGAAGATGCAAAAAAATAGACTTAACTGCGGCGTATATATCATTAGGAAAAGATGTTTTCCAAATAGATATGACAAATTTCAATTTGGAGCACTCCACCTATTATGATGATGAAGCGTTGAACTGCATTGCGTCACAAAATTTCTCTGATGCATGGGTTTTTGTCAATGGAAAAGACCTTGGCACGTGGGAGCTACCTTGTGAGATTCCCATTTTAGCATCAGGGAAAACCAATATCATCATTTATCCGGGAGTTAAAATGAACGGGAGTTCCACCAGCCGCCCGCGCTATCCTTTTGTAGATGGAGGCCATCTTACCTTGGATCTCCAGCCAGGAGAAACGACTCAAATCGACAAAATTCCTATAAAATATTACCTCCCCACTCAATTCAACGAAGTGCTTGAGACTTTTGAATCTATTGCCAATCAATATTTTGAAGCTACCGATTCTACAGGCATCAATTTTCAGCGGATGATGGAAACCCATGATCCGACAAGCCATCATCAAGTAGGCGTATTAACTTTAGGAGCAGGGGACAGTATCTTCAATATCCAATCGCACAATTTAAATTTCAATCGTTTGCCGGAAGCAGTATTTTTGGAGATGGATTTCCGTTGTGATGCCGCCACTACGCAAACTTTCAACGTAGGTATGTTTATTGAAAAAAGCACTACCTCCATTATTTCCTATGAACCGTTAGTGGTGGTCAATGCCTCCAATGAATGGAAAAAAATATACATCAACCTTACCCAGTCGGTTCTCCGGAACCACACATACGCCACAGCCTATCGTGTTCTCTTATCAGGTGAATACGAAGGCTCCACTCCCATTAATTTGTACTTTGACAACATTAAAGTTGTTTATCTATAACTTTCCGCTATGCCCAACAAAAAAAAGGTCGTCTTCCTCTATCTGCTATTTGACATTTTGGCTGCCATGGCAACATGGGTGATCTTTTTCAGTTTCAGGAAATGGCATGTGGATGACGGATCTTTTCAGACTTTATGGGAGGTTATCTATCGGGATTGCAAGCTTTATATAGGCCTGTTGGCTTGTCCATTATACTGGATGTTTTTACATGCCTTTACAGGATGTTACAACAATGTGTTTCATAAATCTCGTTTAAAGGAATTGGGAGCCACTCTTTTGATAACTTTTATCGGGTGCCTTATTTTCTTTTTCGCCTTTATTTTAGATGATGTGGTAACCACGCCCTACGACTATCTGCTCTATTTTATCGTTCTATTTGGTTTCCAATTCTTTACGACCTATCTCCCACGGGTAATCATCACTACTTCAATTATTGAAAAAATACGGAGTGGGAAAATAGGGTTCAATACTTTGATTATTGGGTGCGATGAAGTGGCGCTCACCACATATCTTTCCCTCATCAGCCATAATCCTACGGCAGGCAACTATATTTTAGGTTATGTGATCATTGACGAAAATGACGAAGACCATCTTGCAAGTGAACTGCCATGCATGGGGAAATTAGATCAATTGATTGCCATTGTGCAAAAAAACGATATTAAAGAGTTAATCATTGCCATTCAGAATGGGAAGCGCAAGTATATTGAAAACATCATTACGATGATTATGGATTTTGATATCAATCTGAAGATCATCCCACAGATGCAAGATTACTGGATGCGCACAGTGAAAGTCTCCTCTGTTTTATACGAACCGCTTATTTCTATTTCTCCCGAATATATTGACGATTGGCAAAAATTCACCAAACGCTTTTTTGACATTTTTCTCTCCACTATTGCCATTCTTCTCCTCTTACCTATGTATATATTCCTTGCGATTGGGGTAAAATGTTCTTCCAAAGGATCCATTTTCTATTTGCAGGAGCGAATTGGATACCATGGAAAACCTTTCAAAATCATCAAGTTCCGTTCCATGGTGCAGGATGCAGAGCAGGGGAAGCCACAGCTTTCCAGCAATGATGATCCGCGCATCACTTCTTTTGGAAAATTCATGCGCAAGTCGCGTTTAGATGAAACCCCTCAATTTTTCAATGTTCTGGTCGGTGATATGTCATTAGTCGGGCCGCGTCCGGAGCGACAATATTACATTGATCAAATCGTTGAAAGAGCCCCACAATACAAACTGCTGCTGCGTGTTCGGCCGGGGATTACCTCATGGGGGCAAGTTAAATTTGGCTATGCGGAGAATGTTGACGAAATGATTCAGCGATTGAAATGGGACATTCTATATATTGAAAACATGTCCTTACAAATGGACATGAAGATATTAATATACACCATATTAATCATTTTAAAAAGGAGTGGGAAATAATGAAATATCATTTATGGATTTTTTTTCTTTGCCTTTTGCTCATGTCCTGTAAGGTTAAAAATATGGGAACGAACCATGTTCCTGAGACCATAACTATTTCACAGTCGCAAGATGCTGATGATTATCTCTTACATTTGGGAGATACGTTAGAATTGCAATTCACCACCAATTCATCAACCGGGCATCGTTGGAGATGGCTCAACAAAGGGACTTGTACAACCATGGATTCCATAAGTATTCGCTATCATCAGGTCCGACCGGAATTGGTAGGCAGTAGCGCCAAAATGCATTGGAAATTTGCGAGTACCGGACTTGGAACCGACACTTTGCTTTTTGGTTATGGCCCCTCTTATGATGCCGGGGTTATTGTAAAAGAACGCAAAGTAATTGTACACGTTGAAAGATAGGGTTAATCACATGCCAAAACCGCACCTTCACATTGCGATTCCAGCGATGGACGAATTGGCGTTTTTACCCCAGACCTTAGATTGCATTGCGCAACAAGTTACCCATAGTCCTTTCACCGTATATGTCTGTGTCAATCAGCCTGACGAATGGTGGCAAGATACGGAGAAAATAGAGATATGCGAACGCAATCAACAATTAATCAATCTTCTGAAAGGAGAGTATCCTTTTAAGATTGAAGTTTTAGACTATTCCAGTAACGGATGCGGATGGAAGGGTAAAAATTTTGGTGTAGGATGGGCACGAAAAAGATTATTTGAACATATCTTCTGCAGCAGTTGCGACGAAGAGGACATCCTCATCAGTTTAGATGCAGACACTACTTTTGAGAGCAACTATTTTGAAAGTATTGCGCAGAATTTCCAAAAGCATCCCATGTGGCATGCTATAGCTGTTCCATATTACCATCCATTGACTCATTGCGATGAACTTGACCGTGCCATGCTTCGTTACGAAATATATATGCGCAATTACGCTATAAACCTGCTTCACATCGAAAGTCCCTATTCATTCACCGCTTTAGGAAGCGCCATTGCAGCAAGAGTAAAATCGTTGAAGAAGATTGGCGGAATCACGCCGCTAAAGAGCGGGGAAGATTTCTATTTGCTTCAAAAATTACGCAAGATGGGGATGGTAGGTCTCTGGAATGAGGCATGCGTATATCCCGGCACACGATATTCCCATCGTGTATTTTTTGGTACGGGGCCGGCAATGGAGAAAGGGAACAACGGAGATTGGACAAGTTATCCCATTTATCCGCACACCCTTTTTCAAAAAATTGCAGAAACCTACCAACTTATAGATGAGTTGTATCTACACGACCTTGACACACCTTTTTTAAACTTTTTACAATGCCAGTTCAAACAACACGACCTATGGCAACCATTGCGCGACAATGCCAAAGACAGCTCCCAATTCAAGCGTGCTTTTCACGAGAAAGCTGATGGTTTACGTATTTTACAGTTTTTAAAAGAGGAGTATAAGGGAGAAGAAATCCCTGAAATTTCCATTTTACTTGAAAATCTCTCTGTTTTCGCCACAAAAGAAAAACTTCAGAAACTTCTTCCCCACCTATATCCATACAAAAACCACTGCTTGAACGTCCTAACGACATCCGAAATGAACGAAGTTAGAGATTTCCTATTTGAGGAAGAGATGAATTATCGAAAACATGTTGACTAAAAAGGCAATCCGTCGTCAGAAGGAGGCGTTTCGGTATCAACGAAACTAACTGGAATTGCGTTCTCTATTTTTTGTTCGGTAGGCTTTTCCGACTTGTTGCCTAACATGGTAAAATTGTTTGCCTCAATCTCCGTAAAGAATCGTTTACTTCCATTTTCATCCCAACTGCGCGTTCGGATTCGTCCTTCGACATACAACAGTTTCCCTTTTGTCAAATATTTCTCGGCAATATCTGCCAAATTACGCCAACATACAATATTGTGCCATTCCGTTACCTCCTTGCGCTGTCCATCCCTATCTTTGTACACTTCCGTAGTGGCTAAGGTAAAACTAACTCGTTTACTTCCATTTTCCAAGGTTTTGGTCTCCGGATCCTTCCCAAGATGACCAATGAGAATTACTTTGTTAATACCAGACATATCATTTAGTTTTTTTAGACAGCACAAAAATACATCATCAAAATAGCAGAATCAATACCCTGTTAATAACTTTTCATCACTACTCTATTTCAACGGTTTATATCCTGATTTGTCCAATATCTTTCTACTATCCGTTTCAAGCATCAACTCTTGAAGGGTTACATTCGGATTTTTTTCCATATAATTGATTACAATCTTCCAGCCAATGTAAGCCCCTATCCTTCCCGGAGAACCCACAAAAGGATTGGAAAATGGGGCATAATCAACTAACCGACGAACGACACCCTCCTCTTTAGAAAACAACAACTCATTTTCTATCAAATAGTTCCAAACGTCTGCTTGGTATTGTTCTGCCCATGCGAACTGTTCTGTAGTATAACCCATAATATCAGAAGCAGTTGCTTTCGGGAACATCATTTCAGTAAAATAGATCACCTTGCCGACCTCTATCATATTATCCAACAATGTAATGGGTGTTTTGGAGGGGAGTTGCCAATAACCTATGGCTTGTGAAAAACAATCCATAGCAATGTATCTTTTATCGCAATGAATTCTACGATACTTTTCCAAACCGAAATCATCGTAATGCTTACTATCCGCACCCAAATACCAATCCAATCCTATAATCACAATATCATCAACCCATAAGATAGGGACACTTCGCACATCAACCCCTGCCACTGCCGTATAAAACTGCGGAATGGTTGCCTCTGGGAAATAATATCTGTAATAACTAAAAGCTTGCTCCAGCTCTTTCTGCAAAAAATCCAAATCCGGATACATTTTATCCACATCGCGATGCAGTTCCTGCATCACAGGATCTTTCACAAATGCTTTGATTTGAGCAATATATTCCGCATCTTTCCACGCATTGGGATCAATAAAAATAGAAGGATATTGGGCAGACAACTTTTTTAAACTGCCCGCCACATTAGTTAAATCAATATTGAAAATATCTTGATCATAACGATGAATGGGAATAGCTAACGTATCGCTTATTTTTTCCACTTCCCGCTTAACCGCCCCTTTCTCCACTAATTCTTTGCGCTGGTTTTCAGATTCTTCCCCTTTATTCGCTGAAAATCTCCACCAAACCAAACAAGCTACGAGTATCATCAGCACACTGATACAAATTATAATTATGATCTTCTTTTTTTTCATATTATCTCCATTCAAAAGTTTCAATCATTTTCATCACATCTTCACGAATATATTCAATCACTGGCTGTATCGAATCGTTGTTTGGCGTGAAATTGAAATAGAGGGAGGTGCGAAGATAATGATGCGTTTTGTCTGTCAACCAGAATTGCAACGGACAGGCGACATTTTTCCCTGCAATGTCAAACAATTTGCCGTACAATTTGGCTGAATCATCTTGAATAAACGACTCTTCCACATCTGAAGCCATGCTATAATGCAATCCGACAAACTCTTCATCATTTTCCATCAAACGTGGAAGATTTGTATCAACAGGAAGGTAGGTCATCTCTAAAACCGCCTGTTGCTGAGGATAATAAAGATGTATCCACTGTATTCCTTCTCCCTTATCCTCGATAGTATAAGACGCGCTCTGGGAATATTGGAACTGAAACGGCAGAGCACTCGTATCAAAAACCTGATAGGAATGGGGCGGTAAGTCTATCCGAAAATATCCTTTCGGTTTGGGCATTTCAGCTTTCTTCTCCTGACAAGCGAACACGCTCCACAATATCCCCACAACAATACAGCAATAAATTACTATTGACCCTTTTTTCATATCCTATTTTTATTCAACATCTATAATTTTTATGGTCATGGCCAAACTTACTTTTCCTTTGATTCGATTACCATCGCCTGCCACCCCATAAGCCAAAAATGAAGGTATTACCAAATGAGCGACTTCATTTTTTCTCATTTTCTTAACCGCTTCATTCAGTCCTGATATTTCATCCGATTTATCCACCTTGAACTTCTTCACCC